>Ga0214917_10001769_pt1 | contig 27468 bp, 26 predicted proteins | sample LL_1208_BB_MetaG_FD_177983 | JGI IMG/M metagenome (GOLD analysis project Ga0214917, IMG submission 177983) | Freshwater microbial communities from Lake Lanier, Atlanta, Georgia, United States - LL_1208_BB | ecosystem: Environmental > Aquatic > Freshwater > Lake | place: USA: Georgia | collected... | reverse complement strand
TGGCCCCCCTCAACCCTAAGGAGCTGTGATGAAACTGGTAACCGCCATCATCAAGCCGTTCAAGCTCGACGAGGTGCGTGAGGCGCTGTCCGCAATTGGCGTACAGGGCATCACCGTCACCGAGGTCAAAGGCTTTGGGCGGCAAAAGGGGCACACCGAGCTGTATCGGGGTGCTGAGTACGTCGTCGACTTCCTGCCGAAGGTGAAAGTCGAAGCTGCGGTGGACGGCAGCATGCTCGACCAGGTCATCGAGGCCATCAGCAGATCGGCCAGTACCGGAAAAATCGGCGACGGAAAGATTTTTGTCTTCAATCTCGAGCAGGCGGTCCGCATTCGTACGGGCGAGACCGGCGCTGAAGCACTTTAAGGAGCTCGACATGTTCAAGAAACTGCTTCTCTCCCTTGCGCTGGTCGCCGGGGTAGGCTTGGTCGCTCCGACCTTTGCCGAGGACGCACCGGCCGCGCCTGAAGTCAAGACCGAAGCCGCTGCTGCTCCGGCTGCGGCCCCCGCTGCCGAGGCGCCGGCTGCAGATGCCACTGCGGCGCCAGTTGTGGCTCCGAACAAGGGCGACACCACCTTCATGTATGTCGCGACCACCCTCGTGATCTTGATGACCATCCCCGGCCTAGCGCTGTTCTATGGCGGTCTGGTGCGCAGCAAGAACATGCTGTCGGTACTGATGCAAGTGTTGATGACGTTCTCGTTGGTCACGGTACTATGGGTCATCTACGGCTATACGCTGACCTTTACCGCAGGCAACCCATTCTTTGGATCGCTCGACAAGCTGCTGTTGACCGGTGTGACCCCTGACTCGGTGGGTGCGACGTTTAGCAAAGGTGTCGTCATCCCGGAGCTGCTGTTTGTGGCTTTCCAGTGCACCTTCGCAGCGATCACCCCGGCACTCATCATCGGCGCCTTTGCCGAGCGCATGAAGTTCGCCGCAGTGCTGGCCTTCATGGCGATCTGGTTCACATTCTCGTACATCCCGGTCGCGCACATGGTGTGGTACTGGGACGGCCCTGACGCCATCACCAACGCCGATACGCTGGCGACTGTGACGGCGAACGCGGGCTGGCTGTGGGCCAAGGGCGCGCTGGACTTCGCAGGTGGCACGGTGGTGCACATCAATGCCGGTATCGCGGGTCTGGTTGCTGCGATCGTGCTCGGCAAGCGGGTTGGTTTGGGCAAGGAAGCAATGCCCCCGCACAACCTGGTGATGACCATGATCGGCGCCTCGCTGCTGTGGGTGGGTTGGTTCGGCTTTAACGTCGGGTCCAACCTCGAAGCCAACGGCGTTGCTGCGCTGGCCTTCATGAACACCTTCGTGGCCACTGCGGCTGCTGTGCTGGCATGGTCCTTTATCGAGTTTGTCGCCCGCGGCAAGGTGTCGATGCTGGGTGCGCTGTCCGGTGCGGTGGCTGGCTTGGTTGCCATTACCCCGGCGTGCGGATTTGTTGGCATCGGTGGGGCGCTGGTTATTGGCGTGGCCGCCAGCCTGGTCTGCTATTGGGGTGTTACCGGCTTGAAGAAGATGATCGGTGCGGACGACGCGCTCGACGTGTTTGGCGTCCACGGCGTTGGCGGCATCACCGGTGCGCTGCTGACCGGTGTCTTCGCGTCGCCGTCGCTGGGCGGCTTGGGCATCTGCAACTACGTCACCAACAAGTGTGGTGACGCAGCTGATTTCCCGGGCATTGCCGCTCAAGTGATGATCCAAGGTCAGGCTGTGCTGACCTCGGTGGTGGTGTCGGCGGTGGTGTCCTTTATCGCCCTCAAGGTGATCGATCTGGTGATCGGCCTGCGCGTCAAGGAAGAGGAAGAGCGCGAGGGTCTTGACACCGTGTCGCACGGCGAGACCGCATACCACCTGTAAACAGCACGTTGCAGGGATATGGGCTTGGGGCACCTTCGGGTGCCCTTTTTTTATGCCTTAAGGGGTGTCAGCGCAAGTCGGCGAGCGCCGAGCCGGGTCGCTTGCCAGCCGAGGTGCTGGTAGAAGGCCAGCGCTGGTGCGTTGTCGAGGTCGGCCAGGAGCTGCGCACGTGAAGCACCATGGTTGGCAGCCCAGTCGAGCGCAGCTTGTAAAACCGCTCGGCCCACGCCGCAACTTTGGTGCGCCGGATCGACCACCACATCCTCGATCCACGCCGACGGACGGCCTTCGGCGGTCGACATCACCAGTTGCGCAGAGCACATGGCAATGGCCTTGCCGGCAGCGTCGCGGGCCACCGCGATGTGCCCCAATGGGCTGTCGATCACGCCCTGCAGACCGGCCCGCTGACGTTCGGGGTCGGCTGAGAAGTCTTGTTCGATGGCGAACAGCAGCTCCAGCAGGGTTACCAGCTGCGGAATATCGTCGTGGTTCGCACGGTCTAGCATCCAGGTGGGAGCGCTCATGGTGTCGGGGCCTTGCCGTAAATGATGACTGCGAGAAAGCGAATTGGCAGTTCGACCAGCTGCTCGGGGCCATGCGGGACGTCACCACGAAAGGTGATGGCGTCGCCGGGGCCGATCTCGTGGGTGGCGTTGCCGTGCCGGTAGACCATGCGCCCCTGCAGCACATAGATGAACTCGGTGCCCGGGTGCTGGAAAGTCGGGAACACCTCGGACGCATCGTCCATGGTGATGAGGAAGGGTTCGAAGAGCTTTTGCGGACCTTGGTCGTAGGCCAGTAACTGGTAGGTGTGGCCACGTTTTGTCCCGCGCCTCACCACCTCCATGCCCTTGCCTGAGGGCACCACCTGCGCGTCGCCTTCCGGCACGTCGACGTCGCGGAACAGCGTCGAGAGCGAGATGCCCAGGGCCCGCGCCAAGCGCGAGAGCGTATCGAGGCTAGTTGCGGTCTGACCGTTCTCGATCTTGGAGAGCATGCCACGCGAGACATCAGCGCGTTCGGCAACTTCGGCGATGGTCAGGCCATGTGCCAAACGGCGGTCGCGTAGCGCGCTGCCCAGACATCGTTCCAAGGTGTGGTGGTCTGGCTCGAGCGCGTCACTCATCCTAAAGATTCCCCACAAGAAAAAAAGTTGACCCCGATGACATGTTGCTCTATAAGAATAATTGTTAATTCTAGTGCAACACAACGAGGCCCTGGCGGGCTGCGTTGGGTGTTGGGACCTTTAGAGGAGTGTAACGGGCATGCCCTGGCGGCTTTTACGGTTCGGTTTGAATTCCAAGCATCCCGAGCCACGGATGTTCAGCGATGTTCAAGCGCTGAAGCCGAGCTATGACGTGGTGATCATCGGCGCCGGCGGTCACGGCCTCGCTGCGGCCTACTACCTGGCGCGCGAGCACGGCATAACCAATGTGGCGGTGCTGGAGAAGGGCTACATCGGCGGCGGTAACACCGGCCGCAACACCACCATCATTCGATCTAACTACCTCACGCCCGAGGGCGTGAAGTTCTACGACACCTCGGTCAAGCTCTGGCAGGACCTGAGCGAGGACTTCGACCTCAATCTGTTCTATTCGACGCGCGGGCATTTCACCTTGGCGCACACCGATTCGGCCGTGCGCACCATGCGCTGGCGCGCTGAGGTTAACAAGCACTACGGCGTGGATTCGGAGCTGGTCGGCCCCGACTTCATCAAGCGCGCCTGCCCCAGCATCGACATCAGCTGCAACGGTCACGCGCCCATTCTCGGCGCGCTGTATCACGCGCCGGGTTCGATCGCCCGCCACGATGCGGTGGCTTGGGGCTACGGCCGCGGCGCTTGCCAGCGCGGCGTCGAGATCCACCAGCAGACCGCGGTGACGGGCATCGAGGTCAAGGGTGGCAAGGTGGTCGGCGTACAAACCAGCCGTGGCCACATCGCTACCAACAAGGTGCTGTGCGCGGTTGCTGGCTCGACGCCCCGCCTCACTGATATGGTCGGCATCCGTACGCCGATCTACATCCACCCGCTGCAAGCCATGGTGAGCGAGCCGATGAAGCCCTGGCTTGACCACATCTTCGTCTCGGGAAGTCTGCACATCTACATCAGCCAGAGCGCTCGTGGCGAGTTGGTGATGGGTGCCTCGCTCGATCCCTATGAACTGCACTCGACGCGCTCGACGCTCGACTTCACCGAGGGCCTCTCGGCGCACATGCTCGACATGTTCCCCTTCCTATCGCACGTTAAGGTGAATCGCCAGTGGGCCGGCATGTCCGACATGACGCCCGACTTCGCCCCGATCATGGGCAAGACGCCGGTCGAGGGTTTTTACCTGGACTCGGGCTGGGGCACCTGGGGCTTCAAGGCGACGCCGGTATGCGGCAAGACTATGGCGTGGACCGTCGCCAACGACGCGCCCCACGAGCTGATCACCGGCTTCTCCCTGGACCGCTTCCGCAACTACTCGCTGACCGGCGAGAAGGGCGCGGCGAGCGTCGGGCATTGAGGGCGATTCCATGAAACTCCTGACCTGTCCCGTCAACGGCACCCGCCCGGTGTCCGAGTTTGCCTACGGCGGAGAAATCCGAATCGCACCGGATCCCCAGAGCTGCAGCGACGCGCAATGGGCTGACTTCGTCTTCAACCGCAACGGCGCTCCGGGCATCAAGCGCGAGTGGTGGTGCCACACGCCGTCGAACACGTGGTTCATCGCCGAGCGAGACACCGAAAAAGATCGCGTCTTGCGCGCGTGGCTGCCGGGGAGTGAGCCATGAGCCGACTGCCACAACTGCCCGACGAGTGGATCGACCGCACCAAGCTTGTACGCTTCCGTTTCGAGGGCCGCGATTACACCGGACTCGCCGGCGATGCTGTGAGCAGCGCGCTCTGGGCTGCCGGCGTGCGCACGCTCGGTCGCAGCTTCAAGTACCACCGTCCGCGCGGCATCCTCTCGATGGCCAACCATGACGTGAATGTCCTTTTGCAGGACGGGCAGCGTCTCAATGTGCGCGGTGACGTGGTCCCGGTACGCGAGGGCATGGATCTCAGCGCGGTCAACACCTGGGGCGGCGTGACGGCCGACCGCGTGCGCTTCCTCGACCGTCTCGCGCCTTTTCTGCCGGTTGGTTTTTACTACAAGGCTTTCTACAGCAAGCGCTGGTTCCCGCTTTGGGAACGTATGTTCCGCGCCATCACGGGTCTGGGCCGCATCGACCTGGGCACGCCGCATCTGCGCACGCCAAAGCGTTACGAGTTCTGCGATGTCGCAGTGATCGGCGCTGGTCCGTCCGGCCTGTCGGCGGCGCTGGCTGCGGCCGAGGCGGGCGCCCGCGTCGTCATCGTGGATGAGAACGCCAAAGCCGGTGGCAGCGGCCTATACCAACTTGGCGGCCATGTCGCGCAGCGCGATGCCGCGCTGCAACTGCGGGAGCGCGTCGCTGCTCACCCGCAGATCCGCTTGTTCACCGGCACTCTGGCGGCGGCGTGGTATGCCGATCAGTGGATCCCGCTGGTCGATGGCGAGCGTATGACCAAGCTGCGCGCCCGCGCCACGGTGATGGCCAGCGGGGCGTTTGAGCAACCCGCAGTGTTTCGCAACAACGACCTGCCCGGCGTGATGCTCGGCTCGGCGATGCAACGCTTGATTCACCGCTATGCGGTGCAGCCGGCGCGTCGCGCGGTGGTGTTGGCCGCCAACGCCGACGCCTACCGTGTCGCACTCGATCTGCTCGATGCGGGCGTACAAGTGATGGCGGTCGCGGACTTGCGCGATCAGCCGATGGCCTGCGACGCCATGGACGCAGTGCGTGCGCGTGGCGTCGAATGTCTGGCCGGTTATGCCATCTACGAGGCCCACGCTGGCGAGCGGGGCGAGCTTGCGGCGGTGACCCTGTGCCGCGTGCGCGATGGTATCGCCGAGACCACGGGCTCGCGCCGTGTCGACTGCGATGGCGTGGCGATGAGCACCGGCTGGGCGCCAGCTGCCAATCTGCTGTACCAAGCCGGAACCAAGATGCGCTTCGACGAGCGTCTGCAGCAGTTTGTCCCCGACGTGCTGCCTGAGGGCGTCTTTGCCTGCGGGCGTGTGAACGGCGTGTTTGGGTTCGAGGCGCGACTCGCCGACGGCGCTCGCGCGGGCACGGCCGCTGCCGGTTTTGCGCTGAGCCGCGAGTTGCCTGCCGTTGCGGTGCCGTCAGAGAACTGCCAGCCGACGCATCCGTGGCCGGTGGTCGCACACCCGTCGGCCAAGAACTTCGTCGACTTCGATGAGGACCTGCAGGTCAAGGATTTTGAGAATGCGGTGCAGGAGGGCTACGACAACATCGAGCTGCTCAAGCGCTTCACCACCGTGGGCATGGGGCCGAGCCAGGGCAAGCACTCCAACATGACGGCGTTGCGCCTCCTTGCGCGGCTGACCGGCAAGTCGCCGCAGCAGGTCGGCACGACCACGGCGCGGCCGTTCTTCCACCCGGTTCCGATGTCGCATCTGGCCGGGCGCGGTTTCCACCCGCAGCGCCGCAGCCCACTGCATGGCCGACACGCGGCTCTGGGCGCGGTGTTCATGCCGGCCGGCGCGTGGGAGCGCCCCGAGTATTACGCGGTGCCAGGGAAGTCGCGCATTGACTGCATCCACGACGAGGTTCGGCGCGTGCGCACCAAAGTCGCCATGATCGATGTCGGCACGCTCGGCAAGATCGAGGTGCGTGGCCCCCAGGCGGCGGAGTTCCTGAACCGTGTTTACACCGCACGCATCGACCTCCTTAAGCTTGGCGGCACCCGCTACGCCATCATGTGTGATGAAAGCGGTGTGCTCACCGACGAGGGGGTTATCGCGCGCCTCGCCGACGACGTCTACTACTTCACCACCACTACTTCGGGCGCGGCCAACGTCTACCGCGAGATGTCGCGGCTCAACAGCGAGTGGCGTCTGCAATGCGGCATCGTCAACCTGACTGGCGCTTACTCGTCGGTGAATCTGGCGGGACCTGATTGCCGCAAAGTGCTCGGTCCACACACCGATATCGACCTCTCAGCCGCAGCTTTCCCGTATCTGGCGGTGCGCCAGGGCCACATCGCCGGCATCCCGGCGCGCGTGATGCGGGTGGGGTTCGTTGGCGAGTGGGGTTATGAAATCCATATTCCCGCCGAATACAGCCCGACGTTGTGGGACACGCTAATGAAGGCGGGCGAGCCTTTCGGTATCGGACCGTTTGGCGTCGAGGCGCAACGGCTGTTGCGTCTGGAAAAAGGCCATCTCATCGTCAGTCAGGACACCGATGGTTTGACGCATCCGTTCGAGGTCGGCATGGACTGGGCGGTCAAGCTCGACAAGCCGTTTTTCGTCGGCCAACGCTCGCTGCAGATCCTCAAGGCGATGCCACTCAAGCGAAAACTCGCTGGCTTCCGCCTTGCAGAGGGTTACACCGGTCCAGTGCCGCAGGAGTGCCACCTCATCATCGCCGACGGCGAGATTGCCGGTCGCGTCACCAGCATCTACTGGAGCCCGAACGTTGGCCGCCACATCGGGCTGGCCTTCCTGCCGCCGGACCTGGCCGCACCGGGTACGTCCTTCGAGATTCGTCTCACGGACGGCGCTATGGTGCGCGCCGAGGTTTGTACGACGCCCTTCTTTGATCCCGAAGATCTTCGCCAAAAGGAGCTCGCGTGAACACCCCAGCCCGTGTCAGTCCGCTGATGGACATCCATGCGGCGCGTGCCGCGAGCTGGGTGGAGCTTGAGGACATGCGCAGCGTTGCCGCGTTTGCCGGCGAGTCGGCCGCGCACCTGCAGACGGTGGCCATTGGCGACCTGAGCCACCATCGGCGATTTGGTGTTAAGGGTCCGGGCGCCGCCAACGCTTTGGCGAGCCTCGGCATCACCACGCCAGCCCGCGCAAATGCGTGGGTCACGTCTGGCGACGCGCTGATCTTGCGACTTGGCTTGACGGAGTATCTCGTCGAGGACGCCAGCGGCGACGCCACGGTCCGTAGCGTGAGCGGCCTGCCCACAGCGCCCGACGTCTACCCGGTGCCGCGCTTCGATGCGGCGTTGGTCCTTGCCGGGCCGCAGGCGATCGAACTGTTCCGCCAGACCTGCGCCGTGGACATGACGACCGTTTCGGCTGAGCGCGGTGACCTGGTGCTGACTTCGATGGTTGGTGTCGGCGTGACGGTGGCCGCTGTGCCGTCCGGTAGCAATACGGTTTACCGCGTCTGGTGCGATGGCACTTATGGCGCCTATCTGTGGGAGACCTTGTGTGAGGTCGCCCAAGACTTGGGTGGCGGGCCTGTCGGCACCGAAGCCCTTTTGCGCGCCGGCTGCTGAGCGGCGCCTTCTCAGCGACCTGAACGACAACACAGGGGGAGACAGCGATGAAAACGGCAGACGCAAAGAAGTTTCTGAAAGATGGCGGCGTGAAGTATGTGCTCGCGCAGTTTGTCGACATTCACGGTGCGGCCAAGGCCAAGTCGGTGCCTGTGGAGCACTACGACACGGTAATCAATGAGGGCGCCGGTTTTGCCGGTTTTGCCATCTCCGGCATGGGTATGCAGCCCAATGTCGACGGTGACTACATGGCCGTGGGTGACCCCGGCACGCTCAGCCTTGTGCCTTGGCAGCCCGGCTATGCACGCATGGCCTGTGATGGCCATGTCCATGGCAAGCCGTATGCCTGCGATTCACGCGTCATTCTGAAGCGGCAACTGGCGCGCATGGCCGACAAGGGCTGGACCTTCTACACCGGCATGGAGCCTGAGTTTTCTCTGCTGCGGCGGGTTGAGGGCCGCATCGTCCCGTGTGATGCCTCCGACACGCTGGCCAAGCCCTGCTACGACTACAAGGGCCTGTCGCGATCGCGCGCTTTTCTCGAGCGGCTCGCCGAGTCTATGCGAGCGGTGGGTATTGATGTCTACCAAATCGACCACGAGGACGCGAACGGCCAGTTCGAGATCAACTACACCTACGCCGATGCGCTGACCTCCTGTGATCACTTCACCTTCTTCAAGATGGGTGCGGCCGAGATTGCCTCCGATATGGGTTTGATTTGCTCGTTCATGCCCAAGCCCTTCAGCAACCGCCCGGGCAACGGCCTGCACATGCACATGAGCATCGGCGACGGTAAGAAGAACCTGTTCGAAGACAAGTCCGACAAGCGCGGTCTGGGCCTCTCTGAACTGGGCTACCAGTTCGCCGCTGGTCTGCTGGCCCATGCGCCGGCCTTGGCGGCCATCTGTTGTCCGACCGTCAACAGCTACAAGCGGCTGGTGGTGGGGCGTTCGCTGACCGGTGCCACCTGGGCGCCGGCCTACATCTGCTACGGCAACAACAACCGCACCGGCATGATCCGTGGCCCAGGCGGCCGCATCGAACTGCGGCTGCCGGACGGATCGGCCAATCCGTATCTCGCCACCGCGGCGGTAATCGCTGCCGGTCTCGACGGCGTCGAGCGCAAGCTCGACCCGGGCGAGCCGGTGGTCGACAGCCTGTATGACATGAGCCTGGCGCAGCTCAAGCGGCGCGGCATCAGGGTGCTGCCGCAGAACCTTAAGGAGGCACTCGACGCTTTGGAGAAGGACGGTGTCGTGATGGGGGCCTTGGGCGACCTCGCGCCGGAATTCGTCAATCTCAAGCGCATGGAGTGGGTGGAGTACATGCGCCATGTGTCCGACTGGGAAGTCGAGAACTATCTGCAGTTCTTCTGAGCCCAGCCATTTCGATCGAATCGACGGAGAGATAAGCATGTGTGGAATTGTCGGGCTGCTGGTGAAGACACCGGCGCTCAAGCAGCAACTGGGGCAACTGATGGTGCCGATGCTGATCGGCATGACTGAGCGCGGCCCCGATTCGGCTGGTTTGGCAGTGTTCGGCGAGCCGCTGGAAGGCTCGGCGCGCAAGTTGAGCCTGTACTCGGGCCTCACCGACGACGGCGCCGACTTCAATTGGCATGGACTCACCCACGCCCTCAAGGAGCATCTGAGCGTGGACGCCCAGATCGAGGTCAAGCACAACCATGCCGTGCTGACCTTCGACGTGTCGCCCGACATGATCAAGAAGTGGCTGCGTGAACACCACCCGCGCCTGCACATCCTCTCCACCGGTCAGACCATCGATCTTTACAAGGACATCGGCACGCCGACGCAGGTCGCGGAGCGTTACGGTTTTGCGTCGCTGACCGGTTCGCATCTGGTCGGCCACACGCGCATGGCCACCGAGTCGGCGGTGACGCCCGACCGCGCGCACCCGTTCACCGCCGGCGAGGACTTCTGCCTGGTGCACAACGGCTCGCTGTCGAACCCGTATGGGGTGCGCCGCAAGTTGGAGCCTTTCGGCATCCACTTCGACACCGACAACGACACCGAGGCAGCCTGTCGCTTCCTCGAGTGGCGCCTGCGCGAGGGCGACGATCTTGAGACTGCCCTGCAAAAAGGTTTCGAGGAACTCGATGGCTTCTACACCTTCCTCATGGGGACGCCGGACAAGCTTGCACTGATCCGCGACCCGTTTGCCTGCAAGCCGGCGGTGGTCGCGGAGACCGACGACTATGTCGCCATCGCCAGTGAATTCCGTTCATTGGCGCATCTGCCAGGCGTCAAGCACGCCAAGGTGTTTGAGCCGGCGCCAGAGGAGATGTACGTATGGAACGCATAACGTTCGATCTGGCCTCGACACCCCTGCGCGAGGTCAATGGCTACCTGCACCGACTGCCTGGGGGCGACCAAAGCCATGTTGATGTCAAGAATCCGGACGGTGCACACAACATCGCGGTGGGTCTCGACCAACCGGTGACCGTCGAGATCCACGGCCATGCCGGGTATTACGCCGGCGGCATGAACAAGCAAGCCAGCGTCATCGTGCATGGCAGCGCAGGCACCGGTGTCGCCGAGAACATGATGAGCGGCAAGGTGCACGTCAAGGGCTTCGCCTCCAACGGCGCCGGTGCGACTGCGCACGGCGGACTGCTGGTGATCGACGGCGATGCCGGGCTGCGTTGCGGCATCTCGCTTAAGGGCGGCGACATCGTCGTTGGTGGCTCGGTCGGCAGCTTCTCGGCCTTCATGGCCCAGGCCGGGCGCATGGTCATTTGCGGCGACGCCGGCGACGCCTTGGGCGACTCGCTGTACGAGGCAGTCATCTACTTGCGCGGCGAGGCCAAGTCACTGGGTGCGGACGCCCGCTTCGAGCCGATGACGGACGCTGACCTAAAGACCCTCGGAGATTTGCTGGCCGCATCTGGCATGGACCACGACCCGAAATCGTTCAAACGCATCGCCTCGTCGCGTTCGCTGTACCACTGGAACGCCGACGCCAATCAGGAGTACTGAGCCGTGGACATGAAACCGATCGCCTTCAAGCGGGTGTCGCAAGAAGAATCCGCAACCTTCGACCGCAGCGTCATCGACTACATCCAAAACGCGGCCGCGCACGGTCTTTACGAGATCCGTGGCCTTGGTGCCAAGCGCAAGCTGCCGCACTTCGACGACCTGTTGTTCCTCGCCGGCTCGCTGTCGCGGTACCCGCTCGAGGGCTATCGTGAAAAATGCGTGACCAAGACCCTCTTGGGCACCCGCTTTGCGAAAAAACCGGTCGAGCTCGATATCCCGATCACCATCGCCGGCATGAGCTTCGGTGCTTTGTCGGCGAATGTGAAAGAGTCCTTGGGACGTGCTGCCAGCGAGATGGGCACCAGCACCACGACGGGCGACGGTGGGATGACCCAAGAGGAGCGGGGCTCGTCGAAGACGCTGGTCTACCAGTGCCTGCCCTCCCGTTACGGCTTCAATCCGGACGATGTGCGCCGCGCCGACGCTATCGAGGTGGTGATCGGTCAGGGCGCCAAGCCCGGTGGTGGCGGTATGTTGCTTGGTCAGAAAGTGAACCCGCGCGTAGCGAAGATGCGCACCCTGCCCGAGGGCGTCGACCAGCGTTCGGCCTGCCGCCATCCCGACTGGACTGGCCCGGACGATTTGGCCATCAAAATCCAGGAATTGCGCGAGCTGACCGACTGGGAAAAGCCGATCTACGTCAAGGTTGGCGCCACTCGTGTGTTCAACGACGTCAAGCTGGCTGTGCATTCGGGCGCCGATGTGGTCGTGGTTGATGGTATGCAGGGTGGCACTGCCGCCACGCAGACCTGTTTCATCGAGCACGTCGGCATCCCGACGCTGGCTGCGGTGCGGCAGGCGGTCGATGCACTGGAAGATCTCAATATGAAGGGCCAGGTGCAGCTGATCGTGTCCGGCGGCATTCGTACCGGCGCCGACGTTGCCAAGGCGCTGGCCATGGGCGCAGATGCAGTCGCGCTCGGACAGGGCATCCTGTTTGCGCTGGGCTGCAATGCCGAAACGTATGTGCAGGATGGGCAGCACCACTCGGCACTGGAGTCCTACGACGCTTTGGGCACGGCGCCCGGTTTTTGCCACCACTGCCACACCGGCAAGTGCCCGGTGGGCGTGACCACTCAAGACGAGGTGCTTGAGCAGCGTTTGCACCCGGACGTCGGTGCGCGACGCGTACGCAACTATCTAAAGACGCTGAACATGGAACTCACCACCATCGCACGCGCCTGCGGCAAACAGAATGTCCACCACCTCGAGCGTGAGGATCTGGTGGCGCTCACCATCGAGGCGGCAGCGATGGCTGGGGTCCCGCTGGCTGGAACCAGCTGGGTGCCGGGACGGTAGCGCGTTTCTAAATGGTTCCAAAATCCGATATCGTTAAGGCATATCGGTTCGTTGAATGGCGTTTACAACGGCCCAATTCACTCTTAGAGGAGACCTGAGCAGATACCAAGTAACCGAATCATGAGTCGACGAGTTTTATCCATCACATAAAAATACTCTGGAGGAGGCTTGGATGGACGGAAACAAAAACCAGAAGCTCGGACCGGCGCTAGCTGCCCGGGCTGAGGTGATGCATTCCCGAGACCGCTGGAGCGCCCTGCTCATTCTTGCGGCTCTCTGGGTGACCCTGATCTACACCTACGTGGCGGTTCCTCACGGCTTTTTCGCAACGCCGGTTGGACTCGTTCTGCTCATCGCCGCCGCGCTTTTATTGTTGTTCAACACCAGCTCGGTGTTCGCAATGCTCCGGCACTACCGCGAAGACCGCGACTACATCTATGGCCAAGATCTGCATCACCTTGACCAGAACCGTCAGCGCTTGCACGACTTGTCGTTGCGTCCGGCGCACGTCGACACCGATCCGGGAGCCCCCTGATGAGCAAGCCCTACGAACCTCCGGTGCAGAGCGCAGCCGGGCAGTTTTTCGACACTTTGGTCGTTTTGGTACTGGTCTTTGCCAGCCTGATGGCACCGCTAATGTTCAAAGCCGCCCCGGCCGCGGCAGAGGCTGGTGACAAGCCGGCGCCAACTTGGGAGTCCCTGAACCAGACGCCCGCGATGGTCGAGCAATGGGACAAGTTGGGCGTCAAGGTCGACGCCGCGGCACCCATGGTCGCCAACCGCTTCGACTACACCATCGAACCCTTGAGCCTGCTGCTTACCGTTGCGGTGCTCGTCGGGTATTTCGTTTTCGTGTTGCGCACGTCGGACCGCGAGTATCGCGAGGTCATCCGCGAGCGCTTCGGCTCGGCCAAGGGGAACTGATATGGATTTCTGGACCGCTCTGGAGTACGCCGCCTGGATCATCTCTGTCGTACTGTTCGGCTGGATGCTTGCGGATGCACGCTTCACCAGCTCGCAATATGGCGAAGACTTCCTGCTGAGTTCGCGTGAAGGCGAAGAATAGGAGCCCGAACATGAGTGCAACTGCCATGACGGCCTCCGCGCCGCAAAAGAACGCTCTCCTTAAAGTGCTTGGCCCTATCCACGTGTGGGCGCTAGGTGTCGGCATCGTTTTGGTGGGTGAGTACATGGGCTGGAACTTCTCGGTCGGCAAGGGCGGCGCGTACGGCTCGCTCATCGCCTGCTGGATTGTTGGCTTGCTCTATACCTGCGTGGCCATGATCGACTCCGAGGTCACTTCGACAGTGGCTGCCGCAGGCGGGCAGTACACGCAGGCGAAACATATCGTCGGACCCTTGATGGCTTTCAACGTCGGGCTCTATCTGGTTATGGCCTACACCATGCTGGAAGCCGCCGATGCGCTGGTCGTGGGCGACCTGCTAAAGACGGTGGCGGGGCAGTATGGTGCTGCGCTAGATACCAGGCCATTTGTGGTGCTCACCATAGCGGTGCTGGCATGGCTTAACTATCGCGGGGTCTTCATGACGCTGACGGTTAACTTCGTCATCACCGCCTTTGCCTTTGTCGCCATCATCCTGCTGTTCTTTTCGGTGTCGGGCGTCGGTGGCGGCGAGTCGATTCTGCGACATAGCGAGTTGTTGACTGATCTGCCCTATGGCTGGATCGGTGTGCTGGCGGCCTTGCAGTTCGGTATGTGGTACTACCTCGGCATCGAAGGTACCTGCCAAGCGGCCGAGGAGGTGCGCTCGCCAGGCCGCTCGATTCCACTGGGCACCATGGGTGGCATGATTACCCTGCTGATCGCCGCGACACTGACTTGGTACATCTGTGCTGGCCTCATGCCCTGGGAGTATCTGGGCCAAGCGGTAACGCCGCTTTATGACGCTGGCCGTTTGACTGGCAGCCTCGAGTTGGAGGTGATCCTGTTTATCGGCACCATCTTCTCAGCGGTGGCGTCTGCTAACGGGTGCATCAACGACGCCTCGCGTGCGTGGTTCTCGATGGCTCGCGATCGCTACATGCCGCAATGGTTCGGCGCCGTGCATCCGCGCTATCGCACGCCCTATCGGGCGATCCTGTTCCTCATCCCGATTGCGGTTTCATTCGCTTTCACCGGACTGCTGGACCAGGTCATCACCTTCTCAATCCTGTCTGGCTTGCTCGGCTATACGTTCATGTCGTTCAACATCGTCAGGTTTCGCAAGCTCTGGCCACTGGGCAGTATCCACCGGGGTTACGTGCATCCGTTTCATCCAGTGCCTTGTATTTTGCTCGGTTTGCTATGTGCGGCCACTTACTTCGCAACGTACTTGGGGTACGGCACCACCCTGCTATCGATCATGGCGTTCTACATCCTGATTTCGGTGTGGTTCGTGCTGCGGCGCTACCAGTATGTGCGTCGGGGTGACCAGTTCACCATGCCTTGGCCGCGACCGCGGGGCTATTGAGTGGTGGCTGCACTGACCGGGGCCGGCATTGCTGTCGGTCTTGCCGGTCTGGCTGTCGGCTGGCTCTGGCAGCGCCGGATCCAGGCGGGCTTCGCCGCCCGCCGGGCCGGTATTTTTGCCGCCTGTCGAGAGGTTTTTTCGAAGTCCGAGTTGGCGCATCCGGGCAGCGACTATCCCCTTCTGCGCGGTGACTACGAGGGCGTACGCGTTCTCCTGCAGCCTCTACTCGACCACGTTGGCTACCGTAAGGTGCCCTCTCTGTGGCTGGTCGTCACACTCGACCGGCAACTGACGCTCAAGGGCAGTGTCGACCTATTGTTCCGACCAGCCAACATTGAGTTCTTCTCCACTATTGACCAGTTGCCTGAGCGTATCCATCTGGGACCGGAGTGGCCGCAGCACCATATGGCGAGAGTGAGTCCATCTGGTTGGGAGCCGCCCCTGGGGGCTATGCGCGCGGCTCTTGGCGAAGCGGGTGTCAGCAGCGATCTTAAGGAAGTGGTGGTGAGCCCGCGAGGGGTGCGACTGGTCGTGCGACTCTGCGGCGTCGAAAGGAGCCACTACATGGTGTTACGGTCCATGTTGCCAGAGGTGGAGCAAATCCCGGCCGAGTGGCTGCGCTACTGGTTGGATGTGGCAACGGCCTTGTCAGAAGCAGTGAGCCAAGACATAGGGGAGGCCGCCTGAGGTGCTGGCGAGACCACTGTCGCCGCTGCTGATACTGGCGGTAGCCATCGTCCTTCCGGGTATGGGCCAGGTGCTCAACGGCATGTTGGTGCGCGCGTGGGTGATGCTGTTCTTCGCCCTGACCTTAGGCGTGGTCAGCTGGCATCTAACGACCCCTGAGCATTCATTTATAGGGCGTCACGCCGGTGGTTTCTTTATCTACGCCATCATGGTCATGGATGCTTACCTGTGGGCGCGATATCGGAGGGCCGCGATCGGGCAACACGAGCGGAGCTAAGCCCCCGCCCGCATCATCAGGTGTTATGCAGGGCCCACACAGCTGCTTCGAGCCGACTCTTCATGTTGAGTTTTCGCAGCAGGTTCTTGATGTGTACTTTCACCGTCGCATCAGAGATCTCAAGCAATCTTGCGATTTCCTTGTTGCTTCTGCCCTCGGCGAGATGCGCGAGGATCTGCCCCTCCCGCTCAGTGAGACTGGGTCTTACAGGGGCCTGCGGTGCATTGAGCGCCTGGGTAAGGATGCTGGCGATGTTCCAGTCCAGTACGACGTTACCTTGCGCTGCGTGGCGGATGCTTTTTACAAGGTCTTCGGGTTCCATGTCCTTGAGCAAGTACCCATCTGCGCCGGCCTTCATGGCCGCCAAGACGTCTCGTTCGTCATTGGATACGGTGAGCATGATGCAGCGGCTGCGCAAGCCGGTGGCACGGATATTGGTGACGGTCTGGATGCCGTTCATGCCTTTCATGTTGAGGTCGATCAGGATGATGTCGGGCACCAGTTTCTGCGCCAATTCAATACCCTCAGGACCGCCATTGGCTTCACCGACCAGCTCAAGCTCGGCTTCAGCGGATACCAGCTGGGCCACGCCCTTGCGAAACAAGGGGTGGTCATCGATCAGCAGTATCCGTACGCTCATGCTGCGGTCTCGAACGAGGCCTCTGCCGGAAGCCGCTTGGGTGAGAACAGGAGTTGCAGACGGGTGCCGCCGCCCCCCCTCTGGCCTACGGTGAGTTGGCCGCCCAATAGGGCGGAACGCTCCTGCATGATGCTGAGGCCGTAGTGGTCCGTCGACTCCAGCGGTGCTTCCATGCCTCGCCCGTCATCTTCTACGACCACCTCGATTTGATGCCCCGGGCCATAACTTAACGACACTCGAGCCCACCGGGCACCCGAATGTCTCACCACATTCGACAGCGACTCGCGGACGAGCTGCAGGATATGGAATTGCTCGTTGACATCGAGTCGGCACCTGCCCAATTCGTGCTCAAGTTGAATCGCGATGCCGTAACGCGCCTCGACAGCATGAATCGCTTCTTCTAACGATGCGATCAGGCCGGCGTCGCTGATGCGAGTACGGAAGGCAGCTATGAGTTCGCGGACCTCCCCATAGGCCGCAGAGATTCCGGTACGCAATTCCGCGGCGATTCGCGCACTTTCGCCGTCAGGCGCATGTTCGCCCACGCTCTTTTGCAGTCGAGCGACCTGAATCTTCATGAAGGCCAACGACTGTGCGAGAGAGTCGTGTAGTTCCGCGGCAATTGCCGAGCGTTCTTCTAGCAGGGCGCCTCGCCGCTCCTCGACACTGTCACTGAGTCCGGCGATGGCGATGGCAGCGATGCGGGCGAACAGTTCTGCAAGTCGCAAGTGCGTCTCATCGGCTTGCGCGCCCGGGTACAGTTCGATCAGCAGCGTCCCCACCGGGCGGGCTCGGCATTGCATGCTGACCACCAAGGCCTGGCCCGAATCGTTCGAGCCCTGCGGCAAAAGGCGCGCGAACATCTCTCCTCCGCCCATACTCTCGAGCGGAATGCTGCTCAAGCGGGGTGTCTGCCGGGTGCATAAAGTCTCGCTGCTTCCAAGAACCTGACGGGAGGCTGCTTCGAGAACGATTGCCACTGACCTGGCCGATAGTGTGCGTTCGACCAGCCCCATGGCTTCGAGCAAGGCCCATTCGGAGGCCTCGCTGCACGAAAAAATATCGATGATTTCCTGCACCGAATGCAAGGTGAACGTACGGCGTCGAACCTGTTCCTCGCCCATCTTTTTCTGCCACGCCACCTCGGCCTCGAGGCCACTCTGCCTCGCAGCAAGCATGGCGATGGCGCCGGCCATCCGATCGAACTCGTCGCCATCGACCGGCTCTTGTGCGGCCAAGCGGCTTGCCGGCTGGAGCGCGGATGCCAGCCTTCGGATCAGCAGCCGGTGCCCTTGAAAGGCGATGGCTGAAAGACCAACCAATATCAGCACAGCGCACAGAATCTGAAGAAGAAGCATCGCTGAGGTCCGCTCCAGCAATTCGCGATCGAGGCGATCGATCAGCGAGCACGGCGGACTTGTCGGTGCTGCAGCGCAACTCGCGGTGAGTTCGGCTAGCAGATGGCTGAATTGATCTTGGACGGCGAAACTGCCGGCGAGAGCCAACAGTGTTGCGATTGCTCCGCCAGCGATGACCGACAGGAGCCCGGTGTACAGCGGCTGCTTGCCGAGCGCCTTTTGCGGGAGAATTCCGAGCATGACCCTGTTTCTGTTTTCGGCCTCCGCCTTGTCACTGTTGTTTGCAGCCGTCATGTTGTCATGGTACGGCCAAGAGGGGTTTTTTGCGATTCCCTTGCTTGTGGCGAGCCTCTGTGGCGTTGTGTTGGGAATCAACCGGATGCGGGTTATGGCCAAGCCCTTCCGCCGGCCCACCATTCCGGTCCATCCGGCTTGGTCGAAAGAGCTGTGCCGGGCAATGAATTCGGCGTCGTTGATTCTGCGGGGGCCGGCTGTTGTGTTTGCCAACCGTGCTTTCCTGGACTTGGTCGCCCTGCCTGATCGAGCAGATGAAATCATCGGCCTGCCGTTTAGCAATCTTTTGCATCCGGGCGATCATGAACGGCTGGCGGCGCACTTGGGCGCTGCGACCGCCGAGAGCGCTGGTGGCGGAGAGGTCTTGCTGCGCCTGCTCCGGGCTGGCGGAGAGGTGATCCGCGTTCACACCATCTTCTCTCCGCTGGACAGCGATTCCGGCGGAATCTTGGTGCAGTTCCAGTCGGATGTCACAGCGGTACGGGTTCCGGAAATCTCCAGCGAATCGGTTGGCGCGGTTATCGACCAGCTGGATCTTGTGTTGTTTAAGGTCGACATCGAGGGCCGATTGGCTTGGGCGAATCGCGCCTGGGAGCGCCTGACTGGTCGGACAGTGGCCGATTGTCGGGGGCGATCGATGACAGCTGTTTTTCACCCCGATGATCGTGACGCTGTGGCGACGGGATTGGCTGGCCTCATTTCCGGGGGCGCCGATCGACTGCAATTGGAAGTCCGAATGGTCCATGTTGCCGGAAAAGTCTCCGGGGTGACCGTGCGCGCTCAGCCTTGTGCCTTCCCGGCCGGTGAGTTGCATGGCGCGGTGGGAACGTTGGTCGAAGTGTCGAACCGCCGACGTTTGGACGATCTCGGTTCGTCGAGACGATATGTCAACACCTTGTTGGCCAACGTGCCGGGCATGGTTTACCGCGGTCAAAACGACCCTGACTGGACCATGGAATTCGTAAGCGACGGTTGTTTCGACTTGACGGGCTACGAGGCTTGGGAATTGGTCGGCGATCGACAGATCTCTTTCGCAAGCCTGATCCATGTTGAAGACCGGGATTTTGTGTGGATACAGGCGCAGGCGGCTATTGCCCAGCGTAAGCCTTATCGCATCTCATATCGGATCGTGGATGCTGCCGGACAGACGGTATGGGTCTGGGAACAGGGTCGAGGCGTCTTTTCCGCCCAGGGAGAGCTCATTTGGATCGAGGGGTTCATCACCGATATGACCGCCCGCAGCAGTACCGAGGACCGGGCTCATAAGCGTGCTTGGTTCGATGCCCGAAATGGCATGACCAGCCGTGCGGTGTTCGATGCACTTTTGGATTGGACGCTTCATCAGGCGCAACTGCGAAGCTTCCGGTTCGCTGTCCTCTGGGTCGATGTCAGCCTGCTGCGTAAGCATCTGGCGGGTCTTGATGAATCTGTGATTGATGCGGTCATCGATCAGATTGCGAGACGCTTCCAGCCGGCGTTGAACCCCGGAATTGCGGTGACGTACCTCGGCGATTGGTGTTTCGGGGTGTTGGTCACCGACTTCCGTTCAAGTCAGTCGACCCGCTTGGTCTCTGGCGCGCGAGGAGTCGTCTCGGCCGTCTCCCGGCTTTCGCAGCATTTGGCCACGGCTTTGTCCGAGCCGATTCAAGTGGGCGAGCTACACGTGGTCCCCGAAGTATCGATCGGTATCGTCACTGGGGAACACAAGCACACGAATGCTGAGTCGCTACTGGCCGCTGCTCGTCGGGGGGCTAGCCAAGCAGCGGCCATCGGCCCGGGTCGTAGTGAATTCGCCGGCGATTGACGAGATGGCTATTTCGCCCTACTCGGGATCGGTACCTGGCGGCACCGGAACGCCGTCGTCAAGCCGCGACAACCACTCGACTACCGCCGGTTTGTAGCGAACCAGGCCCTTGTATTCGGCGAGATCTTGCGGCAAGTCGCGGAGAACGCGGTGCAAGCGCCGCGCCCACTTCGGGTAGCGAGCGAGGTCGCCGACGCTGGCCATATAGCAGCGGATCGAGAACAGGATGCCGTTGCTGCGAGGTAGCCGGAACAAGGCCTGCAACTCGACGCGGAGATGAACCTTCTCAGCCACGTTGTCGAGCGTCACGCTGGTGCGGTCTGGGCCCCATTCGGGGTAGGTCTCGGGCGCCGTATCGAGGCGCGGGTTGACCGTCATGGTCCAGTTGAGCCGCCTCACCGGGTTGCCCAGTTGCAGCATCAACAGGTACTTAAGCGCGCGGTCAAACACGCCAATCTCATGTGCACGGGGAACCGGGCCATGCCATTCTTTAAAGCTCATGCCGACGTCGAAAGCCAACGACCAGTCGGCCTGCGAGGTGATCATGCCGGCGTCGGCCCAAAGGTCGCCGTCGCGGTGGTCCATGATGACGAAGTCACCCTGCGTCTGCCGGGTGATGTATTCGAATGGCGGATATGGCAGGGTCTGGGCGTTGCCAAACACGAACGCCTGCTCAATGCCCAGGGGGCGGTTGGTCCAGGTCCACTGCTCGCCGTCGCGGTGCAGCGCGAAGTGCTCCGGGTAGTCCCGCGAGAGCGAGGTCATGATTAACTCGAGCACGTCCCACTCGGAGTCCATCATGTGTGGCAGCGAGATGCAGCGGCCGGGATCCTTCTCCAGGGTGATGGCGCGGTCGCGACATTCGGCGATGTAATGCTCATCGATATCGAAGGCATACTGATAGACAGAGTCTGGCTTGCCGGCGGTGTGTGGCTCGATGTTTACCGAGTACATGTATTGGTCGAGCCCGAACGGAAATGGAAAGCGCCGTATACCCTCATCCGAGTTGCGGTAGGTGAAGGTGTCGCGGAAGGTCTCGTCGCGGAATGCAATGCCCATCGTGCGCCTCGTCTGTAGGTGCGGCTAGAGATTGACAGTGATACAGCCGCCGGTGACGCGTGACACGCAGGGCATGATCTTGCGTCCGGAGTCGCGGTCGGCTTGGCTGAGGAAAAGGTCGTTGTGCAGCAGGCTGGAGTCGCAGTCCAGCACCTCCATCTCGCACTGGCCGCAGGCGCCTCCGCGGCAGAGAAACGGCGGTTGCACGCCAGAGGACTCGATAGCCTCGAGCATGCTCTGCTCGCGCCGGACCTCGATGGCCTTTCCAGTTTTCGCTAGCCGGACCGTAAACGGCGCACCCGGGGGCGGTGCGAGGAAACGCTCGCTGTGCACGTGAGTATCGGGCCACCCCATCTCCGATGCGATGCGGTGATAGGCCTCGACCATGCCCTGTGGTCCGCACAGATAGGCGTGAGTGCCGAGCGGGCGTCGAGCCAAAAGCTTGCTGAAGTCGATGGTTTCGCCGCGGGATTCGACGTAGCAGTGAAGATCCGGTCCCGCGAGGGTCCTTAGCTCGTCGGCGAGTACGCCGAACTCTGGCGCTCGATGCGCGTAGTGCACCTCGAAGCTTTCGCCGAGGCGGGCGAGTTCGCGCGCGTGCGAAAGCATAGGCGTGACCCCGATGCCACCAGCAATGAGCACGTGGTGCCGGCCCAGTCGTGCCATGGGGAACAGGTTGGCAGGCATCGATACTTTGAGTGCTTGGCCCTCTTGCGCACTGTCGTGGAGCCAGACTGAGCCGCCGCGAGATTGCTCCTGCCGCCGCACGGCGATGCGCCACTTGTTGCAGTCGGCTGGGTCTCCCAGCAGCGAGTACGGGTTGCGCTGAATACCTCCTGGCAGGGGCAGCGAGAGCACCACGTGGCTACCACCGGAGTAGGTTGGCAGTTCGCCGCCATCCTCGCGGCAGAGCCAGAATTCGCGAATACCCGGCGCCAGCTCGATAATCCGCGACAAGCGCATGTCGAGTTGCATGTTCACGGGTAGACGGTCTCCACTGGGGGTTTTTCACCGGGAATCTCGGCATCAATCTGAAAGCCCATGTACGCCCCCAGGCGGCGCGAAAAATGGTCCCGAACAAAGAGCGTCCGGCCGCATCCGCTGCAGTCAGCCAGATTGGTCCTGACACCCCGTGTCATTGCGCGGCAGTGTACGCAGAAGACCGGGCGTGCCTTGGTACCGGTTTGGTAGAGCCGGATCTCGGCGGAGGACATGCCGTAGCGGGTGGCCACAGCAGCGGCTTGCCAGATGGCGTCTTCCGGTCCTACGAGGTAAAGCCTTAGCCCCATGGTCGCCTGCTGCAGTAAGGATTCAAGCGCATGCAACGCTGAAGTCGCGTTTTGCTCGATCACCATGCGCGCAGTGACGCCAGCGACACCCAATCGTTCTGCAGCCTCCGCTGCCGCGACCACCAAGGTGAGCCCACCAGGCGGCCGGTTAGCAAGCAGCCGATCGAGCGTCGCGGGATCGTCTGCGGCGATGAACAGCAGGTGCTCGACACCGGTCTGGTCCCAATCGATGGCGTGATAGACCGGCTGGCTCTTGATGGAGGGGGCCGCTGTCATAGCTCAGCCGTGGGTACGACGACGCATCGGATCGTAGAACGGGGTGGGCACCACCACTGCCGTGAAGTTGCCCGACTTGCTCCGGATCGTGAGCGTGTTGCCGAAGCCAGAGACTTCCGGCTTGAGGTGAACCATGGCCAGCGACTGCATCAGCAGACGACTATAGGAGGCGGTGGTTACCACCCCAACTTGCGAGTCACCCTTAAAGATCAGTGCGCCAGCCTCGACGGCGGCGTCATGGCGGACCAGCATGCCGGCCTGCTTGACACGCTCCTTGCCCTTGCTGGCCAGCACTGCGGCTTTGCCAATGTAGTCGCCCGGCTTGTCGAGGTCGATGGCCCAGTCCATGTTGACTTCCCAAGGCGTGGTGTCGCCTTCGGGCATCTCGAAGGGGAAAAATAGCAGCGCCGCCTCGACCCGCGTTAGGTCCAGGGTGTTCCAAGAGCAGGCGATCACGCCATCAGCTTTGCCGGCGTCCAGGATCGCATCCCACAGAAAAACAGCATCGGCAGCCTTGCACCAGACTTCGTAGCCAAGCTCGCCTGAGTAGCCGCCGCGGCCGATCACCACGGTCTTGCCGAACAGCGTCGAGTCAGCGTGTTGGAAGTAAGCGATCTTCGATAGATCGCTACTGGAATGGGGCTGCAGCACCTTGGCCGAAAGCGGACCCTGCAGCGATAGGATATGCACGTCTTGGTCAGACTCGACCTTGACGTTGCGTCCAGCGGCCAGTTTGGCAAGCGTTGAGGGCGTGGCTCCACTGCCATGCGATAGACGGAAGCGGTCAGCTGCGTCGCGAATCACCATAATGTCGTCGACCAGCGCGCCGGCCTCGTTCACCTCTGCGGCAAGACGGGCGCTACCAGGTTTGAGGCGGGTCACATCAATCGACACCAGATGGTCGATCACCGACTCTGCATCGGGGCCGCTGACGTTGACGATGTTGAGTGCAGAGACGTCATACAGACCGGCTCGAGTGCGGGTGACTACGACTTCGTCATGCGGATTGGTGTGATAGCTCCACGGAATCGGCATGTTGTTCCAAGTATCGCCGTCGAGCTTAGAGCCCAACTGGCGGTGCCGTTCGTTGAGGATCGAATTACGTTGCATGGTCTTCCTCCTGTTGAGTCCGCGCGATGCCCTCGGTGCGGTAGCTGATGGATTGTCTGGAGCGGGATTGCATGGAGCAATTGTCTTCAGGGATTACCCCCTAGGGAGTAAGGTTCACGCCCTCACCCTGGACTTGTCAGGATCGTAGTGCGGGAAGCGCGCCACCCGCGCCGGGATACGTTTTTGCAGGCCGTCAAGTTTGCCGATCTCGACACTTGTGCCTAGAGCGCCGGCGCTGACATCCAGGCGGGCGAGTGCGATGTTGCGATCGAGCACCGGCGAGCGCGTTGCGCTGGTCACTTCGCCGATCTTGGCGCGGCCGATGTAGACCGGGTCGCCGTGATGGATGCACTCATGCCCCTCGATGTCGAGCCCGACCAGCACACGCATCGGCTGGGCCTTGCGGCGATCGAGCGCCGTCTTGCCCATGTAATCAGCGCTCTTGTCGGCGGCCACAGCGAAGCCGATGCCAGCCTCGAAGGGGTCTGTCTGGTCGCAGAAGTCGTAGCCGGCAAATACCAGACCGGCTTCGATGCGAACCATGTCGAGGGCGGAAAGGCCCATTGGCGCGATGCCGTGCGGCTCGCCAGCTGTCATGAGCGTGTTCCAGATGGCCACCGCGTCGTTCGGGTGGCACCACACCTCGAAGCCGAGCTCGCCGGTATAGCCGGTGCGCGACACCACCACGGCACGGCTATCAATCTTGCCGACAGTGAAGCGGAACCATTTGAGTTCATCAGCCGAGGCCTGATGTGGCAGCGTGGTGAGTACCGTGCGCAGGATCTCGCGCGACTTTGGGCCCTGCAGCGAGACGTTGTGGAGCTGGTCGGTGGAGCCGCGCACCCAGACCTGGAGGCCGAGGCGCTGCCCGAGTTGGCGCAGCCAAGTACCAACGTATTCGTCACCGCACACCACGCGGAAATTATTCTGGCAGAGGCGGAATACGGTGCCATCGTCGAGCATGCCGCCGTGCTCATGGCAGAACGCGGTGTAGACCACTTGGCCTACGGCGAGCTTGCGAATGTCGCGGGTCACTGCGGCCTGTACCAGCGCCTCTGCATCAGGCCCGGTGACCTCGAATTTCCGCAGGGCCGAGAGATCGATGAGTACGGCGCGTTCGCGGCAGGCCCAGTATTCATCGATCGGGCCATTGCCCGAAAACGACTCGGGTAACCAAAAGCCGCGGTATTCCACCATCCGCCGCGAAAGTGCGGCGGTTGCGGCGTGAAAGCCGGTCTCGCGGGTGATGCGGGGTTCTGAGTCGGGGCTCATGCGAAAGGCCATCCCTTTGCTGAAGTTGCATGCGGCCGGGTAGGTGCGCACATGGATGTCGGTCGGATTCCAGCCGTTGGCAGGGTCGATATCGTCGGTGCAAGACGAGGATGCGCAGACCAAGTCAGTAAGTGCCCGTAGCAGCACATAGTCGCCGGGGCGCGACCACGGCTCGTCAAGCGTGATGGTGTCATCGGCCTGATACAGCGTGTTGTAGAAGAAGTTGATGGCTGGCCAGCCCGTGCGAGCCGCGATGCCGTGCCCGGCAAGCGCGCGGTTGAAGTTGTCACTGCAGTTGGCGTGCCCCGGGTAACCCATGTCTTCGTAGTATTTGGCGCTGCAAGCGAGCATGAAGGTGTCATGGCGCCCGACCGTGTCGCGCACGATCTCGACCAACGGTCGCTGCTGCCCGTCGTAATACTTGGAGTGCAGCCCGGGGCCGGGGTTGGCCGTACCCATCAGCGTGCGGGTGGTGGTGGGGTCGATGCCGTACTCGACGCCCCGCTCGAGGTCGGCGGCGTGGAAGGCCAGAAAATCCGAGCACTGCCGTCCGTCGACGTCGATGACCTGAATGTAGTCGCCGGCACGGACCTGGTAGGCGGCGGCTGTCCCGGCCGCGATTCGAAGGTCGAGCAGCGGTTCGGCCAACGGTGGCGGCGCCTCACCCTTTAATGGCCGTTCGCGAAACACTTCCGCAACAAGCGGAGTCGCCGTTTCTTGACCGTCAGGCGCCATCGGCAGGCTCGGGGTTCTCAGGACCAAGCGGCCCGGGTGGGCACAAGAGAACTCCAGTTGACTGCCGGCTACCGACGTGGTGCCGAAGACTTCCGCGCTGAACAGTGCGCAACTGGGGTCGTTCGTCAGCCACGCTGCCGCGTCTGAAACCTCCGCTGGAGAGGGACTCGACCAAGCGAGCCCGTCCGGTGGAGGGCCATTAACGGACAACAGCACAATACCGGGTTGGCCACCCTCCGGATCGAAGAGTCTTAGCCGGTCGCCGGCAGAGAGTTCAAGGCGAACCTCGCTGTCTCCAAGCGCGACGTGGCGCAGCCACCCATCGCTGGTGCGCACGTCAAGCCTTTTTGGCGGTTGGGTTCAGGTAAGCCTCTAATGAATCATCCAATGCCTCGAGCCACGGCGTGTGGTGCGGTATGGCCATGGACCCGGTCATCACCGAGCGGTAAGACTTGTTGCGATAACCCATGATGTCTTCGGCCTTGTCATGCTTCCATTGCAGGAAGGTCTCGTTGACCGCCGCGATATCAAACGTCGGGTAGTCGGTGGCCTCGATCAGTTGCCGAATGTATTCGCCTTGGTACTCATACATTTCCTGGGCGGTCTCAAGCTTGAGTTCTTCCTCCCGCCACCGTAAATCCTCAGCGTGCATGGCGTCGTAGTCGGGCAGTTGGATGCGCCCCAGCACGACGTCGCGCGCATACCAAGCCTGCGCGTCGAACATATTGAAGCTGTACCACTGGTCCTGCATGCCGATGTACATCATCTTCGGGTTCTGCTCCCAGAAGATGCCTTTGTAAAGATTTAGCGGCCAGAGGCGATTGTTGGTTTTGAGACGCAGGTTCTCGTCGATGAATGGAAAGTGGTGCAGATATCCGGTGCAGAGGATGATCGCGTCGATCTCCTTGCTGCTGCCGTCTTGGAAGAACACCCGTTTGCCCTCGACGTGGGTCATGTTGGGCTTTTCTTCCCAGTTGGCCGGCCAGTCGTAGCCCATGGGGTTGGTGCGGTAACAACTGGTGATGCTGCGCGCTCCGTATTTGTAGCACTGTGAGCCGATGTCCTCAGCCGAATAGCTGGCCCCAACGATCAGAACGTCCTTGTCCTTGAATTCGAGTGCGTCGCGAAAGTCGTGCGCATGCAGGACCCGCCCGCCGAAGTGCGAGAAACCGGGGAATTCGGGCACGTTGGGAATCGAGAAGTGACCGCTGGCCACCACCACGTAGTCGAACGTTTCGGTGTAGGTCAGGTTGTCATCAAAGCTGTGGACCGTGACATTGAACTGTTCAGTGGCCGCATCAAAAGCGATGTTGCGGGCTGTGGTGTTGAACCGGATGAATTTTCGGACGCCCGCTTTTTCGACGCGTCCCTTGATGTAGTCGAACAGCACTTCGCGTGGCGGATAAGAGCCCATCGGGCGGCCGAAGTGTTCATCGAACGAGTAATCGGCAAATTCCAAGCATTCCTTGGGTCCGTTCGACCAAAGATAGCGATACATGCTGCCGTGTACCGGTTCTCCGTGTTCGTCCAACCCGGTTCGCCAGGTGTAGTTCCAGAGTCCGCCCCAGTCTGCTTGCTTCTCGAAGCACACCAGCTCGGGAACATCCGCCCCTTTGCTCGCTGCCGATTGAAAGGCCCTCAG
>Ga0214917_10001768_pt1 | contig 27486 bp, 39 predicted proteins | sample LL_1208_BB_MetaG_FD_177983 | JGI IMG/M metagenome (GOLD analysis project Ga0214917, IMG submission 177983) | Freshwater microbial communities from Lake Lanier, Atlanta, Georgia, United States - LL_1208_BB | ecosystem: Environmental > Aquatic > Freshwater > Lake | place: USA: Georgia | collected... | reverse complement strand
TTAGATCATCTGGTAAGCCAAGAGTGCTGCGTGATGTTTTAGTTGTTGTGTTTGAAATAGTCTTCTTTAATTCAGGATCGTATTTGGCAAGGTGTTGTTGAAGGTTGGATGGGAGTTGGAACTGCATAGATTCAGAGTGAGTTTCAGAGTAAGTTTTGTTTATATGAGTCCCAACAACGTAAGCCAAGAATCTGGATGATCTGGTTCTACTTCATCGTCTGCTGGAGTGAAACAAACGCTATCGAAGACCCACTCTTCGATGTCTTCAAGGTTGGGGATGTCGTACCAACCTTCGAGGTCTCTTTTCTCCTCTTTGGTGTGGTTGCCTCCTTTTGGAACCCAGTAGTAGCGGAGGACATCTTGTTTGGTTTTGTAGATGTCACCTGCTTTATTTCCACCTGGGGTTTCAAGAGAACAGTTTGGTTCGACGTGGTATTGGGTAAGACCCTCTTCTTCTGAGACGGGATCGTAGTTGAGGATTTTAGCGATGATTTGTTGTGCTGGTAGAAGTGCCATAGGATTGGGAAAATGATTGTAAAAAGAGAGTAGATGAGAGCAATAATGATTGTGATTACATCATCATCATCATTATTAGGATTCTGTTGACTGGTCATAAGTTGTTGGTGGAGGGATGTCGGTAATTGGAAATTTGTCTACACCATCCCATTCATCTTGTTCTGATTCACGCATTGCTAACTCTTGTTCGTCTGCAATGTCTGATAGTGCGTCAAGCATGTCAGCAGTCCAGTGTTGATTTAGTGAGTTCATTTGTACTGTAGTCAAGAGGATACAATTTTTTAAAAACCAACAGTATTACCATAAAAATAAAAATTTCTATTGAATGATTTATTGTTATTTGTTATTGAGGTAAGGTTAAATTAGTAGGTCCTTCTAATACTTTTCTTGAAACGCAGAATTTAGAAGTGCCAGTAATATGTTCAACAACAACAATTTTGTTAAGGAGTACATTGCAATATTTGCTAACGTTTTGATTTACTATATATTGAAGTCCATTAAATAAAATAAAAGCTAATGCAAAACCGGATGCTATTAAAGATAGCTGTGAATAAGGTTGATATTTCATTTGAATTGTGTAGTGTGAATTTATTGGTAGAATTCTGAATCACAACTTGTTAATACAAATGACAACTCAAAAAGTTCGGGAGATTCGTCAGTTTTTAAAAATCTTTTGGCAGTAATACCTCCCGATGAATATGTGTATTGTTCTTCTGAATTATTTTTTAATGTTTGCATTAATAAATAAGCAGCTTTAGCTTTTAATTCAGCAACAGAAGGAACTTTTAACTCACCATTCTCACTAACCCAAACCCAGTCAAGAGTTATCATGGCTAAGTGAATTTTTTCAAAACTAAAATGAGAAATGACATACTCTATTTTGTTGATTTGTTCAGAAGAGATTTGCATTGCAGTAGGTGGCAGTGGGACAGGTTGGAAAGGCATAGATTTATTAAGTCATATGCCTTTATGCAGACTTTTAGTCAGCAGCCAACGGCCTCCATGATAGTTCAAGGTCCCGCTTTTGGCGATAACCTTGTCCTATGAGAAGGTTGACGCTTTTGCGAATGACATCGATGGGTGCTTCAAACTTAATGTATTGAGAACGTTTCTCAAGAACGTTTACTCTTAACATTTCTGCGAAGTCACCACGAATGGTGATTAAGTAACCGTCGTCATTCTTTTGATAGAGGAAAGAATAATCTTGGCGCATGATTTTTGATGCAAAGGAGTGGAACGAAGCAAGTTTAAATACAAACTTGATTCATAAAATAAAAAATGTTTAAACGAAGTAAGTTATTTGATTTGATATTTATTAAGAAGGGTCAACCATATTGGGTTGACTATCATTACAATATTTAGCAATTTCTTCTAGTACGGAAGGATCTACTAGGTCAGTTAAATCACCATCATTTACATCTGGAGAAATTAAGTTAGCAAGTTTTTGTCTATTAGTTTTAATGATTTGTTTAATGTTATCTTTTTGGACGTCGTTTAGTTTTGACCAGATGAGGAAAGCGGATCCAGCGGCAATTAAGGAGGTTGAAAAGAAACGAAGCATTTGCGTGGTGAAAAGAAGAAAATTTATTTATGTGGAAATATAAACAAAACCTTAAGAACGTTTAATATTTATTTAATTATTTTTATTAACTATATTAATTTAAAGTTAACGTGGTTCTCAGATGAGGACCACAGAAAAGGGATCCATAGATCCCCTAAGTGTGACCATCAAATAGAAGCCAGCAAGAGATCATCTTCCTGGAGGCTGAGTTGATTATCAGTTGGTTTGTTGGTACCAGCTGTTTCTTCAACTCGTTTAGCAGTACTGATTTTACCAAGACGGATTGTAGTAATAGAAGTTACCACAATTTCCATACGGCTCAAGTACTTACCTTCTTTATCTTGCCAAGTTGTATAACGCAGTCGGTAAGTTATACCAACTGTGTCACCTTGGTTGTATTTATCGGCGATATTTTTTCCTACACCGTTGTAAGCAGTGAGAGGAATAGCAGAATCGCCATCACGTGCATCAACTGGTGCAACACGGAATTGTGTTACGTTTAGTTGATCATTGGGTTGACGGTAGTTAATTTCGGATACGATTGTACCGATTAAATTACCGTTGTTAGCAGAAGACATGGTTGTTGTGCAAAGGGATAGTGCAGCATCCTGTCCCAGGCTGCAGTTGGGATAAACAGATACCTTTTAATCGTTAGCAGACAAAATCCTGATAACAATCACTAAGTACTGTTTGTAATTCTTTAACGCCAGTAGGAATCTCTTTTAAATTAATTACATTCACCTGGCGCCACTCATTTCTTTGAAAGATTTCAAAATGAACTTGTGTGGACTGATTGTTATACCAGGTAACACGATGAGTTGGAAAGCATTCGGGAGACCAGGAAAACATATTACTTTGAAATTGTGCGGTGGTTATCTTCGATAGCAAGGACAGGATTAATTAGTGAGTCTTTCATTGAGTAAATGAAGTGCAGGTGCCCATCTCCTGCGGATTAGGCAACAACTGGACCAGGGTTTGCACCTGGTCACCCGCTTTTACGGATCAGTCTGCATACATGGCGTCATCACGGTGTTTCTCGCGAAGATACATGATGATGCCACGTATTTCATCCAAGGTTAAGTAACCCGTAGGATTAGATAATCCTGGTAACCAGGCTTCATAGGTCGTTGGTTGCCCTGGAGCTATAACACCCATCAATCCAGAACCTTTCGGTCCGGTCACGATGGAGATGTCAAATCCAGCAACTGGATCAACATATTCCAAATGCCAACCACCAGAAACACCTGGGTGTTGTACCCAACCAGAAGTTAAATTGATCATGAATCTTTCCATAGTGCGGTGCCCATATCCGCTGGAGGCAATTGCTGAGGGAGGACTTAAACCTCCCAGTTGGTCTGATTACCAATCAGCTTCTAGCTCAAGCTCATGCTTAAGCCATTTAATTAGCTCTTTATTATTAGAGATGATTTTGTTAGCAACTACAATAAAAGGTTGCATGTTGTTTGTACCTAAATCTAGAAAAGTTTCAAAAGCATCCAAAAATTCAAGTCGAAATTGTTCCAGCTCACGATCAATTAAAGGTCGGCGCTCACTGGAATCTCTGCGTGCCAGGAGTCTTAAATCCTGGAGCATGTTATATACAGCAGTGGTGGACATAATTGTGGTGCAAAGGAATAAACAGCATCCAAGGCCAGGCTGTAGTTGGCCGAAACGAAGCAGACTTAAATACAAAATTAATTCACTAAATAAATAAAATATTAAAACGCAGCAGGATTAATTCTTGTTAGAATTAGATGCAGTTAAGAAAACTGTTTCTAAGGCTGTACTTGAGGTATACCCTTAGAAATAATTACTTATTACCAAGTAGTATTAAATACAAAAATAAATTCCCGAATAAATACAAGTCTTATGCAACAAACGACTGCATTTAAAAACAGCAATAGAACAGCAATAGAACAGCAATAGAACAGCAATAAATCAACAACAAAACAAAATATTTACAAAATATTTAAATTAAGTATTCCACAGCTCTTGCCGAAAATTTTTTAACGCGCCACTTTTTATCTGGCGTGTTAGGTGAGAGCGACTGCGGCGCAAGGGATTATAAGGGATAATGAGGGTATATAGAGTATAAGTTAAGGAAACGACATTATAACATGGTATATATAATAAAAAGGTACGTTACAATCAAATATTATTTGTAATAAAGTTAAACATAATTTAAACGCAGCAAGTAAACACAGATTTTGCTACATCTTACTAATAAAACCATTAAACGCAGCAAGTTACAACTTATTACAACGTAGTAAACATTTAATACACACTACCTACCCTACCTAAACCTTCTTTTTTTGTTTCAGCTCACTTTCTCTCGCTGTAGTTGCTTGATACCTGCCGAAATTTTTACCCCAAATAACCGTTTTTTAGGCGCCAATAGGGTTATAAGCATATTTATAGCGTTTAAAATCAAATAATATTGAAGAATTCCATAAAATGCCCGTATCACCGCAAGATTTTGCCTTATGGGCATCGGTTACAGGTAATAATTACCCTGAAACAGTAAGTGAACGCATGGCTTTAGCACCCCAGGTACATAATTTTGTGCGTAATTTTGGTAAATCAGGGATAAATAGGGTTCTAGAACAACCTGGATCAAATGCTATATATAATCAACCAGTTTCTGCTCAATATTTAAACGCAAATAGTGTATTTGGTTCTCCCGTTACACCAGATAATAACGTTTCTAAAATCGTAGGCACCTATGATTCAACACTTACTGGAGAACATACTGCCAATCAAGAAGCAGAACGCATGGAAGATACATCTAAACAATACAATTTAGTACGTAATATTGGTCGTGCAGCCCTTGGCGCCGGACTTGTTGCAGGTGGAGTTGCTCTAGCAGCTACGCCAGAGGGTAGGCAAACAATTCAAAATGCTGCAACAACAGTTAAACAAAACGTTCAAAATATTAATAACCGTGTTTCTAATTTCTTAGGGGGATTAGGGGTAGATCGTGGCGTTTATCCAGATGTAATACGTAATTCTGGTGATGTAACACCTCCAACAACAGCACAACGTTATAACCAAGCTGATGTTCCGGTAGCTACACAAGAAATACAAATTGCAAAAAATTCACCTGTTGGTTCAACAGAACGTGAACTTTTAAATATTAAACCAGTTACAGAGAGTGAAGTAATTACATCAAGCCAAACATTTTCACCGAGTCAAACAGAAGACATTGTTTCATTAAATCAAAGAAAAGAAGCAGCATTACGTCTTGCAAATATTGCACGTAAATTAAAATCAGGTATGTCATTTTCTGACATAAAGTATGGCGTAGAAACTACTGATCCTCCATTACCAAATTTACCGGGACTTGAACAACAGAGTTTATCAGAACGAATCAGATCTTTATCAAGTGTTGAGTTACCGGAAACAATGCCAGCAACTACATCACAACAGACATCATCTTTAAATCCATCTTTAACAAATGAAGTAGATCTATTTGTATCTGGGTTAACAAAAAGCGCAGACCCATGGACCGGAGAATATACACCCGCTAGTAAATCTACAGAATCTTTTAATATTCCCCTGCAAACAATAAAAGGAAAAGTTTCTGACCCATGGTATGCACGTGGCCCACGTCCAGTACGTACAACTTCTCCTGAAGAAATAGAAACTGCAAACCTTGTAGCAGAAGTTTACGCTAAAACCGGAGAACGTATTACACCAGAAAATGCACAAGCCGTTCTTCGTGGTGGTGAGCTATCATCTGCAATGCAGAAAGCTTTTACACCAAAAGATTATCTTGCAATCGGTTCTCAAACATTTGATCCTGGTCAAATTCAAACCGGACGCACTATGCAAGTAGGAACAGGTGAAATAAAAGGAGCTGTTGCAAAAGATTTTCTTGAGCGGTTTACAGAAGAAAACGTAGCCGGTTTAACAAAACAAGGCCGTCAAAGCGCTTCCCGCGCAACACTCAAAGGTGATTATGTACCTGGAGTAAGCCAAGAAATAACAGATCCTAATGCAGTAATTTCAACTGCTGGTGGTAGAACTATGCGTAATGTAAGCGCATTAGATAAAGAAGCTCTTGCTGAAGGAAGAATTGAGTATGCAGGCTTTACTGGACAAACAACTGACGTAAATCCTGAAATAGCAGCAGCTACATATAAATCTGCTACAAGTCCTCAAAAAGTGCAAATGTTTAATGCTTTACTTAGTCCACAAAGCTCAAGTCAAGTATTACATTTAAAAACAGAAAACGGGATAATACCAATGACCACTAACGAATTTAAAAAACGCATTGGCGCACAAGCACATAAAGTTTTTGCAGACGTTGTACAACAACATGCAGTACATCATGGTATTGAGTTACCCAATCCTGATGTTATTACAAACTCTGGTCAAGTTATAGAAAACACAAATCCGGCATTTATTGATGCTGCTACTAAGTTTATAAATACAAAAGGTATAAGTGAATCCGCATATCCAATGATGGCCGCAAAATTCAATGATGTTTTACAGCAATCCGGTATTAAATTAACTGCCGCCAGTGACCCATACCTGTCTCAAGGAGCATTAAATACTTTGATGGGTGTTGCAAGGAACACCTCTACAGCTCAAATAGGACTTGAAAACTTTGGGAAACTTGCCGGACGTTCTCGTTCCAGAGGTATTATTAGGTCAGACACCAGTCAAGTCCCGGTATCAATCCCGGGACCACCAGCTGAATCGGTTTCTCAAGTCATGAAAGGACTTGGGTTAGGTACTAAACTAAACCCATATTAAGCTAGAATAAGAAAAAATCGGGTCTTAACATGACTTTCCTAGAACCAATTCTTATCCCAGGGTGTTTCATCCTAGTTGGCGCAGGCATTACATACGCAGTTTCTAAACTTAATAAAATTAAAACCGTTTCTTATCTTCTTAAGTATGGCCCTATAATCAAAAAAGCATACGACGTTATCGATCCGATTCTAGATAAAAACCTGTCTAGGTGGTATGGATCAGATATTGACAAAGCAATAGGGCTGGCAATAGAGGCAGTTGCTGATGGTGAATTAACAGATAAAGAAGTTAAAAAACTTTCAATTATCATTGCCGAGCGTTGGTTACCACAGAAAGCCGCTGACAAAGTTCGTCAGTATTCTAAATCTTTATATGAATTACCTCAAGTACTGGCAGCAAAACAAATTACTGAAGTAGTTAATGGACTAAGTTCTAAATCATCCGGACTTGATTACGCACGTAAACTTCTTTCATTCCAATAATGACTAAAGATAAAAATTGGATTCAAGGCGCAATTAAGCATCCAGGTGCTTTTACAAAAAAAGCCGAAGAACGCGGTATGTCTGTTAAAGAATTTGCCGCAAAAGTAACAGCAAATCCAGATGAATATGATAAAACAACGGTCAAGCAAGCTAACTTAGCAAAAACTTTAAGTAAATTACGTAAACATAAACAATCTAAAAATAAATAGTAAAATGCAAGCCCCATATAGTCAAGATTACACTGGCCCTGCAGATCAAGCTAGGCGAGCAGGTAAATCTCCTGATGTAGGAATTTTAGGTCCAAACCCAAAATCTGCATCAGATCCAAATTCATTTAAAAATGATTTTATTTCTAGATATAAATTAAATCCCGATAGCAAAACTTTTTATTCACAAGGAATCTTTTCTGGTGCAACTGCAGATTTATCGCAACAAAAATATGATGAAGCAGATGGTACTCCTTATTTTGCCAATCTTAATGATCAAACATTAGCTAACGACTTTATAACTAAGTATTCAACGGGAATTGCTAGAGGTTTAATTGAAGAAGATCGCGCAATAACCGCCTCTTCTGTAGATCAATTTAGAACTAAAAAGCCAATGGAAGGCTTGAGGGATAGTAATGTAGTATCAGGTAAATTTCCAGGTACAGGAGGAATTGCAACCTCATGAATTACTCAGAACCAATACGTTTAGCTGGTACAGCATTAAAAAATTTTTTTAGTGATCCAAATACTATTAAAGGAATAGGAAAACGCGTCCTTGCTGAAACCGCCCTTAATACTGCTTCTCAACAAGTTGTACCACGTTTAATGGGTAAAAGTCCACAACATAATATTCCGCAATCACTTCTTAACACTGGAGTTCACGCAGCAATAGCAGCTCCTTTAGCTGGAGGAATGCAGACACTCGGCGTCCCAGAATGGGCAGCGCAAACCGGTAGTCAGCTGGTAGCTTCTCCAGTAGCGCACGCAATTACAAATTCAATTATTCCTGAAGCACACAATCAAGAACAAATTAATTCACACGAATTAATGCAGATGCAGCAAATGCATGCAGAGTTAGAACAACAAAGATATAACAATGAAATTAATTTAGCACTAGCTAAAAATTATCGTGCGCCTGCTGAAATTGTACACAGAAATCCAAGTGCAGATTTACAAACTATTTACAATATCTTGACACCTAACGTTTCTTACTAAGGTAATGAATCTTGATCCTAATAAAAATTATTTAACAAACAGTCTTGCAAATATTCAACAATTTGTAAAATCTGCCGCTGATGAACTACGTCATATTGTTTATAAAAGTAAATATGGATATGGGTCTGCTGCAGGTCCTGCAGTAAAAAATGTATCCAAATTAGGAACATCACCAGAAGTTTTTGTAGCTTCTGCAGTCGGTGACGTTCTTACAGACCAGTCTCGCAAAGAGATTTGGAAATATACAAATATTCCAAGGATGGCAGGTGAAGTTGGAAAAGCAATTTCATCTGCGGCTGGAATGGACCCTGTTACAGGAGCGGTGCTTACAATAGGTACTCCCGCTGTTCTACTTGGACTTAGCGGACGCACAGGACCTCTTTCTCAAGGTATGCGTCCTAAAGGATATAAGGCTGTTGCACCTGTCTCAAAAGAAAAAGATCCTACAGGCAGAACTCCACAATCAATACCACTAGAAATAGCTTTACGATATGGCTTAGGGCAAACAAGTCAAATACTTCCTTATCAAGAATTTAAAAAAGAACGTCCAGATGTAGCCCCTTCTACATATACTCAATATCGTCGATATGAGCATTCAAAACCAGAACCAGGTAAGTTAATTGGAATTGATCCGGAAGGTCAATCTTTTACTACTATTGGGGGATTAGTCCGCGGTAGTGCAAAAGGGTTGAATGATCCTGAAATTAGAATTAAAGGAATGCCCGTTACTTTAAGCGGTGTACTTGGTACGGTAGCTGGACTTGGAGCCGCCTCTGCAGCTTATTCGGCATTACCAATTCAAACAAAATATGCACGTTCTGCTATAGATTTATCTAGATCAGGACCAACAACAAATCCAATTACAAAAGAAGTAGAAACTGGAGCCGCACGTACATATGGGCCATCTTCTCTTACAACAGCCGGAATTGCAGCTATTGGTTTAGGAACTGCTGCTGCAGTTGGAGCAGCAACAAAAAAAGTACTTCAAAAAGCAGCAGAGAATAAAATTAAAAAAGATAATCCTGTAGAATATTTAAAGCAAAGGCACGGCTCTCTCGAACAAGCAAGCAGTGCTTTAGGTCTGCCCCAAGCTCAGAGTTGGCAACAACTTATTCCCTACGTAAAATAAATCATGGCTTACGGTTTTAATTTAGGTACAAGTGGCAGTTTTAACACTGAAAATAATTTAAATCCAACAAAGTTTTTTTATGATAGTTATAAAAATTCAGGCGGCTCCATGAGTTCGCAAGATCAAGACGTAATGAATAGTTGGATTGTTCCAAAATATGATTCAAGTGATTACGAACAAGAACCTATAAATTGGAATAAATTTGGAGTAGCGGAACCTAAAAAACGTTTTGCTGGGGAGGTATGGGATTTATTAAATAAAGAACAAAACAAGAATCGTTACAGTAATCAATTAAATGAGCCAAGAGGGGTTTATGGTGGGCAACCTTCTACAGGCGGTTCTGGACAAATCTTAAACAACCTCGGTGTTGTTTACCCACAAACACACAGCCCTGTTGTTATACCCGGACAACAAGGTAGCCCAGGAGTTGGTGGTAATATTGGTTCTTTAGCTGGTATGGGACTTGGTTTTGTTTTAGGCGGCCCTGGTGGTGCGGTACTAGGAGAAAAGATTGGCGGAAAAGTTGGTAACGTTGCAGACAGCTTATTTGCATAATAATCTTAATAGTTTAGAAATTACCTAATTTAAAATAGTAATCAAAAGGATTTAGATTATGTTGCCACTAGTGCTAGGTAGCGCCGGAATCGGTGCTCTTCTCGGCGGTATTCAAGGTTATCAAAGAAGTGGTGGTGACTTAGGACGCACACTCACAAGCGCAGCCACTGGAGGCCTACTAGGTGGTGCTACGGGCGGTTTAGGTAGCCTTGCTGGTGGTGCAGTTACTCGTTTTGCGGGACAGAAGCTAGCAATGCCACTTGCCCCTGGAGGAATTGGACAAACTTTAGTTGATAAGGGAGTATCTCCTGAGCTACTAGCAAAGGCACCAGGCTTTTTAGGTGGTGCAGCTAATATTGGCACACAGCTTGCCGCAGGTAGTTTGCTTGCCCCGCTTGCCGGCCCAATCGGACAACTTGGAACACAGGGTGCCGGTACCGTTACTGCAGGTGTAAAAGGAATGCAACCTGGACCAGGTATGCCTAATGTTGCAGCATTACCAGAAGGAATACAAGATCAAAATCGACCAATGAATTTATACGATGTTTATTACGGACCTGGATTGACTGCCAGAACCGCCGAGGAACTAGATCAAGATGTTCAGATGAAAGGTTTACAAAAACTATATAATACTATGTACCCTCAATTAACTCAAGCTAAAAAAGATGAAATGGAACGTCTATTAGCTGCAGCACAGATTCGTCAAAATATTGCTACTGCCGCCAACATGATAGAACGTGGTCAACTAACTGCACAAAACATAGGAATTAACGCTGCAAATACACTTGCTAATTCATTAGCCTCTCAATATCAATACCAGTAATCATGGCTAATACACAATTTAATTTTTTAAATTCACCCACAAGATTTGCTTCTTTAGGATTGAATTTTAAAACGGGAAGGCGAAACGATCCGGTACAGTCATATTACGCAGATACTAAAGCCGTTGAAGCAGTACCTGGATTTGCAACTGATAAAACAGATTACCAATCTCTTTTATCAGAGTTTGTCCCGGCAAGCTACCAGTCTCCAGCATTTGGTGCTGCAACAGACCAACAAGTTAATTCTGCATTTAGTGCAGTACCTGACTTATCTCCAGCACAGATGGCAGCTATCCAATACCAACAAATTATGGGGCCTTACAATAGGGCTGAAAGAAACGAGGCAGCAGATTTTCAACGCCGTTTAACCCAACAACAGTTAATAGAAACTTATCCTTTTTTAAGTGCTGCCGCCAATGAAGCAACACAACGTGCCTTAAGTGCCAGTAAGGACTGGGCTGCTTATAAGCAGGGCCTGCCAACTACAGTACAAGATATTATGACGGCCAAACAAAACCAACTTACCAACGCAGCACAAGCTAAATACCTTGAGGATTTAGGGATATCATCATTAAATACATCAGCAAAACAACCAGCAAAACTTGGTTATACTGGAAAGAGCTTTTCAAGTTGATTGAATAGCCTTTTATTAAATTAGTTTTTTTTAATAAAAATTTAATCATGGGATCCCCAACACCGCCATCGCCAAGAGTTATTTACTCGCCGCCACCTCCTCCACCAACAACAACTGATGTACCTTCACAGTCTTATGAGACTCAGGTACGTTTGGATGAGATTGCTAATGCACAAGCACGTGCAAATGCAGAATTTGGCGCAGAACTAGATCGCAGTCAAAACGAATTCTTTACTAATCAAGACATTAGAAGGGAGCAGGCTTCCGCTGGTGAACAGCGGATGACAATAGGAAAACAAGGTGAAGAAGAACGTGCAACAGTAGGTGCAAAAGGTGAACAAGAACGCCTAACACAGAAAGAACGTTATGCTGGCGAACAAGTTTTAATAGGTGCTAGAGGTAAAGAAGAACGTCTGGGTATTCAAGAAACAGGTACTCAACAACGTTTAGGTATTCAAGAAACAGGTGCCCAACAACGTTTAGGTATTCAAGAAACAGGTAAAGAAGAACGTGCAACACAGAAAGAACGTTATGCTGGCGAAGAATCTTTAACTAAAGTTAAAGGAACAGAAGAACGTTCCGCAATTAGAGAAACTGGTAGCGAAACACGTTCTACTGTTCAAGCTAGCGGAACAGAACAACGCTTAGGAATTAGAACTGCAGGAGAGGAAGAAAGAGAAACTATTGGTAAATCAGCAACCGAACAACGGGCTTCTGATTTACAGAAAGAGATGTTCAGACGTTATGCAGAAAACAGAGATTACGAACAAGCTCAAAATCAGTATCGAACATGATTACTTGGATTGAAGAGTTAACGGAAAAGGAAAGAGAATCTTTCCATGCGTTTTGCAAGAAAACGTTATCACCAATACAAATGTATCTCTACGCAAGGTTTCTAGGTTTTACCGGAAGCATAGTTGAGTGTGATGAATGGGCGCAAAAAACACATTCAAAGAAAAATTTTAATGCCATATTAGAAGAAGAAGTTGACTTAATGCAGTTAGACATTTCAAAGTTACGTGATGCAATTGATCTTGGAATGGTTAAACAAGATATGGGAACAGCAAGAATTGCTATGTTACAAAAAGAATTACGTGGCTCAATAAAACAAATAAACGATGAAAAAGTTTTAACAGATAAACAAGGATTGATTCTTGCTGGTGCGGACCGCGCCTTGCGGGAAATGCTGTCAATCTTTCGTGACGACCCCATTGAAGGACCACTTCAAGAAGCATCCATGGGTGTGTGGACAAAAATATTGGCAGAAGAATCTTAGAGTTTAGTGCCTTAAGCTGATGGCATGGCAGGCACATCACTTTATTCCGTTTACCGAAGGACCGCACGTGCTGCAGCAAAACAACAAATAGTAAAAAAAAGTTCTAGTATTGATATTGAACTAGCGAGAAAAGATTTTGCTTATTTTTGTACGGTAGTTGGGGACAAACCACCAGCAACACACCACCTTCTTTGGCACCAGCACTTATGTACTGGAAATAGTTCAGAATGTTTAATTAATATTGCTGGCCCAAATGTAGATATACTAGGTCCAAGGGGCAGCGCAAAAAGCACAATTTTAGGTCTATTTACAGCATGGACAATAGGTGTACATGCTTTAAACAAAAAACCTTTAAAAATTCTTTATATTTCTTATACTGTTGACGTAGCTAGGCCTAAGAGCGCTGCAATTAAAAGAATCATAGAGGAAAGTAAAACATATAAAGAAGTATTTCCAATGGTAAAAATTGCTAAAGGAATTAATAGCAATGAATACTGGAGTATCGATTGGAAGTTTGCTGGCATTAAATCTACCGGTGAAGAAGAATTTACTCTTTGCTGCGCCGGTTTAAAAGGTGCGGTGACCTCGAAACGCAGCCATTTATGTATAATAGATGACCCAATTAAGAGCTCAGACGATATTAAAAATAGAGATATACGAGTAGCAATGGAAGATAACTGGAACTCAGTTATTACTCCCACAATGTTTGAGGGTGGGCGTGCAATTTGCCTTGGTACTAGGTTCCGGCACGACGATGTTCATGCTAGTACTTTTACACCTGGTAATGATTGGGTTCAAATTGTTCAATCCGCGATAACAGTAGATGACCAAGGAGAAGAAGTCTCTTATTGGCCAGAAATGTGGTCACTTGAGTATTTACAGGATCGTCGTCGTCAAGCTCCCATAAGTTTTAGTTTTCAGTATCAAAACCAAATTGTACAGACAAGTGAACTATCAGTATCTCCAGATTTAATTGTTAAGGGTCAAATCGCCACTCAGTTTGATGCTCTAGGTATTGGTGTTGATTTATCTGCTGGGGTGAGGGAACGAAATGATTATACTGTTTTTGTTATGGGCGGAAGGGTTGGCGACAAAATTCATATTATTGATTGTAAACGAATCAGGATTATGGGTAACCTAGAAAAATTAGAATCATTAATGGAAATGATGTATGAGTGGGGAATTGTTCACAAGGACGGGAAAGATTATCATCCAACTGGAAATACTATTGATGTATGGTCTGAAGCCGTAGCTTATCAAGCATCTTTAGAAGCCGATTTCAGAAGAATATGTCAAGGGGATCATGGACTGTATAACATTAATTGGCATCCTGTTAAAGGATTTCGCGGAGATAAAGTAGCTCGTTTTAGGGGAATCATGGGTTTATTTGAGCAACGTAAGCTAATCTTTAACAGGTACCGAAAATTTATGGCCTTAACCGATGAGATTGTAAATTTCGGTGTCAGTTCTCACGATGATTGTGTTGATGCTTTAATTTGGCTTTGTAATGGTTTAATGACCAGAGGAAAACTAGAGCTAGAGTATTGACGCAACTTAAACTTATACAAACACTCAAAGATGTCTACCGGCTATTACGTCATCGAGCTTGAACAGGATGCTTACGGCTCCGCCCTGCTCCCACTTCCCGACGAACTTTGTCACGACATGTCCCTCACCCCTGGGGAACAATTTGATGTCGAGGTAGAGGACGATGTGATTACATTCAAAAGATTGCACGCTGGTTACGAAATTGAGGCATAATAGAGAAACAGGTATTTTTCAAAAATGAGCGATAGCAAGACAGCGTTAGATTCTATCCTCAAATCCGTCGTTAATCGAGACGGAGGTGGTTCTGCAGACACCATGTTGGTGAATGCTCATCTTGCCCAAATGAAAATGTTTGGGATACGTCAAGGTGTGGAATTTTATCCCGACCAAGATAATTTTGGTACACAGCGATTTGATTTTGTTCAACAAGTAATCCGTTTCAATAAACTTGATGCAAGGTTAGATTCGATTTGGGATCGGTTCCTTTCATTTGGAAAAGGTTTATTTTATATAAGACCTACCAAAAAAACTTATCGTTTATATTGGTTTGATAAAGATGCTTACCGTTCATACTATAATGCCGATGGCGAACTAGAAGAAGTAGTAATTATTTATCCTTATAAAATAAAATCTAATCGCGGTTTTTCCGGAGTGGGTTTATCAACAGATAAACGTTACATGAGATTAAGAATAACTGCTACTGAAATTGAAGAGTATCACAGTGAACAAGAATTAAATTTTGATTCAACATTAGAGTTTGCAACATTAGGGAAAAAAACAGTTGTGAACACAATGCAATTTATTCCTTGCGTTGAGGTTTTTAATAATCCAGATGCTTTTGGCACTGAAGGTAGTGGCGAATTTGAGTGGTTAAGTAATCAAATTATTGCTCACGACGAGATGGTAAAAAATATTAGAGCTAATCTTTCTTTTTTTGGTAATCCAACTTTACTTTCTTCTCGCCCAAAACAGGATATTATTGAGCAAAAAGATGGAGAGTTCTCTCAAAGGCCAAGCATTGCAAGCCAGTCTGGTTTTCAATCTGACTTTCCACTCTCAAGCTCTACATATCGTCAAGACAATGTAACCAGACAAACCCCTGGATATATTGGAAAACCAGGTACCGGTATGCGGGTGCCGCGTGTTATTGCAAACCTTGAGCCTGCAGACCGCGTTGGTTTTATTACTCCCAACGCAATAAGCACCGACCAATCAAGATATGCAGAGCAGTTGCGATCCGAGATACGTTTAGCTCTTGGGGGGATCGATGATTTAAGTATTACAAATGTAACTGCAACTGAGATTAAATCAGCCTACGGTCGTGTAAGTGCTACAGCTAAGAAGAAATGTTTGCAAATTTATACATATGGAATTTGTAAGTGTTTTGAACTAATGATTTTTCAGGAAGAGCAAATATTTAGAAAAACACTTGCTTTTAGTTCCGGTTTAAAATATCCAGATCCACCTGAAGATTCAACAGATTTAAAACTTCAAGCAAAGTATGAGAAAGCAAAAGATAAGTATGAACAGGGTTTACAAGCCGCAATTGATAATGCAATACAAACAAAAACAATACCTTCAGGGGTTTTAGGCCTTGCTCCTGATGGTGATAGAACTGTTTGTTGGCGTTGGATGGGGCCTGTTTACGAAGACACTGCTCAAGATAAACTTAACCAATCTATCTTTACACGTAACCTACAAGAATTAGGTGTTGATAGCATTGAAGCACTGAAGTATTTGTTCCCTTCAAAAACGGACGACGAAATCGCAGGCATGCTCTCCGGTTTCCCGTTCCGCATGGTGGGTGAAGTACAGAGGGCGATGTCTACATTCATTGATCTGGTTAACCAGGAAATGAGGACTCCGCATCCGCAGCAACCGGACATACCGATGGCTGCAGACCCACGTCTTGATCTTACACCGTTCCTTTACCGAACTCTCGAAAGCCTACAAAAAGAGGTAACCTATGCAGGCCGATACCGCAATGCCGACCCAATCGGCACCCCAAGTATCCCAGACCCAACCGATCAGCTACGCGGCTCCAGTTTCTCAAACAGCAGCCTACGCGCCGACGGTTTCAACAACGTCCCAATGGGTGGCGCCTTACCAGCAGGTAACGGCCCCAGCACCGCAAATGCAGGCCCAGATGGGCGTCCCCCAAACGCAATACAGCCCTACAGCGTCGTACCCCCAAGCTTACCAGGCGTCCCCACAGTCGCCCCAGTCGGAGAATCCTTACAAGGAGGCATTCAACCGGGTGGTAGGACTCCTGAGTTCGCCGGTCCAATTCCCATTCCAGGGTCAACAGTCTCAGACGAGTCCTCAGTACGCCCCGGCCAACTACAGTTCCCAAGTGGCTCCCCAGTACAACAACGTGGGGACGCAGACTTATACGCCTGGGATCAACAGCAACCAGGGTTACTCCAACGGTTATTCCCAAACTTCTCAGGAACTGACCAGGGACCAGCTCCAAGCAAACGGAGTAAGCGAAGCAAGTCTTAGTGTAATTGATCATTTTGGTGCTGATTGTCCAGCAATCCTTAATGATTATTCTTGCAAAATTGAAGACGCTCTTATTGTTACCAATAACCAGTTAATTCAAGCAGTTAATCTTCTTAAAGAATTGTCCGCTGAGCATAAAGCTTATGAGACAATTCTTACAGATCCCGATGTACTTGCTGATTATACTTGCGAATTCTTCGGTGAAAATGGGCCATATCCTGTTCCCGATGAATCTGTTTCTTACAATAGGCCCGTTGGTCAACAGTTTGTTAACCCAGCCGTTGCTTCTCAGTATCAGCGTCCTGATATGCCCGTTCCCCCTCAGCCTCAGCAAACACAAGGTAATCCAGCAGATTTCTGGAATAGTTTTGGTTCTTTGGCTGATCGTGACCCCGCTAATGCATGGCGTTATTTAAACGCAGCTCAACAGAATCCTGATGTATTCCGCCAGAAACTTCTGGTAATGGAGTGATCATTAGTTTGATCTATTAAGTTTAGAATATGGGGTAGTAAGTGCTACCCCTTTTTTATTAAAATATAGAGGCATAAAATGTTTAATGTGCCACAGAGCGTACAATCTGCTGTTACCAGTGCTGGAGAAGCAGTTAAAAGTGGTGTTCAAGCAACAGAAAAAGTAGGAAAACGCGCAGCTAATTTTATTGCTGCAATTGGAACAAGTGGTGGTCCTGTTGGATCCGCTGCATTAATTGGATTTGGAGCTGGTGCGGTTACCGGTGCATTGGCATCTGCTCACCAACGTGAGCAAGGATTACATCGAATGGCGGGAGAAGCAATTAAAATTGGCAGTCCCCACTCTCAAAGTGTAGTAATGCCATCGGACCTACAAGCCGGATATTTAAATTTAAATACTTTTGGATCACCATTACCAATGCATGGATTAATGGGTGCGCATAATTTGCGTGCTTCACAAGTAATTCAAGATCAGGCAACTGCATCTGAGCAGCAGTATATGTCAGCATATATGCCGCAAACAGGTCAGCTTCCTTTTGGGGAAGTAATTCAACAACCACAACAAAAAGGTCGCCGCTAATGGACCACAACAAAGCTAAGAAAGCTAAAACAAAAGCTAAGTCACACAACACACAAAAAAGAATCTCCCCAGAACAAATTGCTCAGCAACAGGCTGCTACAGCGCAGATGATGGCCATGTCTCAGCAACAAGGACAGGGTTTTATTAATCCAGAAGTACAAGCACAACAAATTTCTTTACAACCACCAACAACTAATCCTTATCACATGATGGGGGCGATGGCGCCTACATCTTACCGCTACGGAAACATGGTGGATGGTTACGACGGAATTGATCCACAATTTCGACCAATGGGTTAATAATCAAGGTAAGTAAGTCTTTGCTATAATTTTATTAATGGAGCAAATGTTCCAGATACTTTGAGGTAATTAACCTCAGGTTTCAGCTAATCCTTACGCTGAGTAACCACTATGTTTATCGATAACGACTTTCCCAAGCTGTTGGGCGCGGAGCTGTACCGCCCCCATCCAGCATATATCGTGGAGATGGCGGCTGAGCCCGTTGTGGTCCATGACTTCACTAAACAGCCAGGACAGACCGTGCAGCTGGACCGTTATCGTTTCTGGGGCAACCCTGGAACAAAGACCAGCCGCGAGCGTACCCAAGATCAAACTATCGGTACTGCTAGCAGCCGTGCAATCGTAAAAGACAAGGTTCTTGTTTCTTTGCGTGAGTACACTGGTCCTGCCGACCCTAATAATACAAACCTTCCCAGCACTTTTAAGATTGCTAGGGAAACCTTGATGACCGCTCAGCGTCTTCTTTTGGACTCTGGGAACCTTAATATGTTCCACCAGTCCATTGGTTCGTTGACACTTTTGGATGATTATCGTCGCTGGAGGGACCGTGTGTTCCTTGACGAAATGGCGAAATCAGAATCCCGTGGTGCTTCTGGCGACACTCAAGGTGGTTACTACTACCCTAACGGTAAAGCCAAGTCTTCTTCTACCGTACTTAGCTCTTATAGTGCTACCGAATACGCTTCTGAACGTTACAAGTTTAACGTAAAGACTGACCTTCTAGAGGTTGTTCGTCAACTGCGTAAGCGCAACGTTCCCGTATTCCAAGACGGTTACTATCGCTGTATTGCTGACCCTTCTTTCATGAAGGATCTGCGTGCCGATCAAGGCTTCCGTGAAATCGCCCGCTACCCAGGCATGGGTCAAGGCAACCCCCTCATGGGTGCTGCTGGCCCTAACCAAGCAATCTATGGCGGTGGTCAATATGGCCAAGCAATGTTTGTTGCTGGCGAACCCGTGATGCCTACCGGATTTGTATTTGAAGGAGTACGCTTCTTTGAGTCAACCAACTTTGCTGAAAAATCCATCACTTGTGATATTGGCGATGGTAACGGTGCCATTACCCACACCACTCCTCCGGGTCTTTTCTTTGGTCCTCAGGCAGTAGGCGTTGGTATCGGTGGCCCTAACGCCCAGGTTCTTATTAACAACAACGATGACTTTAGCCGTTTCATTATCTTGATCTGGCAACTGTACGCTGGTTTTGCTAATTTGAACAAGGACTTTATCACCTCTGCTTTCACCATTATTTGAGAATAAGAGGTATTAACAAATGGCAACTTACAAATCAAATGCTGGAAACATTCTCCAGCCCGGCGCTCAAATCAATCGCCTTTCTTCATTCAACGTAGAAGGTGTTTATGGTTGGCCAGGTATTGAAGCGTATGAGCTGGTTGGTTATGTAAAGATTAGCAATTTAGTTGCCGACAGGGCAAGCTACAAGAGCTTTGACATTACTGTACCTTCACCAGATCGTCGTGTTGATGACCGTGTACGTGATAACCGTACTTCATTGGTTGTTAATGCTTCTACTTTGCGCCCAGCTTATGTGTACGGCGCTTCTATAGCCGTAGCACAAGACATTCCTTCCGGTGGTGTAGTTGGATTCCCCGCGTCTCCTGTAACTGCAGACATCGGCGGAACAACTAGCGATCTCCTCTTCCTTGGACCTAACAATAGTGGTGTTCCTTTTGGTATCCCTAGTTCACAGGCCAACGGTTTAGCTGCTGCTTCTTCTTACTTAACTGCTGCCTCTAACCTATTTACTCAGGGTTCAGCTGCTGTTACAGGTGGTGGTACAGCGGGCATTGCTCCATTCCCTACTACCGTTACTACTGCAGGTATTGTTGCTGCTGACCTTGCGAACTCTATGTTCTACAAGGTGACTGCAGACACGACCTTCAAGGTGTTTAGCACCACTGGTGTTACTGCAACCACTGTTAACGGTGCTGGCGTCTTTATCAGCGCAGCTGATTCTGATGCTGGTAAGGCTGGTTACTTGTTGTGCCGGGTTAATTACCTGCGCCCAGCAGCTGCTGTTTCTTGGAATGATATTCAAGGTTTCATTGACTTTGCTTCTCAGGTGGGCGGCAACGATATTTGATACTGGCCAATAAGGGTTAAGGTGGGTATTGTATTGATAGCTGTCATTTCATTTTTTAAATGCTGTATCAATACAAGCCCACCGGCTCCCTGCTTGAAGTTGTCTCTAAACATGGGGAAGGAATCCTCATGTGTGTTGATTCACAAGATGAAGTTTGGTACGTAGCAGAAGAGGATCTTGTACCACATCTTGATGCTACAAATGAAAAAATTCGTACAGAAGAACGTCTTACTGCTCAGCTAGAAGAAGAAGGCGTTAAACCTGCAAAAGCAACTAATCGAGAAACATTTCCACTTGACGTTAGAATTAACATCAACACTGCAAGTGCAAGACAAATTGCTGACGCATTACCTGGAGTAGGATTAAAAACAGCACGGGATATTAAAGATTTACAATCTTCAATGACCGGTGAAAAGTTCGTTAAACTAGATCAACTTAAATCCATCAAACGGGTTGACTGGGACGAAATCTTCAAAGAAAATCTTATCCGCGTTGAGTAATGCAACTCGATAGCTTCCTCAAATCAAAAGTCCGCTGGCACCTGGGATATAACACTACAAGCATCCCTGCCGGTGATCAGGCACGTCTTGAGGAAGCTGTCAACAACATCCCAGATTCGTTCTGGTATTCAAAAATTGTTGAACAAGTAGGTAGGTGCGATCAAGCAGAGAAACGCACCGATATGACTGGTAGTGTTAACAACAATACTGTTCCGCGTAATCGTATTGAAAGTATTGCAGGCGACGTAGATCGTACAATTGCTACTTCTGATTTTAAAGAAACACTTAAAACTTGGACAGCAATTTATATATACGAGACGGATCGATTAGCTTTACATCTTTATGTTCCAAATTACCGAAACCCTGAACAGGCTAGGTATCGATTTGATCGGGAAGGAGCTGAATTTATTCAAGCACTTCCAGGCCCTGCTGACGTTGCTGTTGGCACTAGGCTCATGCTTTCAAATAGTTTCCGCTAAAGAGGTTAACAATAAAATGGCAGCTTTAAACGCAAGTCAACTTTTACAATTGGCCCAAAAAGCAGGGTTTAAGGATAAGGAAGCCAAGACCATGGCTGCAATTATTCTTGGTGAATCTAGTGGTAGACCAGATGCATATAATCCAAATGCAGTTACTGGCGACAAATCTTACGGATTGGCCCAAATAAACATGATTGGTTCTATGGGACCAACCAGATTAAAGCAGTTTGGTTTACAAAAAAATGAACAACTTTTTGACCCTGCTACTAATTTAGCTGCAGCACAGAAAGTTTATTCTGAAGTTGGGAATAAATTCACACCTTGGTCTGTATATACTTCTGGTGCATACAAACAATTTTTACCTCAAGTAGAGAAAGCGGCCTCAACTTTGCAACAAGTAGCCGCGATTCCACCTACAGAAGCTACGCAGCCTAAAACCCCAACCCCAGACGCGGCTTCTAAAACAGGTAATACATTTATTGTTTACACCGGAGACAAATCACCAACTGAATTTCTTAATGATTTTATAAAAGAAAAACAATCCGTTGATTCGACCGGTCTTATTAAATCTAGTCAAATTGATCCAGTGAAACTATTGACCGATGCTTTTAAGGTTAATTATTTTGACAATTAAATTAGAATTTAATTAAGCGATCTACTATTATGTTAGAAAAATCTATTGTTGATGTAGGTAAGTTTCTTCAAAAATATGGATTAAAGATTAGTGAACACCCTCTTTTTGGAGGGGTTTCTAATGTCCACGCAAAAGATTCTTACCACAATGCCCCAGGTGGCGCTGCAATTGATGTTACTGACTGGAGACCAGACATGGCACCAGCTTACGAAGGAGGTCCTTCTAAGAGCTGGAAACAGCGCACAGGGGAGCTGTCTTGGCGTGCTAAAAAGTTAGGTGCCTTTACCGAAGCACTTGGCCCTGGTGACCGTGGCCATGACACACATGTGCATTTAGCGTTAGCAAAAAACGTTCCTCTATCTGAGCAACAGTTAGAGTGGCTTGCAACTGGTAGATATACGACCCCAGAAGGTACGCTTTCTAGCTCCCTTCCAACTAGCTATTCCACCGGCCAATCCCCATCACCTACTCCGGCGCAGGCAGCACAACCTCAAACCACACCGCAAGGAACAGGCAACACGATTGTTCTTGTTCCTGGTATGCCCAATCAACAAAAAACCAGTGAAGATTACCTTACTGATTTTCTTTCAAAAAACTTTACTAAAACAAGTACCGGTAATACACAGCCTCAAATTGATCCAATCGCAGCGTTAAGACAAGCCTTTAATACATCATCTACTTTTGAATAATGAGATTCGCTCAAATCCCCGGCTATGAACCGAGCTTTCCCGTTACCTACGGTAATTTATATGGAGACAGCACGTTAACCACTGCAGGTTTTAGTGATCCATTTAACATGCAGCGAACCGAGAAAATAATGCATTGTCCATACGTAGTAGCTTACAATGGTATTGAGGAGCCACGGTTCCAACTGAACAACCCAGCATATATGAGGGAGGTTGACCGCTCTCATAGCGACCCACTTCCACCAGTTGGATTAAGCTATAACTCAAAACAAAACGATTTAAATGGCGTATACAAAACCTGAACTCAGGGAGCGGCTTAAGAATCGAATAAAAGCCGGATCTAAAGGAGGGAAGCAGCGGCCTGTTATGCAAAGAGTGTAATCGCGCACTTGGACTGTTCGGTGATAATATAGATACATTAATCAATGCGGTTAATTACCTTAAGCAACGAGGCAGCTATGGCTAAAGACAAGGGTAACTACACTAATCCAGATTTGCGTAATCGTTTAAAAAATAAAATTAAGCGCGAAGGCAAGGGCGGCAAACCAGGAGAATGGTCGTAGCCGTAAGGCTAACTAACTAACTAATTATCGGCCAGAAAAGCCCAGATGCTCGCAAGAGCATACAAAGAAAGAGGAGGCGGCTATAAAGGTGGCCAAACAGAAGGACAGAAATCCCTAAAACGTTGGGGTGAGCAGAAGTGGATGACACGCGAAAACTACGAAAATGAAAACAAATGACGACAGACAAAGCAATTGAGATCGGTCAAAAAAGTACGGAACGATATTTACCAGAAAAAGCATGGGCCAAGTTGTCTCCAGAAGAACGGAGAAGCACAGACGACAAGAAAAAACGCGGTTCTAGAGAAGGTAAACAATTTGTACCTAATACTGAAAGGGCAAAAAAAGCACGACGCGCCGTAGAATTAGCAAGCAAGAGAAAAGAACAATGAGTAAACATGGACAACGTACAGTAAGAAAAAAACTTGCTGACCATACCGAGGATTGGAGAAGACGACCGGAAGAAAGACCAGCAAGTAGACCTCAAGCAGACCTCAGTTATACACTTGGTGTGCGTCAAGACTCTTTACCTTTTGACGAACCATTAAAAACAAACGCCGAAAAATTTGCCTCTTCTCAGCAAGCCAATCAAAAAAAACAACGAATGGCCGGCGATGTATTAGGCGCTTTAAACTATGATGTAAAACAAGGCACTGGTCTTCCTTCCGCTTTCAAACGTTTTGACGTGGGAAGCGCGGAACTTAGAACCCCCGAGATTCCTCAGTAACAATGGCTGATAAAAACCGCATGCCTACCCAGCTGCTGGCACACTTCAAAAAGAAAGCAGAAGGTGGTAGTGAGTCCGAAGAGACTACAGCTGAAGAGAAAAAAGAAGGTGATAAGGAGCGCCGCAAGGAAGCACTAAGCAAAGCACGCGCTAAAATAGAAGAGAAAAACAAAGCCCGCCATGAAAAAAACAAAGAAGCTGGTCCTCAACGCTCTAAACCAGCCTGAGTTTTTTAGTGACGCTGAGATTAAATTCTTTGAGCGGTGGCTAAAAGAAAAAGAGCGTCAAAAACAGATCAAAAAACTTGAAAAAAACCTGCCCAGTCAATAGCGCAGCGGTGTTCGATACAACTACGCTACAATTAAAACAACAGTAACCAAATAGAGCCTTGGCTTCATCCTCTTCAAACAAGCAGCCTATGCTAATTGACAGGCCTGCTAACCTAAGCACGCTTGTCACCGTAGCGTCTGGTCAACTGTTTTCTACAAGTTTGATTCCAACAGCTGTTGGTAACTGTACAAAAGTATTCGACTGTGATTCCGCACAAACAGATACTTCAATCAGTGGCGCATATATTGATGAGATTTGGTTTCGTTACACAAAAAATAGCAATACTTTTATCGACGCACAATCAGCCGGTGCCGGTACATATTCCCAAAGTGGTACAACTTCTGTAGTAGTTACTCTTGCCAACCATAACCTCCGCGTTGGTCAAAAGGTTGGCCTAGATTACACCAGTGGTACAGCAGTCGATGAAGTTGCAGTAGTTACGGCCGTAACTCCAACTACATTCACGGTAACAAGCGCAGGATCCCTTACTACCAGTGGCAACGTTAGTGTTTATCAGCCAATTGATTTTGGTTTCTACCTCATAAGCTCTGGCACGATTACAAATACAAATCAATTTTATCCTTTATTTGTTGCCAGTGTTCCTGCAACTTATGAAAATGTTGAGTACAGTCTTACCACGAATCTTGTTCTGCCTTATATTAACCATCCAGTTCCCCAAGCCGGTGCAAACTTTACCAGCACTAATAGCACTGTCTCACCCAAAATGCGCGGGCTGATGCTGCAACGTGGTCAGGCTCTGTACGTTTCTGTTAGCGGAACCACCTCTTTGACAAACGGCTTCTACTGTAACGTGCAAGCTGGTTACTATTAAATATAACAATGCCCTTTGGATCCAACGGATTTAACGGGTCATCGTTAAAAAATTTTGATGGTGGCCTGACTAATGGTTTTAAAGACCCTGGCAAAATAGATTTGCAGGATTTTCTTTCAGATGAAAACCCTTTCAAATTTACGCCAAAAGACGCAAAATATAAAAGCCGTATTCGTTTTTATGACCGCGACTCCCTTTGGACCAGGTGGCGCCGTGGTTACGAACTATACATAATTACACAGAGTGTCTTAGGTTCTTTTGCGCAGGAACGTGCAAATCGCGGTGATTACAGAATGTACTGCTCATTCCAGCAGTTTCCTGGGGTCTTTATACCATTACGGGTTTTTACTTTTCCAACAACAAATCAAGAACTTGGCAATCAATTGGTCGGTATTAGGGACGCTAACTCATTAAATTTTTATAACTTTGGTTTACCAATACTCGCTGTTCGTTATCTTGGGGACGCTATAAATGCAACTTACTCTCAATCTGGAACTACTATTACAGTTGTAAGACAGAATCATGGTTTTTTTGTAGGTGAGAGTATTTACCTTGTCTTCACCTCTGGTGCAGGGGTTAATGCAACATTACCAATCATATCGGTAACTCAAAACTCATTTGTATGTACAGCCGCAACATCTTTGTCCACTGGTGGAAACGTTACAGTACGGCTTTCAACCACATTTGACGACATTCGCTGGACTGAAACCAGAGTACGATTACGGTCACTTCCGACGTCATCAAGTTTCTTAACAGATGAGCGTTTGGTTGATAGAGTCATTGAAAAAGATCCAGGTATTTTATCAACATATAGCAGGGCAGGTTCGCTGTTAACTGTTACTTGTTCATCTGTGCATGGCCTTTCAACTGGTAATACCGTATACCTTTCAGTCTCCAGTGGTCTTATTAGTTCTGGTCAATACATTATTACCGTAACTTCAACAACGCAGTTTACAATAACAACAATAGACAGCGGCTCAACAAGTGGTAACTTGACTGTCAACCGCTTGATTATGGGCTTTAGATATGACGATTATGTTGGTTATACAGTAAAAACTGTTGATGCTACTACAAATGAAATTGTTTTTTACCGAACAGATAGCTACGGCGCCCAGACCGCAAACAGTTTAACCGAAACAGTTGTACCAGCACAGCGTGGTTTTGAGGTCGGAAGATTTTTGACAACTGAAGTTAGGTACCAATGCACTTGTCAGGACTACACAAGAAGAGATGGGTACAATTTTTATGATGAAGTAATGAAACGCAGGTTTCCTGTAACACCAATTACGTCCACAAAAGGCGGCCAGTACTTAAATAAAGATGGCAGCATTACCAACCAACGGGACAGTGTAGGCGTTTTTGGGGACCTTGGTTATATAGCAATTAATAATTTCTACAAAATACCAGATTATAAAGATAAAACAGATACCTCATTTCCAAATTTAATGTACTATCAGCTCCGTTGGTGCAAACATATATACGCAGCAATATTTTCTTTAAAACACGATGAAGGTAATTCGCCAATTGCAATCAATGCAAAATATGTTCAAACCAATGTAAACATTACAATTACGGCCGAGAACCATGGTCTGCTTGCAAACACAAAAGTGCAACTTACATTCACAAGTGGAAGCGCTATATCTGGGCAGTACACCATAACACAGGTTATTGATAAAAATAGTTTTGTTATTGTGTATCCTTTCTCAAATAATACAAGTGGTTACTGTGTTGTTGAAAATTTAAAAGAACACGATTACGTTAAGTCTTGGCTATTGGAACCCAGTGATAAGCCAGTTGGTGATGATCTAGATACATTTTATGCTGCATTTGATAAAGAAAATAAGAATCTACGCAAAGCAGCGGAGCGGCTTGCCATTGTAAAACAAGGCGCAAAATGGGTAGGCACTCAAAAAGTTACTGGTTCTAGAAATCTTCCACAAGATATTGCAAATTTTGATCCTCAACTTTTAGTAATGTTAATGACTGACGCAATACGTCGTGGTCAACTAGGTGTGTTGGATAACGAAGGTGTTCTCCAGAACAGTACGCAAAGAATGATTGCAATGGTTAGTAAACTCTTGAATTTACAGCCAGAATATATTCTTGGTACTAAGTTTGCTATGCTTGATGAACCGTTGATCAACTATATACCTTTGTTTGAATCGGGCCTGATACGGGGCGGCTCCTACCTCAATGGCGCACCTACAGAGGATCCGGCTATAGTAACAACAATCAACTGCTCGACCTACGATCCATACGTTCAACAGGACACTGTTGTTGCCTCGGGTCGTTACATCAAC
>Ga0214917_10001767_pt1 | contig 27501 bp, 28 predicted proteins | sample LL_1208_BB_MetaG_FD_177983 | JGI IMG/M metagenome (GOLD analysis project Ga0214917, IMG submission 177983) | Freshwater microbial communities from Lake Lanier, Atlanta, Georgia, United States - LL_1208_BB | ecosystem: Environmental > Aquatic > Freshwater > Lake | place: USA: Georgia | collected... | reverse complement strand
TGCCTGAGGGGCTGTCCGAGCCGTTCATCCGCGCGGAATGGGCACAGATCGTGCAGGCCAAGGGAGTGGCCGACCAGAGGGGCTACCTCAAGGCATCCCGGGCCGGCCGTGGCACCCCACTTGACCGCAAGAAGCGGGCCGCCCTTTGGGATATCTTCGCAGATTATCGCGCGCGGCTGATCAGCGAGGGGCTTGCGGAGCCGGATGACGCATACCGGGAGGCGACCGAAATTCTGACCTCGGAGGCACCGAACCTCCCCTACGCAGCTGTGATCGTGGATGAGGCGCAGGACATGGGGGAGCAAGCGTTCCGGCTAATCCGGGCGGTCGTTCCGGAGACCCCTTCCGGGGATCGGAATTCTCTCTTCTTCGTGGGGGACGCGCATCAGCGGATATACGGGCGGCGGGCAAGCATGTCCGCCTGCGGGATAAACGTCAGGGGCCGCTCGCGGCAGCTCAGGCTCAACTACCGGACTACGCGAGAGATCCGTGCTTGGGCAGTTTCCGTGCTTGAGGGGGTGAGTGTGGATGACCTTGACTAGGGGAAAGATACACTACGCGGCTACGTTAGCCTTATGCACGGAGCCGGCCCGTTGCTAGTTGGGTGCAAATCTGAGGCGGTGGAATTAGAGGGGCTGGTAGCTTGGCTCGGTGCGCTCCCAGCGGATCAAATCCGACTTTCTGACATAGGCGTGCTTTGCGCACGTAAAGCGGACGTGGAGCGGGTCCATGGAGCGCTGCGCGCCGCTGGGGTCGAGACAGTGATCCTTCAGTCCGGCTCGGACGATCGGGCCATCCCTGGGGTCCGGATCACGACCATGCATCGAGCTAAGGGTCTCGAATTTTTTGCGGTAGCTATCCCCTTCCTCTCCGACACTGCATTCCCGCCACCGGGCGCGCTTCGGGCTGCCGTCGATGCAGCAGACCGGGAGGACATCTTCCTGCAGTATCGGTCCCTTCTCCATGTCGCAGCAACTCGCGCGAAGCAGGCGCTTCGCGTCTCTTGGTCAGGAATTGCAACGAGCCTGATTGGCACTGCCCCGTCGGATTCCGCTACAAAGATTTTTTCGGAGGAAAAGTGATCCCCCCGGCAATCCGTACCAAAGTGTTCGCTCTCGAAGTACGGATTTCGGGCAAGTGGGGTTCGAACCAGAGCAAGTGCTGGCCGCGCTGAAACCGGCCTTTTACCTAGGTTTTTGAGTTCCGTACTAAAATGCCCAAGTCAGGAGGTCCGGAGAGAATTGGCCTCCGGAGAGCGATTTTCGGGCTTTTCCCGGCCGGGCCAGTCAACAGGTCTGCCCGGAAAACCCCAGGAAACCTGCCACTCAGCGCGGTGGCCGATCTGGCAGAGAGCATGGCTCGTATTTGAACTGGCGGAGCGCGTGGGATTCGAATCGAGACTACGCAGGCAATACAATTTCAATTTCAGACATACACCTCGATGTATTGGCAACGTCGGCTGCGGGTCCCCGCATCCCTCTTGACTTGCGTCAACAACGCCTCGGCAACATCGCCGGGGCGTTTTCGCGTTTGCGCGAACCGCAAAACATAGAAGGCCGCCGCGCTGGGGCTCTATTCCGCAAGCACACCCATTGCGGCGATAAGCTCCTGATACTTAGCCGTCTCGCCCCGGATCATTTCAGCCAGCGCGTTGCCCACCAACCCCTCGCCGCGCACCACACCCAGGCTATTGGCGAAGGACACGAATTCGGGCTGCCGCAGCGCCTTCTGAACGGCTGCGGCGATAGCCTCCCGCAAGCCCGCCGCCAGGCCGCGCGGCGCCAGCAGGACCCACCAACTGGTCATGTTCATCGGTCCATATCCCAGTTCTTCTAGCGTCGGCACCGCCAATGCCGCCACCTGCGCCGGCGTCGTCACCGCCAGTGCCAATGGGCGGATTTGCGCCGATTGCAGGAAGGGGCTGGCCGGGATGATGCCCTCGAAGATCACATCGATGGTACCGGCCATCAGATCAGCCAGCGCCGGTGCGCTGCCGCGATACGGAACGTGCTGCATCTCGATTCCAGCGCGCTTGGCGAAGAGCGCGGCGGCCAGATGCTGCACGCTGCCCGGCCCCGTCGAGCCATAGGTCACCCCCCCCGGCCGGGCACGGGCGGCGGCGACCAGGCCGGCGATGTCGGCGATCGGAGCATCCTTACGCACCACCACCACATGCGATTGCGATGCGACCATGGAAACGGGGGTGAAATTCGAAGCCTTCGCCCCATCCACCCCGCGCAGCACCAGTGGCGCCAGCACGACCGTGTTAATGTTGCCCATGAACAGCGTGTGGCCATCGGGGGAGGCGCGGGCCACGCCGATGGCTGCCAGCGTGCCATTCGCGCCCGAGCGATTCTCCACGATAACCGGCCGGGCCCAGTCGCGTTGCAACTCGCGGCTCAACCTGCGGGCGACGATGTCAGTGCCGCCGCCGGCGGGATAACCATCGACGATCAACACCGAGCGGTCCGGAAACGCCCAAGCGGGGGCGAAGGGCAAGGCGGCCAAGCCGATAGCCGCGCGGCGGTGGATCATAGCGAACTCCTCCGCCTACACAGAAATTTTCCTTACCCCGCAGTTAATACACCATTTTCGTATAGATGATAGGTCTGGGAGGTTAGGGTGATTATCGGCGCTCAACCGGCCGATCAGCACATCCGCCAGCACCTGACCGATCTGCCTCACCGCCACGGCCTGACCCTCATGGCTCACATTCCTTCCCGCCGGACCAACCGCCGCCGCCCCGGCCGAGAGCAAAGACAGTGAAACGGCCCCAGCCTTTGTTTTACCGCATTTTCCAAGTCGCCTTGCGAAGCCGCAAGGCTTGAAAATGCTCTAGCCGCCCAGCGCCGCCTTCACCATTGGGCCTGCCTTGCCCATGTCGAGTGCCGCAGCGTGCCTGGCCTTCAGCGCGGCCATCACCCGGCCCATATCCTTGCTGGAGGTCGCTGCGGTTTCGGCCACCGCCTCGGCCACTGCGGCCGCCATGGCGGCCTCGTCCATCTGCTGTGGCAGAAAGGCCTCAATCACCGCTATCTCGGCCTCTTCTTTCTCGGCCAGTTCGGGGCGGTTGCCCTGCCGGTACATCTCCACCGATTCGCGGCGGCTCTTCACCATGGAGCGCAGCAGGCCCACCAGGGCGGCATCATCCAGCGGCGGGCCAGGGCGCGCGGCAATATCCGCGTCCTTCATCTTGGCGATGATCATGCGAATGGCCGAAGTGCGCGGCGCGGTGCCCGCCTTCATGCTGGTCTTCATCTCTTCCGTGAAGCGGCTGCGCAAATCCATCTCGGCGTTCCTATCTATGCCCCCAGCGGGCCAATCCGTGGGGCGGTGGGTTTAGAGCCTGTTCCGTTCGCCTCGGCTCACGGCACAGGCTATAAGCTTTTGTTTGTCCAGCATCTTTATCCGCTCAAACGATTCCGTTTGAACGGATGATGCTCTAGCGCGCAATCGAGCCCATTGCATCACCCATCGGCCATCCGGCTCACTCCCGGCGCAGAATGCCATCGGTCAGCAGGTTGGCCCAACTCCGGCTGCGGAAATTGGTCCGCAAACGGTCCTCATCGTAATCCTCGCGCAGCCACTGCAAAAAGGGCTTGGGCCAAGCCCGGGTATATTCGGCGATGAAGGCGTCCAAAATGCCGGTGCGCGCGGCCGAAACATGGCCATGCCGCCAGGTGAGTTGCCGCGTGGCTTCCTCAGGCCCACGGCCCTGCAACAGCAGCCAGATAGCAGCAATGAGGCCCGTGCGATCAGCGCCGGACTTGCAGTGGATCAGAATGGGCTCGGGCAAATCCGACAGCATGGCCGCCAGCCGCTCGATCCGTTCCCTATGCGGCGCGCCACGGCTTTCGAAGGGGGCATCAGCATGCACCAGGTCGAGTCGCGCAGCCTCTCGCCGGCTCAAAGCGTCAGCACCGCAACTCTCGCGGTGGCCGCGCAGGTTCAGCAGGGTACGAATGCCATGCCGGCGCACCGCGGCGCGGAGTTGGAAGGGCAGCGGATGGTTGGAGCGGTAAAGCCGGCCATCTTCCACCACGCCCCAATTGCGCCAGGTCAGCCGCAGCGCGGCGTGGTCGATGAAAAGCGCGTTGGTCCAGGGAGCCATGACTGTGGCATATGGCGCAAAGCGGCGCGCTATTCCATCCGCGCGCCGGAGAGACGGACCATTTCCTGCCATTGCGGCCTTTCCCGCCGCACCCGGGCATGCACCCCTTCAGGCGCGCTGCCCACGCAGCGCGCACCAGCGCGCATGAACCGCTCCTGCACCGCCGGGTCGGCCGCAATAGCCTGCATCGTGGCCGAGGCGCGTTCGATGATGGCAGCCGGCACACCAGCGGGGAAGGCAAAGGCGCACCAGCTCTCCACCACGAAATCGGCAATGCCGGCCTCGGCCATGGTGGGCACATTGGGCAGGCCCGGCCAGCGCTCGGCGGAGGTGACCGCAAAGGCCCGCGCCCGGCCCTCTTGGATGAGCGGCACATAGCTCGCCAGATTGTCGATGGCGAAGGTGAGGTCACCGGCCAGCATAGCCGGAATGATCTGGGCTGCCCCGCGGAAGGGCACATGCTGCCCATCCAGCCCTGTCTTGCCACAGAAGAAACTGCCCGAGAGATGCGCCGTGGTGCCAACGCCGGGGCTGCCATAGCTCACCCCCTGGCGGCGCGCGCGGCCCCAGGTGATGAATTCCGCCGCCGTGGTGGCCGGGCAATGGGTGGTGGAGGCAATAAAGACATTGGGCAGCGTCCAATGCATCGAGATCGGCTGCAGATCACGGTCCGGATCATAGGGCATGCGGGCGAAGAGGTATTGATTGATGGTCCAGCCACCCACCGTGACGGGGGCCATGGAGTAGCCATCCGGTGTGGCCTTAGCCAGCGCATCGGTGCCTATATTGCCGCCAGCGCCGGGGCGGTTCTCGATGAGGAAATTTTGGCCGAGCCGGGCCTGCAGTTGCTCGGCCAGCAGCCGGGAGAGCACATCGGTCGAGCCACCGGGCGGCCAGGGCACGATGATGCGCACCGGGCGCTCGGGCCATTGGCCCTGGGCGGAGGCTATGGCTGGCAAGGCCAGGCTGGCGGTCAAGATATGGCGGCGGTGCATCATTGTGTTTCGTTCCCGGTGGCGGCGGATAGAGCCATGCGATGGGTCTCTGGGCAAGCGGTGCGCTGACACATCAGCGCGCGGTCGCGGGCGGCGCCTCGGCTGGAGTGGCATTGGCCGGTACGGGCGTGGCGGGTATCCGCTCCGGTGCGGGGTAGGTCCGCGGATAGGTGATTTGGTCCGCCGGTCCCGGCGGCCGCGGCGGACCCACCCGGCCGCATGCCGCCAGCAGGGCCAGCGCCAGAATCGCGCTCAGGCTCCTCATACCAGCTTCTCCTGCCAATACTGCACCATTATGGCCACATTGGCCGGTGCGGTGCCACCATAGCTGGTGCGGCTGGCGGCACTGGCGGCGGGGGTGAGCACGCCAAACACACTCTCCGTGATGCGCGGCTCCACCGCCTGCATCTCGCGCAGCGTCAGGCCGGCCAGGTCAACGCCCATCGCCTCGGCCTGGGCAACCAGGCGCCCGGTCACGTGATGCGCGTCACGAAACGGCATTTTCAGCTCGCGCACCAGCCAATCCGCCAAATCGGTGGCGGTGGAGAAGCCCGCACCCGCGGCCTCGGCCATGCGGTTGAGGTTGGGCTTCATGTCGCGGAGCATGGCGGCGGTGGCCGCCAGGCACAAAGCGAGGCTTTCGGCGGCATCGAAGACGCCTTCCTTGTCCTCTTGCATATCCTTGGCATAGGTCAGGGCAAGGCCCTTCATGACGGTGAGCAGCCCGACCAGCGCGCCATTGATCCGCCCGGTCTTGCCGCGCACCAATTCGGCGGCGTCCGGGTTGCGCTTTTGTGGCATGATGGAACTGCCCGTGGTCATGCCATCGCCCAGTTTCACGAAGCCGAAGCTGGGGTTGGTCCATATCACCAGCTCCTCGGCGAAGCGGGAGAGGTGGGTGGCGCAGATCGCGCAGGCCGCCAGGAATTCCAGGGCGAAATCGCGGCTGGCCACGCTGTCCAGGCTATTGCGGGTGGGGCCTGCAAAGCCCAGCGCGGCCGCTGTGGCGTGGCGGTCGATGGGAAAACCGGTGCCGCAGAGTGCCGCGGCACCAAGCGGGCATTCATTCAGCCGGTTGCGGGCATCGCGCATGCGCGAGAGGTCGCGGCTGAGCATTTCCACATAGGCCATCATGTGATGCCCCAGCGTGGTCGGCTGGGCCGGCTGCAAATGGGTGAAGCCGGGCATTAGCGTGGCGGTATGCGCGGCGGCAACGCCCACAAAGGCGCGCATGCAATCCTCGATCTGCCCTGCCAGCCCATCCATGGCGTCGCGCACCCATAAGCGCATATCGGTGGCCACCTGGTCATTGCGGCTGCGGCCGGTGTGCAGGCGCTTGCCGGCCTCGCCAATGCGCTCGGTCAACCGGGCCTCGATATTGAGGTGGATGTCCTCCAGCGTGGAGTCGAAGGCGAAATTGCCGGCGGCGATATCCTGGCCGATCTGCTCCAGGCCGCGCTCGATGGCAGCCAGGTCCTCGGCGGTGATAATGCCAACCTGGGCCAGCATCCGGGCGTGGGCGAGGCTGCCGCGAATGTCCTGGCGCCACATTTTTCGGTCGAAACCGATCGAGGCGTTGATCTCGGCCATGATGGCGGAGGGGCCTTCGGCATAGCGGCCGCCCCACATCTGGTTTCCGGCTTCGATGGTATTGGGTATGGACACGGGAATGATGAACCTTCCGGGCAGACGCGTTGCATTGGTTTTAGGCGTGGCGGCGCTGGCCCGTCCAGCGCGCGCCGCTGAGCGGAGCGGGCTGGACCGTCTGACAGAGGCGACCCGCGCCTTGCCCGAGATCAGCTTCAACACGGCCGAGGGGCTGACCCAGGGCCCATCGGCGTTTCGCGGCCGCGCGCTGCTGATCAATCTCTGGGCCACCTGGTGCCCGCCTTGCGTGGCGGAAATGCCCGCGCTGGACAGAGCGGCCGCCGCACTGGCGGGTGATGGCTTTGTCGTCCTGCCGCTCTCCTCCGACCGTGGCGGCGCGGCCCAGGTGCAGGCTTTCTACGCCCGCACCGGGGTAGCCCACCTGCCTGTGCTGCTGGACCCGCGCGGTATTGCCGCCCGGGTGCTGGGCGCCCGCGGCCTGCCCACCACCATTATCGTCAACCGTGCGGGAGAGGAGGTGGCAAGGCTGGAGGGCGAGGCAGAGTGGGACAGTCCGGCCATGCTGGCCACGCTGCGCCGCCTCGTTGGCCCGCGCACCTGACAAGCCGGCCGCCACGGTGTAGCGCTGCGACAATAGGGGAGCGGTTCATGCGGGTTCTGATTCTGGGCGCCGGCGCGCTGGGTGGATATTTCGGTGGCCGGCTGGCCCAGGCCGGTGGGGATGTGACCTTTCTGGTTCGCCCCGCGCGCGGCCGGGCCTTGGCCGAGCATGGTTTGCGCATTGTCAGCCCCTTCGGCGATGCCACCTTGGCGGTGAAGACCATCACCGCCGAGGCGCTGCGCCCGGGCTATGATATCGCGATCATGACCGCCAAGGCCTATGATCTGGCCGATGCCATTGCCACCCTGCGCCCGGCGATGGATGGCCATATGGCGGTGCTGCCGGTGCTCAATGGCCTGTCGCATATCGAGGCGCTGCAGGCCGCCTTTGGGCCCGGGAACGTGCTGGGGGGGCTGGCGAAAATCCAGGCCACGCTCAGGCCCGATGGCGTGGTGCAGCAGCTCAATGACTGGCGCTGGCTCACCTTTGGCGAATTGGCGGGCGGCGACTCGGCCCGCACGGCGGCGCTGGCAGAAGCCTTCCGGCCTACCATAGGCATGGTGGCTCAGGCGGTGCCGGATATCCGCCAGCAGATGTGGGAGAAAATGGTGCATCTGGGCACCTCCGCCATTTGCACGGTGCTGATGCGCGCCGCGGTGGGCGAGATTGCCCGCGCCGAGGGCGGCGTGGCCTTCATGCAGGGCGTGCTGGAGGCCAATGCCGCCATCGCCGCAGCCCATGGCCACACCATGCCCGACAGCTTCATGGCGCAGTACCGCGCCATGTTCAGCGAGACGAACAGCCTCTACGCCACCTCCATGCTGCGCGATCTGGAGGGGGCCAAGCCCTCTGAGGGCGAGCATATTCTCGGCTACCTCGCCACCGCCGCCGCGCGGCTGGGGGTGGTGAGCCCGGCCCATGGCCTGGCCCTTCTGCATGCCCGTGCCTATGAGAACCGCCGCGCCGCAAACCGCTTGCCCGGAGGCTAAGGCTGGTTCAGGCTTCGCTCAAACGGAGGAAGCCTGATGAAGACCACCCGCCGCGCGGCATTCGCGCTGCTTGCCACGCCCGCCTTGGCACAAACGCGCTTCAGCGCGCAGCGACCGGTGCGCATTATCGTGCCTTATACGCCCGGCGGCGTGTCCGACATCACCGCCCGGCTGATTGCCGACCCGCTGGCCGCCAGCTGGGGACAGCCGGTGGCGGTGGAAAACCGCGCCGGCGCCGATGGCGTGATCGGCACGGAAGCCCTGGCCCGCGCCGCGCCTGATGGCCATGCGCTGGCCCTCGTCTCGGTCGCCCATCCGGTCAACGCCGCCTTCTACCGCCTGCCTTTCGACACCATGGCCGATTTCACCTTTCTGACCATGGCCACGCGCACGCCGCTGGTGATCTGCGCTGCCCGGAATTTCGGTGCCAGCACGCCGGCTGAATTGGTGGCCCTGGCCCGCGCCCGGGGCGCGGGTGCTATCAGCTTCGCCGGTACTGGCGGTGTTGTGCGCCTCGCGCCGCTGATGTTCGCCAACCAGACCGGCATCGAGCTGAGCTATGTACCCTATCGCGGCAGCACCCAGGCGCATCCGGATCTGATCTCGGGCAGGGTGGACATCATGTTCGACACCGTGCCGGCAGCCCTGCCGCATATCCAGGCCGGCACCCTGAAGGCGCTGGCCACCACCGGCGCCGCCCGCAGCCCGCAATTGCCCGATGTGCCGACCGTGGCCGAGGCCCTGCTGCCCGGCTTCGAGGCCACCACCTGGGGTATGGTGATAGGCCCGGCCAATATGGCTGAGGAACTGGCGGCCACCCAGTCACGCGATATCGCCGCCGCGCTGCGCAACCCTGTGGTGCTGGACCGCCACCGGCTGCTGGGGGCTGAGGTGATCAGCTCCTCGCCGGCTGAGACCCGTGCCTTCGTGCAGGCTGAGCTGACCAAATGGGGCGCGGCGGCGCGGCTGGCGGGCATTGAGCCGCAGGCGGCGCGATGAGGCGCCGCCCTCCTGCCCCGCTGCCAGGGCGCAGGGAAGGGCCTTCCAGCTTATCTGGGGTTTTGGGCCCGGCGGCGGTTCGGCCGGCGGCCTAATCGTTGTGCGCACATGCGCGCGGCGCTGGCGAGGTAGCACGGCGCGGGCCATATGGGGCGGGTGAACGAACCTCTCGCCCTCTATATCCACTGGCCCTTCTGCACCTCGAAATGCCCATATTGCGATTTCAACTCGCATGTGCGCGAGGCGGGGGTCGACCATGCCCGTTTCGCCGCGGCCTTGCGGGCGGAATTGGTGCATGAGGCGGCACGGGTCTCGCTTGGCGGTGGGGCGCGCCGGCCTCTGGCCTCGATCTTCTTCGGCGGCGGCACGCCCAGCCTGATGTTGCCCCAGACCGTGGCGGCGCTGATCGCGGACGCCACGGCATTCTTCGAGCCCTTGCCCGATATCGAGATCACGCTGGAAGCGAACCCGACCAGCGTGGAACTGGGCAAGCTGCGCGCCTTTCGCGAGGCGGGCGTGAACCGCGTCTCGCTCGGCGTGCAGGCGCTCTCCGAGGATGCTTTGCGCTTCCTCGGCCGCCGCCATGACGCGTCAGAGGCCATCGCCGCGCTCGAACTCGCCCGCAAGACCTTCCCGCGGGTCTCCTTCGACATGATCTATGCCCGCCCAGGCCAAAGCGAGGCCGCCTGGCGGGCCGAGTTGCGCCAGGCGCTGGCGCTGGCGGCCGACCATCTTTCGCTCTACCAGCTCACCATCGAGCCCGGCACGCGCTTCGCCACCGAATATGCCCGCGGCGCTTTTGCGCTGCCCGAGGGGGAGGAGGCCGCGCGGCTTTACTTCGCCACCGCCGAGGAGGCGGCAGGCTTCGGCCTGCAACCCTATGAGGTCTCGAACTACGCCCAGCCGGGGGCGGAGAGCCGGCACAACCTGGCGTATTGGCGCTATGGCGATTATCTCGGCATCGGCCCCGGCGCGCATCAGCGCCTGCTGGTCGATGGCGAGATGCTGGCCACCCGACGCCATCGCGGCCCCGAGGAATGGGCCGCCCGTGTCGAATCTGCTGGCCATGGCGGCACCGAGGAACAGGCCCTGACCCCGCAGGATCGCGGCCGCGAGGCGCTGCTGATGGGCCTCAGGCTGGATGAGGGGGTGGACCCGGAGCGTATTGCCGCCCGCTCCTCCCTGCCATTCGCCGAGACGGTGGATGCGGCCATGCTCGCCGCCTGCATTGATGAGGGCTATCTGGAGTGGCGCGGCCACCGGCTGCGCACCACCATCGAGGGCCGGCTGCGGCTGGACGCCATGCTGCCGGTGCTGCTGCGCTGAAGCCCTGCCCGGGGCTCAGGCCGGCTCCGTCACCCGCGCATCCAGCCGATAGCCACCGCCCTCGGTCAGCAGCAGGCGGGTGTTATTGGGGTCAGGCTCGATCTTCTGGCGCAGGCGATAGATATGGGTCTCCAAGGTGTGGGTGGTGACGGCGCTGTTGTAGCCCCAGACCTCATTGAGCAAAGTCTGCCGCGGCACCGGTTTGCCGGCCGCCCGATAGAGGTATTTGAGGATGGCTGCCTCTTTTTCGGTTAGGCGAATTTTCCTGTTTCGTCCGCTTTCCACCAATTGCTTGGAGGCTGGGCGGAAGAGGTAGGGCCCGACGGTAAAAACCGCGTGCTCGGAGTTGTCAAACACCCGCAATTGCGCCCTGAGCCGCGCCAGCAATTCATTCAGGCGGAAAGGCTTGGCGATATAATCATTCGCGCCGCTATCGAGGCCGCGCACCACATCCTGCTCGGCCCCCGCGCCGGTGAGCATAATGATGGGCACCGAGACGCCGGCCTTGCGCAATCTGGCGCAATATTCCCTTCCGTCACAATCCGGTAAACCGATATCGAGCAGAATGGCATCGAAACGCGACTCCTCCAATGCCAGCAACCTGTCGGCCGCCGCAGCGCTCTCAGCGGCCACCGGGGTGAATTCGCCATCGATCGCCAGCTGATCGAGCAGCGTGTCACGCACCGCCGCTTCATCATCGATAATCAGAACGGGCCGGGGAGTGGCCATGCGAACACCTCGTTTCAGGTTCATGGACACGGACCACCCCATCGAGTTTGGAAGGGGGCGAAAACGCGACCTCACGGACTTAGCACCTAATCCCGCTGGAAGGTGAAGCGATTCGTGCATTCAATCGCGCAGATGTGGCTTAGTATGGGACGCCCATGGACTGAAACGTGAAGCTCCCCACATGTGTCGCAACTCCTCCCACGCCACATCTGAGGCGTTGAGTCCTACCACAATGGAATTTGCCAGAATGTCTCTCCTTTTTGTGAGCCCGCCCGAAGGCCATGCGCCAGCACCCCAAAACGGGGTGCTGGCCATGCGCGCGGTGCATCGGGCCATGGCGGATCTGCGGCGCGGCACGCCGGTGCTGGTGGGCGGGCCGGATGGCGCCCTGGTGGTGGCCGCCGCGGAGACGGTGGGGGCCGGGGGTCTGCGCGAGTTGATGGCCGTGGCGCTCGGTGCGCCGGTATTGCTGCTGGCGCCGGTGCGTGCCGCCGCGGTGCTGTCACGCCCGGTATCGCTCAGCGCACCCGAGCAAGGGGCCGTCGCCCTCAGCCTGCCTGAGGGGCTGCTGACGCCCCAGAGGCTGCGCGGGCTGGCCGACCCCACCGCCGAATTGCTGTTGCCCGAGCAGCCCGAGCGGGTGGCTTCTCCCGTGCTGGCTGCGCCGGCTCTGGCACTGGCCAAGCTTGGCCGCCTGCTGCCCGCCCTGGTCGCGGCCCCGGCGCGTGAGGGTGTTGAGGCCGAGACCCAGGGCCTGGCCCTGGTGGCCGCGGCCGATATCGCCGCCTATCCGCCCTCCGCCGCCACCACCCTGCGCCCGGTGGCCGAGGCCCGGGTGCCGCTGGAGCATGTGCCCGAGGCGCGGATCATCGCCTTTCGCGCCGCCGATGGCGGGATTGAGCATCTGGCTATCCTGGTGGGTGACCCGGTGGGCTTCGCCGCTGCCGGCGGCACACCGCTCGCCCGTGCCCATAGCGAGTGCTTCACCGGCGACCTTCTGGGCTCGCTGCGATGTGATTGCGGGCCGCAGCTGCGCGGCGCACTGCTTAAGATGGCCTGCCATGGCCATGGTGTGCTGCTCTATCTGGCGCAGGAGGGCCGCGGCATTGGCCTGGTGAACAAGCTGCGGGCCTATGCGCTGCAGGACCAGGGGCTCGACACGCTCGATGCCAACCGGGCGCTCGGCTATGGCGCGGATGAGCGCAACTTCCTCGTCGCCGCCGAGATGCTGCGCCAGCTCGGCATCGGCCGGGTGCAATTGCTGACCAACAACCCGGACAAGCTGGCCTCCCTGGCCGCCTGCGGGATTGAGGTTGAGGGCCGGGTGGCGCATGAATTCGCCGGCAATGGCGTCAATGATGGCTACCTCGCCACCAAGGCCGTGCGGTTCGGCCATATGATCGGCGAGAAGGGCTAAACCCTATGGCGCCGGCCCTTGTGGTTGAGGGGCCGCGCCCGCGTTGGCGCCAGACTGCCCGCTTCGCGCCTGATTCGCTGTGGCTGTTCATGCGGCAAATCCAGCCCGGCTGTTTGCGGGGGGCCTTGCTCAATATCGGCGAGTAGGCTGATAGGCCCCCATGCGTGTCATTTTCATGGGCAGTCCCGAATTCTCCGTCCCCGCCCTGCGGGCGTTGCATGCCGCGCATGAGGTCGTCTGCGTCTATGCCCAACCGCCCAAGCCTGCCCATCGCGGCCAGCGGGAGACGCCATGCCCGGTGCATCTGGCCGCCCTGGAACTGGGCTTGCCGGTGCGCAGCCCCGCTCGGGTGCGGCGCGATGCGGCCGAACACGCCGCCTTTGCCGCCCTGGCCGCCGATGTGGCGGTTGTCGCCGCCTATGGCCTGATTCTGCCACCGGCCATGCTGGAGGCACCGCGCCTGGGATGCATCAATATCCATGCCTCGCTGCTGCCGCGCTGGCGGGGGGCAGCCCCCATCCATGCCGCAGTGCTGGCCGGCGACGCGCAAAGCGGTATCACCATCATGCGCATGGAAGAGGGGCTGGACACCGGCCCCATGCTGCTGCGTGAGGCCATGGCGCTTCACCCGCGCATCACCACTCCCGAATTGCATGACGCGCTGAGCGCCATGGGGGCGGGCCTCATCCTGCGCGCCCTGGCGGAACATCCCATCGCCACCCCGCAGCCTGAGGCAGGCGCTACCTACGCCGCCAAGCTCAGCAAAGCCGATGGGCTATTGGATTGGCGCGAGCCGGCGATAGGGCTGGAGCGTAGGGTGCGGGCGATGAACCCCTGGCCGGGCGCCTTTTTCCCCTTGGGGCCGGACAATATTCGCGTGCTGGATGCAATGGCCGCCCCTGGCACCGGCGCGCCTGGCCAGCAGCTCTCCCCGGGCCTGATCGCCTGCGGCGAGGGCGCGCTGCGCCTGCTGCGCCTGCAACGCCCCGGCCGCGCCGCGATGGAGGCCGATGCCTTCCTGCGCGGCACCGCTTTGCCCGCGCAGCTCTGATGCCGCGCTACGCCCTTGTGCTGGAATATGACGGCGCGGCCTTTCAGGGCTGGCAGCGCCAGTCCAACGGCCCCTCGGTGCAGCAGGTGCTGGAGGAGCAGGCCGCGGCGCTCAATGGCGGCGAGAAGTCCGTGGCGGTGGCCGCTGGCCGCACCGATTCGGGCGTGCATGCGCTGGGCCAGGTGGCCGAGATCACCCTTTCCGCCGCTCTCGCGCCGGAAAAGCTGCGCATGGCGCTGAATTTCCATCTCCGGCCCTGGCCGGTGGTGGTGCGCGCGGCGGCGATGGCGCCTGAGGGCTGGTCGCCCCGGTTCTCCGCCACCCAGCGAGGCTATCGCTACCGCATCCTCAACCGCTCCAGCCGCCCGGCGCTGGATGCCGGGCGGGTCTGGCATATCCCCTATGCGATGGATGCCCAGGCGATGCACCGCGCGGCCGAAGGCCTGCTCGGGCGGCATGATTTCTCGGCCTATCGCGCGGCAAGCTGTCAGGCCGCCTCGCCAGTGCGCACCATGGAGGTGCTGCGCGTGCGGCGCGAGGGCGATGAGATCATCATCGAGGCCGAGGCCCGCAGCTTCCTGCATCACCAGATTCGCAACCTGGCCGGCACGCTGGCGGAGGTGGGCAAGGGCCGCCGCCCCGAGGCTTGGCCCCGCCAGGTGCTGGACAGCCGCGATCGCGCCCAGGCCGGCCAGACCGCGCCGCCCGATGGGCTGTGCTTCATGTGGGTGCGCTATGACACGCCGCCCGATTGGGTTTAGGCGCTACATCGTCATCCGGCCGACGATGCCCTGCACGAAGAGCCCAATCGCGACATCGAGCAGCACAAACATCACCGCACTCGCCCCGGGAATGCCCAGGGCATGTTTGGTGACGAACCATTCCAGCCACATCGCATAGCCCACCGCCACCAGGGCCAGCACCTGGGCAAAGCCTACCGGCAGCAGCAACCCAGGCGCCGAGAGCAGCACCAGCGCCGCGTATTGCGGAATATTCGACCAGTTCCAGGCGGCCATAAAGCGCGGCCAAGCGGCCTCTCGCCCGGCCAGCTTTGCCATCATCTGCGAGGCCAGGGCAAAACCAACCCAGCCCACCACGAAGCCCACCGCCTCAACCAGCCATTCGCCCATCCCCTCATTCACCCCGGTGATGAGGCCGAGGGCGAAGAACATCGGCCAGCAGATCGCGCCGGCCCAGAAGCTGCGCATGGTCTCGGTGGGGGAGCCATCGAAGGCATTCATCCCCGTGGCCCTGCCGCGCGCCAGTTCCAGCCCGCCTTCGAGGCCTATAGCGATACTGCGCGTGGTGTCAGTTGGGGCGGTCAGACGAGCAACTCCTTGATGATGTGGGCATAGAGCGTTGTGAGGGCCTGCAATTCCGCCACCGGCACGCATTCATCCACCTGATGCATGGTGCTGCCCACCCCGCCCAACTCGGCCACCGGGCAGAGCCGGGTGATGAAGCGAGCGTCGGAGGTTCCCCCGCCGGTGTCCAGCCTTGGCGTTACGCCGGTCGCCGCCTGGGTGGCGCGCACAAGCGCATCCACAAAGGGGCCAGGCTGGGTGAGGAAGCTCTCGCCGCTCACCACCACGCGCAGATCATGCTGCGGCGCGTGGCGGGTGAGCACGGCGCGCAAATGCGCGGTCAGCGCGGTGGAATCATGCAACTCGTTGAAGCGAATGTTCAAAAAGGCGCTGGCCTGGCCGGGGATGACATTGGTCGCGGTATTGTCCACCTGAATGCCGGTCACCTGCAGGGTGCTGGCCTCGAACCATTGGCTGCCCGAATCGAGCGGGCTGGCCGTCAACGCCGCCAGGGCGGCGAGCAGCCGGTGGACCGGATTGTCGGCCTTTTGCGGATAGGCGCTGTGGCCCTGGCGGCCATGCACGGTGATCCAGGCATTCATGCTGCCGCGCCGGCCGATTTTCAGCGTATCGCCGAGCACGGCCTTGGATGTGGGCTCGCCCACCAGGCACATATCGGGGACATGGCCATGGGCCTCCATCCATTCCAGCACCCGGCGCGTGCCATCCACGCTGGGGCCTTCCTCATCGCCGGTGATGAGCAGGGAGAGGGAGCCGGGGTTGCTCTGCGGAATGGCGGCGATGAAGGCGGCGATGGCGCCCTTCATATCCTGCGCGCCGCGGCCATAGAGGATGCCCTCTTCGATATGGGCGGCGAAGGGTGGATGGGTCCAGGGCGCGGCGCCCGGCGGCACCACATCGGTGTGACCGGCGAAGCAGAGATGCGGCGCAGTGGTGCCACGCCGGGCGAAGAGGTTGTCCACCTCGTTGAAAGGCAGCCGCCAGCAGGTGAAGCCGCGCGCCTCCAGCGCCCGCTGCACTACATCCAGCGCGCCGTCATCGGCGGGCGTGACGCTGGCGCAGCGGATCAGCGCCTGCGCCAGGGCCAAGACATCATCCGCCGCCGGGCCAAGCGCGGCAGCGGCGATATCAGTCACGCAGCAGGTCGTTGATCGAGGTTTTGGCGCGGGTCTGCGCATCCACCGTCTTAACGATCACCGCGCAATACAGGCTGGGGCCGGGCGAACCATCGGGCAGCGGCTTGCCTGGCAGGTTGCCTGGCACCACCACGGAATAGGCCGGCACGCGGCCGACAAAAATCTCGCCCGTGGCACGGTCGATGATCTTGGTCGTGGCCGAAATGAACACACCCATGGAGAGCACCGAGCCACGCTCGACAATCACGCCCTCCACCACTTCGGAGCGGGCGCCGATGAAGCAATCATCCTCGATCACCACGGGATTGGCCTGCAGCGGCTCCAGCACGCCGCCAATGCCCACGCCGCCGGAGAGGTGAACATTCTTGCCGATCTGCGCGCAGGAACCCACCGTGGCCCAGGTATCGACCATGGTATTGGCGCCGACATAGGCGCCCAGATTCACGAAGCTGGGCATCAGCACCACATTCGGCGCGATGAAGGCGGAGCGGCGCACGACGGCACCGGGCACAGCGCGGAAGCCCGCCTCTTTCCAGCGATTTTCGCCCCAGCCGGTCCATTTCAGCGGCACCTTGTCAAAGGCGCCGGCGGCGGTGTCCATCGGCGCGCTGTCGGTCAGGCGGAAGGAGAGCAGCACGGCCTGCTTGAGCCATTGATTGACCACCCAGCCATCGGCGCCGGGTTCGGCCACCCGGGCCTCTCCACGGTCGAGCATGTCCAGCGCAGCCTCCACGGCCTCGCGGGCCGGGCCTTGGGTGCCGGAATTGATGGTGTCGCGGGCGGCCCAGAGGGCCTCGATCTCGGTTTGCAGGGTCATGGGCAGGGTCTCCTCGCCGCTGCTTTGCAGCGCGGGAGGCCGGCGTCAATCAGCCCTGCTCCAACTCGCTGTCCCAATACAGGTAATCCCGCCAGCTCTCATGCAGGTGGTTGGGCGGGAAGGCCCGGCCATTATCCTGCAATTCCCAACTGGTGGGCGCGCGCGGCTCCTGCCGGGGCAGCATATGGCATTCGCGCGGCAGCTTGCTGCCCTTGCGCAAATTGCACGGCCCGCAGGCGGCCACCACATTGGTCCAACTGGTCAGGCCGCCCCGGCTGCGCGGAATCACATGGTCAAAGGTGAGGTCATGCGCCGGGAAACCATCGCCGCAATATTGGCATTCGAAGCTGTCGCGCAGAAACACGTTGAACCGGGTGAAGGCCGGCCGCCGGGCCGAGGGGATATAGTCCCGCAGCGCGATCACGCTCGGCAGGCGCATGGCGTGGGAGGGGGAATGCACCTCCACATCATATTCGCTCAGCACCGAGACCCGGTCGAGAAACACCGCCTTCACCGCATCCTGCCAGGACCATAGCGAGAGGGGGAAATAGGAAAGCGGCCGAAAATCAGCGTTCAAGACCAGGGCCGGAAAGCCTCCGGACCCGTGAACTGCTGCAAGATTGACCGTTCCGCCATCAGGCAAAGCGCCGCTCCTTCCGCTCTCGCGGGGTGCCAGCTCAGCTCATGCCCGTCACTCGTACTAGGCACCAGTTGAGGTAGCACCGTCGCGTGTAAGAACAGCATGCCCATGTGGAAGCGCGCTTCGCAAGTGCCGCATGGCGTATTCACCAAGCCGTCATGTTACGCCATTGTGATACTGGGGGGCGGGGCGGCTGGTTGTTCGCCCAGCTTTTGCCAGATCCTTGCGGCAATGGCGCTATACATCGCTGCCACCTCACTCTCTGGCCGGCTGGCGGCGATGGGGGTGCCGGCATCGGCCAATTCGCGGATCTCCAATCTGATCGGCAAGGCCCCGAGAAATTCCGCCCCCAGCCGCGCGGCTTCCGCCTCGGCCCCGCCATGACCGAAGATATCGGCGCGATGGCCGCAATTCGGGCAGCAATAAAACGACATGTTCTCGATCAGGCCGAGGACGGGGACATTCACCTTCTCGAACATCCGCACCCCGCGGCGGGCGTCGATCAGCGCAACATCCTGCGGCGTGGAGACGATCACCGCGCCGGCCAGCGGCACGCGCTGGCTCATGGTGAGCTGCGCATCGCCCGTGCCCGGCGGCATATCCACCACCAGAATATCGAGCGCACCCCATTCCACCTGGCCCATCATCTGCTCCAGCGCGCCCATCACCATGGGGCCGCGCCAGATCATCGGCGTTTCCTGATCGACGAGGAAACCGATGGACATGGCCTTCAGCCCCCAGCGCTCAATGGGATGAATACGGCTGCCATTGACGCGCGGCTTCTCCTGGGTGCCCAGCATCTGGGGCAGGGAGGGGCCATAGATATCGGCATCCAGCAGCCCCACCCGCAGCCCCTGCGCCGCCAGCGCCACCGCCAGGTTCACCGCGGTGGTGGATTTGCCCACCCCGCCTTTGCCCGAGGCCACAGCAATGATTTTGCTCACTTCCGGCAGCAGCATCACACCTTGCCCGGTGGGCGGTTTCTTCCCGGGTGGGGCAGGTGCTTGGGCATGCGCTGTCAGGACCACGGTGGCCGAAAGCACGCCGGGGAGTGCTGCAAGCGCCGCCTCGGCGGCGGCCCGCATGGGCTCCAGCGCCCGGGCCTCTTCGCGCGGGACAGACAGCGTGGCCTGCACCAGACCATCGCGCGCCACCACCGCTTCCACCCTTGCGGGCTGCTTCACCACCCTCGCCAGGGCATTGCGCACTGCCTGCTCATCGCTCATCGCTTGAAAACCCTTCACTGCCGGGACATATGGCCATGGTGTGGTTCCGGTACGCCACGCGACGGCTGCCGCCTTTCGGCGTGGCCGCACATATGGCCGGGCCGAGCCGCGCGCGCATCCCCCTTGGGATGCCCGGGCGCGCGGCGTGAAGTTTATCTTGGCGGAGAATGCGGCGCAGATGGCGTGGAACAATGGCGGGCCGAGCCCCTGGGGCAACCCGCGACCCGGCGGACAACAGGGTGGGCCACCGGGTGGCTCTGGCGGCCCGGGCGGGCCCTGGGGCAATCCTCCTCCCTCCGGTTCGGGCGGCGGCGGCCGTGGCCCGGACATCGAGGATATCATCCGTCAGGCCCAGGACAGCTTGCGCCGCTGGCTGCCGCAGGGTGGTGCCGGCGGCAAGGGCGTGGCGCTGCTTGGCGTCGTGCTGGTGGGCGTCTGGGCTGCCTCGGGGTTCTATCGCGTGCAGCCCGATGAGCTGGGCGTGGTGATGCGCTTTGGTGCCTTTGATCGCACCGCGCCGCCGGGCCTGAACTACGCCATCCCCTGGCCGGTCGAGGCGGTGACGACGCCGCGCGTCACCCGCATCAACCGCGTTGATATCGGCTTTCGTGCTGCGCCTGAGGCCCTTCCGGGCGTGCGCCCTGTCTCGCAGCGCGACGTGCTGGCCGAATCGCTGATGTTGACGGGCGATGAGAACATCATCGACATTGATTTTGCCGTCTTTTGGCGCATCCGCGATGCCGGCGAATTCCTCTTCAACACCCGCAACCCCGAGGACACGGTGAAATCCGCCGCCGAATCGGTGATGCGCGAGATCATCGGCCGCACCAATATCCAGGCCGCGCTGACCGATGCGCGCGCCCAGATCGAGCAGGATGTCCGCCGCGGCGCCCAGGCCATTGTCGATCAGTATCTGGCCGGCATCGAGATTACCCAGGTGCAGATGCAAAAGGTGGATCCGCCCGCGGCGGTGGTGGACGCCTTCCGCGACGTGCAGCGCGCCAATGCCGACCGTGAGCGCGTGCGCAACGAGGCGGAGAGCTTTCGCAATGACATCATCCCCCGTGCCCGCGGCGAAGCCGAACGCATGGTGGCCGAGGCGCAAGGTTTTCGTGACAGCCAGACCGCGCGGGCGCGTGGTGAGGCTGGCCGCTTCACCGCCGTTCTCGCCGCCTATTCCCAGGCCCAGGACGTGACAATGCGCCGTATCTATCTTGAAACCATGGAAGACATCCTGCGCCGCAACAACATGGTGCTGGTGGATGACAGGCTGCAGGGCGTGGTGCCCTTCCTGCAATTGAACGAGGCCGGGCAGCCCCGCGCAGCCAGGCCGCCGGCGGTGCCACCACAGGTATTCAACCCGCCCCCGGCTCAGCCTCAGCAACCCCGCAACCCGGGGGTGGTGCGATGAACAAGGCATTGATCGGGCTGCTCGCCCTGGTGGGTCTGCTGGTTATCGCTGCTTCCTCACTGTTCACCGTGCATCAGACCCAGCAGGTGCTGGTCACCCAATTCGGCCAGCCGGTGCGCGTCATCCAAGCGCCCGGCCTGAACACCAAGCTGCCGCTGATCCAGAGCGTGATCGCCTTCGACCGCCGTCTTCTCGACTATGAAGGCCCGGGCGAGGAAGTCATCCTCGGCGACCAGCGCCGGTTGATCGTGGACAGTTTCACCCGCTTCCGCATCACCGACCCGCTGCTCTTCTTCCAGACCGTGGGGGCGGCCGAGCAGGGCATTCGCGGCCGGCTTTCCTCCATCGTCACGTCGTCCCTGCGCCGCGTTCTGGCTGGCGAGTCCCTGCTCGCTATCCTCTCGACCGACCGCACCAGGATCATGGGCGAGATCAGGCGCCAGGTGAATGAAGAGGCGCGGCGCTTTGGCATCGAAGTGGCCGATGTGCGCATCCGCCGGGCCGATTTCCCGGAGGAGAACACCCAGGCCATTCTGGCCCGCATGCAATCCGAGCGTGAGCGGGTGGCGCGTGAGGCCCGCGCCGAGGGTGCCGAGGTGGCCGCCCGCGTCCGCGCCAATGCCGAGCGTGACCGCACGGTGCTGCTGGCGGAGGCCGAGGCCAATGCCCAGATTCTACGCGGCACCGGCGAGCAGGAAGCGATTCGCATCTTCGCCGAAGCCTTCAACCGTGACCCGGAATTCTACCAGTTCTGGCGCACAATGCAGGCCTATCGCGAGGTGTTTTCCAGCGGTGAGGCGCGGATGGTGCTGACACCGGAGAGTGATTTCTTCCGCTTCTTCCGCGAGATGCCCAGCCCGGGCAGCCGCTGAGCGCGGACTGGATGGGCGGCCGTTTCAGAAATTGGAGCGGCCGTTACTCTTTGCCACGGGCCGAGACCGAAGGGTCATCGGCCCGGGCTGCGATGTCTGTAGCGTGACCGGAGCTTCGCCGAGCAATCCATCGGCCTTCATGAGGTGATCATGCGTATACCAAATTGGCGTCTCCCCCTGGCGGTTCTGGCGCTCGGCCTTGCAGGCCCCTTGCTGTCCCAGGCGCCTTTCGCCCAGACGCTTCCCCCCGTGGCCGCGCCGCCCGCAGCGGCGGCCAACCCAGCCCTCGCGCCGCCCACCATCTCCAGCGGCCGGCCGGACAGCTTTGCCCCCCTGGCCCGGAGGCTGCTGCCTGCGGTGGTCAATATCTCCTCCACCATCGGCGGCGCGCCTGCGTCACGCCCCGGTGCTCGGCCCGATGCGCCTGACGCACCCCAGGCGCCGCCCGGCAGCCCTTTCGAGGAGTTCTTCCGCGATTTCTTCAATCGCAACCGGCCAGGCCAGCCGCCGCAGGGCGGTGAGCGTGGCGAGGGCGGGCCCCCGCAGGGGCGGCGCGGCCAGTCTTTGGGTTCTGGCTTTATCGTCGATGCCTCGGGCATTGTGGTGACCAATAACCACGTGATCGACGGTGCCACCGAGATCAACGTGATCCTGCAGGACAATACCAGCCTGCGGGCCGAATTGCTGGGCACCGACCCGCGGACTGACCTCGCCGTGCTGCGGGTGCGCCATTCCGCGCCATTGCCCTTCGTGCCCTGGGGCAATAGCGACACCGCCGAAGTGGGTGACTGGGTGCTGGCCATCGGCAACCCCTTCGGCCTGGGCGGCACGGTTACGGCTGGCATTGTCTCGGCGCGTGGCCGCGATATCCGCCAGGGCCCCTTTGACGACTTCATTCAGACCGATGCGGCCATCAACCGGGGCAATTCCGGCGGGCCGCTCTTCAACCTGCAGGGCGAGGTTGTGGGCATCAACACCGCCATCTATTCGCCCTCCGGCGGCTCGATCGGCATTGGCTTCTCCATCCCCTCGAACCTGGCGCGCGGCGTAGCGCAGCAATTGACCGAGGGTGGCCGGGTGCGCCGCGGCTGGTTGGGTGTGAATATCCAGCAGGTGACGGACGAGATTGCCGAATCGCTTGGCCTGCGCGGCACAGTGCGCGGCGCTCTTGTGGCCCGGGCGCAGGAAGGCGCGCCTGCGGCCAGTGCCGGCATTCGCAACGGCGATGTCGTGCTGCGCTTCAACAACCAAGATGTGCGCGACATGCGCAGCCTGCCTCGAATCGTGGCCGAGACGCCGGTGGGCAGCCGCGTGCCGGTGGTGGTCTGGCGCGATGGTCAGGAGCAGACTTTGACCGTCACCTTGGGCGAATTGCCGCCCGAGCAGCAGCTTGCCGCCGCCAATCCGCAGGGGCCGGGCCCGCAATCCGGCCTGCCGACAGAGATTGCCGGGCTTGGCATGCGCGTTGCGGCCATCACGCCCGAATTGCGGGAGCGGCTGCGGCTGCGCCCTGATCAGCGCGGCGTGGCGGTGGTGGATGTCGCGCCCAATTCCCCTGCTGCCGAACGGGAGTTGCGCCCGGGCGATGTGATCCTCGAAGTGCAGCAGGAGCGGGTGAACACGCCGCAGGAACTCAACGAAAGGGTGGATCGCCTGCGGCGGCAAGGCCGTGGCACTGCCTTGTTCCTGGTGGAAAGCCAAAATGGCCAGCGCTTTGTGCCGCTGCGGCTGACGCCGGCGCGCTGAGGCGGCCCCAGGGGGGGGCAAAGGGAGGAGGGGGGGCACCCCCCCCCCGCCATTACCATCACTCCGGGCGGATATTCGCCCGGCGCACGGCCTCACTGAAGATCTGCCGCTGTTCGGCGAGATAGGTGGCGAAGGCGGCCGCTGGCTTTGCATCCACCTCGACACCTACGGCGGCAAAGCGCTCCTTCATCTCCTGCGTCGCCATCACCTCCATCATCAAGGTGGAGAGGCGTTGGATAATGGCCGGCTGGGTGGCGGCCGGGACCATCAGGCCGATCCAGGCACCAAGATTGAAGCCGGGAATATCCGCCCCGACGGCCAGTGGTGTGACGCCCGGCGCCAGGGCCGAGCCATTTGCCAAGGAGACGCCATAGGCCCGCAGCCGCCCCGCCCGGACATGCGGCATGGTGGCGGCGGCGGTTTCCAGCGTGTAATGCACCTGGCCCGCCAGCAGCGCTGTCAGCCCCGGCGCGCTGCCCTGGAAGGGAACATGGACGGCCTGAAGCCCCGAGCGTGCGTTGAAATACTCGGCGATGAGATGGGCCGTGGCGCCAGTGCCTGATGTGGCAAAGGTATAGGTCCCGGGCGAGGCGCGGACGACGGAGAGGAACTCGCCGATATTGCGGGCCGGGAAATCCGGATGTGTCACCAGCAGATAGGGCGAGAGGCCGGCCAGGGCGACCGGCGCTAGGTCGCGTTCGACATCATAAGGGGTGCGCTGAACCAAGGGGTTGACAGTGACCGGCCCGGCGGAGGCGGCGAGAAGCGTGAGGCCATCGGGGGCGGATTTGGCGGCCGCGTCGGTGCCGATCATGCCGCCGGCCCCGCCGCGGTTTTCCGGCACAACGGATTGGCCGAGGCGCTCTGTCAGCGCCTGGGCGAGAATCCTGCCAATAAGGTCAGTGGCTTGGCCAGGCGGCCAGGGGATGATCATGCGCAATGGGCGGCTTGGCCATGCCGGTGAGGTTTGGGCATGGCTGGTCGATGCTGCGGCCAGAGCGGCGAGCACGGTGCTGCGGCGTGATAACATAACGGTTCCCCCTTGTATTGATTCAAGGTTACGAGAGCGTGGCGGGTATGCAAAGGGCCTTAAATGGGGTGCCGCAGCTGCCAAAGCCGCTCATGCGCCTCGACCAGGCTGTCCATATTGCGGCGGCTATTGGCGCTGGGATCGACCTGCTGGCGGGTGAGCACCATTTCCAGTGTCCGCAACAATTGGTCAGCCACCTGATAATCAGCCTCATCACAGGCTTGGTGGAAGGCTACCAGGATTTTGTCGGACAAACGCATATCACGGAGTGGAAAAAACCCATTCACGCCGTCGCGAAAGCTGGTAGCCAAATGATCGTCACCGTCCATGCCCAACCTCATTGCCATGCGGAAAATGCAATCGGTCAATATATAATATGAAATTGAGGCGTCGGCAAGTATTATTGTGTTGGCCTGGTGGCCCGAAGCTGGCCAATGATCATTCTGGCCATGCCATCTACGGCGGTGTCTGGCCTGAACAGGCTGCGCACACGGTTATCCGGCCCCACCAGATAGATAAAACTCGAATGATCCATGAGATAATCGGTGGTATTGGGCGAATTGGCACGCGCGTAAAACACCCTGAATTGGCGAGCAACGGCGGCTATCTGCTCCGTCGTGCCGGTTAGGCCCTGCAACTGGGGATGAAAACGGCTCACATAATCCGCCAAATTATCAGGCCGGTCGCGCTCAGGGTCGATGGTGATGAAGACCGGCGTCACCCGGCCCGCCAATGGGCCCAACATATCCATGACATCAGCCATCCGCCCAAGCTCGGTGGGGCAGACATCAGGGCAAAAGGTGAAACCAAAATAGATGAGCATCCATTGGCTGGCATAATCACGCTCTGTCACCGCCACGCCATCCTGACGGGTCAGGCTGAAGGCGCCGCCGAGGGAAATGCCGGGGGGCAGTTGCACCACCCCTGCCGCCGAGGGCAGCTGCATATCCTGGCCGAAGACCTGGGCAAGCCTCTGGCCGAATGCATCCGCAAAGCTCTGCCCCGGTGCGAGGGTAAACCAAACATGCGCCCACAGACCGAAAATGGCAGCGAGCAACGCGGCAGCGCTGTAGCGGATGACCTTCAACATGGCGCCTAGATAGGCCCCCGCCGGGGTATGGCCAAGCGGGCGCTCAACACCAAAGGGCCGGCCTCAGACATGCCGGCCCTTCCAGCCCATCAATGCCGTGCGAGCGCGATTTCGCCCTCGGGCTGCGGCGTGGCGAAGGTGTTTTCAGCGAAAGCATCCTCCCAGGTGCCGGCGGTGCTGGCCTTGGAGTATTCGGTCGCCCGGTTCTCGAAGAAATTGGTGTGCTCGATGGCATTGAGCATTTCGTCGAGCCAGGGCAGGGGGTTGCGCTCGATGTGGAACATCGGCTCCAGGCCCAATTGCTGCAGCCTGCGGTCGGCGATGAAGCGGATATATTGCTTCACGCTCTCCGCCTCGAGGCCCTGCACGCCGCCTAGCTCGAAGGCCAGGTCAATGAAGCTGTCCTCATGCTCCACGATGGTGGCGCAGATCAGGTAAAGGTCGCGGCGCAGCTCCTCAGTCCAAATCTCCGGGTTTTCCTGCACGAAGGTGCGGAAGAGCCGGATCACGCTGAGGCAATGCAGCGTCTCGTCGCGGACCGACCAGGAGACGATCTGCCCCATGCCCTTCATTTTATTGAAGCGCGGGAAATTCATCAGAATGGCAAAAGAGGCGAAAAGCTGCAGCCCCTCGGTGAAGGCGCCAAACGCCGCCAGCGTCTTGGCAATCTCAACCTTGCTATCCACCTTGAAGGACTGCATGTAGTCGTACTTGTCCTTCATCTCCTTGTATTTGAGGAAGGCGGTATACTCAATTTCCGGCATGCCAATGGTATCAAGCAGATGCGAATACGCCGCGATATGAATCGTCTCGGTGTTCGAGAAGGCGCTCATCATCATCAGCACTTCGGTGGGTTTGAACACCTGGCTGTACTGCTTCATATAGCAATTATTCACCTCGACATCAGCCTGGGTGAAGAAGCGAAAGATCTGGGTGAGCAGGTTCCGCTCAGAGACTGTCAGATTCTTCTGCCAATCCTTCACGTCATCAGCGAGCGGCACCTCCTCCGGCAACCAATGAATACGCTGCTGCGTCAGCCAGGCATCATAAGCCCAAGGATATCGGAACGGCTTGTAGACCGGGTTGGCGGTCAACAGGTCGAAACGGACCGGAAACTCGTCAGGGCTCTGTGCGCCGTCAGGCATTTGTCTTTGTCCTATCATGTTGAAGCGAGGGGCTCCGCCCCTCGCGCACCCCGCCAGGAAACACAGTTTCCTGGACCTTCGGTGTGTTTGAGATAAATACGCGATTTTACGTATTTTATATTTATATATTACATAAATAAATAAATTAAAAATGATGTCAAAACATAAGAAATAATAATATAAGAAATAAATTTAAAATCCGGCCATAATATTCAAATATTTATATTATAAAAACACACCAAGCAATAATGACATCATGATCGAAGGTGCAGGAAACTGAGTTTCCTGCCGGGGTGCGCGAGGGGCAGCGCCCCTCGCTCTTTCGCTGGCCCGCGCTATTGGCAGGCCAAACATTCCTCATAATTGGTGCTGTTTTCCGCGCCAGGCAGAATATCCATCGCCACCGGCTGCGGCACATGGGCTGCCATGATATCCCCCTGGCCCACGACCTTCTCGCTGATCGCATCCGCGCGCTGGATCGACAGTGAGCGGCAGTAATACAGCGATTTCATGCCCCGCTTCCACGCCAGCATATGGATCTGGTGCAGGTCGCGCTTATGCACATTTGCCGGCAGGAAAAGGTTCACTGATTGCGACTGGCAGATATAGGGTGTGCGGTCGGCTGCGTGTTCGATCACCCAGCGCTGATCGAGTTCGAAGGCGGTCTTGTAGGTCGCGCGTTCCTGGTCGTTCAGGAAGTCCAGATGCTGGACCGAGCCTTTGTTGACGGTGATCGAGTTCCAGGTGTCGTCATCATCGCGGCCGTATTTCTGCAACACCTTGGCCAGTGCCGGGCTACGGACGATGAAGCTGCCCGAGAGCGTCTTGTGGTTGTACACATTGGCCGCGATCGGCTCGATGCCGGGCGCTGCGCCGCCGCAGATGATCGAGATCGAGGCGGTGGGCGCGATGGCGATCTTGTTCGAGAACCGCTCCATGAAGCCATATTCGGCCGCATCCGGGCAGGGCCCGCGCTCTTCCGCCAATTGGCGCGAGGCGGCATCTGCCTGTTCGCGGATGTGGCGGAACATTTTCTTGTTCCAAACCTTCGCCACCACGCTCTCGAATGGCACGTTCAGCGCCTGCAGGAAGCTGTGGAAGCCCATGACGCCGAGGCCCACCGAGCGCTCACGCATCGCCGAGTAGCGCGCCTTGGCCATGCTGTCCGGCGCGGTATCAATGAAATTCTGCAGCACATTGTCCAAGAAGCGCATGACATCGGCGATGAAGCGCGGGT
>Ga0214917_10001766_pt1 | contig 27511 bp, 35 predicted proteins | sample LL_1208_BB_MetaG_FD_177983 | JGI IMG/M metagenome (GOLD analysis project Ga0214917, IMG submission 177983) | Freshwater microbial communities from Lake Lanier, Atlanta, Georgia, United States - LL_1208_BB | ecosystem: Environmental > Aquatic > Freshwater > Lake | place: USA: Georgia | collected... | reverse complement strand
TCTGCTCGACGCACCAAAACTGAATCCCGCGGTTGGCGAGGTTTGACAGCAGGTAATAAAGGTTTTGCTTGGAGGCGTTGACCTGCTCGACTGTCAGCGTTTCGGCAAACTTACCGCACCGACGAGCGCCATGATCGATCAGGCTTTGCGTCGTGATAACGGTATCGCCTACAGTGCCCGATGTGGTCATCTCTACCCCTTAGCATTTCCAGCGCCGCAAAGAGGCCTTAGCGCGTTCTGCAGGCCCTTTCGCGTTATCGACAACCCCTTGCATCCGAGCGCAAAACGAGCGCTTCCTAGCGCCTCCCTCGGGCTGCGGGGCCTTCAGGTTTGATCCTGTTTCTCGGTTGTACTTGGCCCTGCCTTTGGCCGTGAGACCCGCGCCTTGAGACGCTGGAAGCTTCTCGCCACGACCAATCGCAAGGCTCGGACCGCCGTCCTTAAGCCGTTCAGGAAGCTTCTCATACGACTTTCTCCCGGTATTGGACTTGGTATATTCCGCGCCCACGCTAGGCTTGATTCCGACCTTCTTCGCAAACGAAGGATTGTGGGCAACTGCCTGCATTAGGCGAAATTGCTCTTTGCTCTTAGCTGGCATAGCTCTTCACCATTTCCAAAACTATGGTGTAGAAGTCTCCAGCAGAAGCGTCGGCGGTTGAAAACAAAACATCGCCAGTGCTACCGGCTCCAGCGTTGTTAATCAAGCCGCCCATCTTTTCAAAGTCAAATGTGTATTGAGAATTCTGAGGTACGCCCCAAGCAAACACGTCGGTTGTGGCATCCCAATAAATCTGCACTTCCATGCCATGAGTCACTGCATGGATCTTGGTAATCGTTACGCCATCGCAGGCCTTGCCTGAGTTACTCGCCCCCAAGGCTGAAACATCAACCTTAAGAACCTTATTCTCTCCGGTGCCGTCGGACAAGTTCGTAAACTTCATGATGGCCATGCGTTCGCCATCAAACAATGTTTGGCTTGCTACTGCATCTGCCATGATGATTCCTCAATGTAGAGCAGGGGCCGTTAAGCCCCCGCTATTTAGCACGCGCCGCCGTAGGCCTTCTTAGCAATCCGACCGCCCTTTTTATGGGTATCAGCAAACTTGGTTACATACGGAGGTTTAGTAGCAGGCACCTTGGGATACTTCACTGCCTTGCCGTCATCCTGCAGTCCGCCTTTAGCAAACTTCTGGATCACGCCACCGGTTGCGTACTTTTCAATAACGCCACCAGTCTTAAGGCCCTTGTGAGCCTTCGAGGCAGGCTTATCCTCATGCGACTTGAGTTCCTTCTTGATGCCTTTCATCTCGGCCATCTCGGCCTTGTGCATCGACTTGGACTCAACCTCGCCGCCTTTCTTGCGCATCATAGGACCGAGCATACCGCCACGAGGCACGGTCATCTTAGGGGCGACACCACGACGGGCAGCGGCAGGGATACCACGCTCCGAGGGCATTGCGGCCATCGGCATACGGTTACCCATACCAGCGCCAGTAGGCATGCCACCCATAGCTTTACGTTGAACATGGCCACCCTTCTTTAGCTTTAACTCTATTGAAGGCTCGGTGGTCATCATCTTTACCATCGGTTTGAACTGACCCATCATTTGCTCCAATTAAGCCTGAGTTACGCCAAGTGCGCCTTGACGAGTAGCGTTTGGTCCAACAGCAATGGCAGGCAAAAGAACGCTCATGACTGTCCTATTGATACCATCTGAAGCGGTTCCTGGGACGTAGGTGCCGCGTACATCACCGGTCGTAGCCGTTGCAGTTGCCGTGTCTGCCGCAACAAACGTACCAGTGTCTTGCGCAAGCGTGCTGTTTGTCTTGACGCTTGCAACATACGCAGCATTGGTTACGCGCACCGGAATGCCAAGGATATCGGTCGTCCCCATCGTGATCGCTGTTCCTGTTGCACCCGCAACCGAAACGGAACTAATGAGATAAAACGCCTTCTTTCCGTTTACTGCCGTGCTTACCGCAGCGCTCGAGGTGATCGTCTCGGTCATTGCCTGACCGTAATAATCATACCCAGACACGGTAAATGCTTGAGGAGCAACGCCCAGGGTATAGGTCAAGCCTGTCGGCGTACCTGCGGTTGTTACAACAGCAGCACCCGCAGTTGTCGTCAAGGTTGCGCTTGTAGCAGTCACCGCGGTCAGAATATAAGTCGTCGGGTTTGTGTAACCCGTGATTGATCCTGTGCCGCCCAAGGTACCCGAGATCGTGAGTCTCTGACCCGTTACCAAGCCAGCCTGTGACGTGAACGTAATCTGTCCGCCTGTTCCTGCAATGACGACGCTACTTAGCGTTGCCGCTGCTGCTGTTGAGGTCGTAACACTGACAGCACGCGGTACATCAAGCTGAAGCACTGTTCCATAGTTGCTGGAAACAGACTTCACTGAAGTGCCTGCGGTTAGCGTGATTGAACCTGCTACCGTCGGCGTTTGGCTTGCAGCAATGTTGTTTGCAACAAGGGCCTGGGGGATCGTATCCCAAACAAACAAACGTCCAAGAGGGCCTACACCTAAGTCCATTGGTGCAGGATCGCCCAACAAGGCGTTTCCGTTGGCAAACATCGTGGTGCTTGAGGCGGTCTGCGACGTGCTAACCGTGTAGGTGCCTACGCCACCAGTTCCTGTGCCAAAAGCCGTGATGTATGTGCCATTCGTTACACCGCTACCATCAATATATTGACCCACGAACAGTGAATCGCCTGACAGCATCGCTGTAACAGTAAGCGTTGTGGTTGCTATCGATCCAGTAAAGATTGCGCTGGCGTTACGATAGCCCGTGCCCATGTAAGTTTGGGCAGGACCTAAAAACAGGTCATCTGAAAACTGAGGCATCGTCTTCTCCTTGAAAAGCTTGACGAGGTCTTAAAAAAGGCCGGCTGTTACACCGGCCCTTGCTTCTTAAACGCCAGGAGTGCCGTACATAGCACGCGGGTCGGTCCAGCCGATGTCATAACGCTCGGTGGCCTTGTAACGCATGGAGTCGGTTTCGAAGTCACCTTCCATGGTCTTCTCAAGGGCACGGCGCATCATCAGCTTCATACCTTCCGGAGCATCGGTCTGCACCCACCATGCGGTAGGCGAGGTCAAACGGCTGATAACCGAAGCACCCTCGGACAACAAGCCAATCGATTTGATCGGGTTGATGTCGTTGTTTGCGGTACCAGCACGCAAGACGCTCTTGAGCAGAACTTCTGCCTGGAACGTGTTGCCGGGTGCTACAACAAGCTTCAGCGGGTTCAAACGGATCTTCTTGCCGTTGTTGTCAACAGCTTGACGGATCTGGATGAGCATTTGCTCAAGCGACGTTTGCGAGAGGTTCGCGGCGGTCGTAAGCAAGTTGCTGAAGGTGCCACTAACGATTGGGTGCGAAGCGGAGTTCAAGGGAACGCCATCACCACCGTTGTAGCCTGCCGTAAAGGCGCGGTTGAGCACGTTGGCTGCCAAGGTCTCCTTGGTCTCGACGAGAGACTGTGCGAGGTGCTTAGCATAGACCTGACCGATACGGATATGGTCGCCGTCTTCCACGAGCACTTTGGTCAAGGCGAAGGCAAGGCCATACACCTTATAGACGTAGCGCTTGAGGAAGAGCACGCCGCCCTGCTGATATGTGACGGGGGTGCCGTCAGGCATCTCAGGGGCTGCACCAAAACCGTAAAGGACCGGCTCTTCGTGGTAGTTGCGGGGGATACCGTTCTGCTCACGGAAAACGGTAGACCATTCATCGGCTCTCTGGTCATAGATACCGTCGAACGACTCGTTAAGAATCGGTTCGACAATCGACCGAAAGTCGGTACTGCGCATCGGGGCTGCCATGTTCTAGCCCTCCTTAAGCGATGGTTATCGGGTAGGCCTTAGCCGAACCCGTATAGATAGCGCCGAACTGATGTTCAGCAATCTGCGCACGCACGATGACATAGGCGTCACCCCAAGCATTGTCTGGGTAAGGCGCGATGTCAACAATACGCATTTGCGCAGAGCTATTTGCCGCGGCGGGAGTCGTGCTCAGCATGCAAGCAGACAAGCCCGTGGTCGTGCTTCCGGCGGTCGTAGACGCAAGATCATATTCCTGGCCGATGGACGTCTGTGCGATCGTCGCATTGGTCTGGATCTCGTACACGATGGCGGGATCGGTGTAGAAATACGCAACGATCTCGGTGCCAGAAGTGTTAGCAGGCCAGTAGTTGGAAACACGGCGACGACCGGTGGTGTCGGTGAATTCAACGCCTGCGAAACAGCCCACGAAAGCATCACCAGCGGCCGCTACAACGATTTGGCCGGTAGAAACATCGATCTTTACGGGCTGACCTTTAAGAATGTTCGAGCTATAGCCCGACAAAATGCCATTAGCAAGCGCCTGAGCACGATCCAGCCCTGAGGGGTGGTACGCAGGCCGCATGCCAAAAGGCGCGGAGGTAGCACTCATTTGTTAAGCTCCTGAGGTTTCAACCCTCGAAAATCGGGGGCCGAATTGGTTGATCAAAATTCATCCCTTCACCCTCAACCATCCCAAGCCTACGTCCATTTGAGTCACGGGCTCCCTGCAATTGCTCGACTTGCACCCGGATCTTCTCCTGCTCTTCCAGGGGCGCATCGAAGTGCGCTTGCGTCATGTATTCCTGATAGATGTCCATTGGTAACTTGAACAAAATCATTTCATTACACGCGATGAAGCCTGAAAACTCTCCTGCTTTCACTTTTAGATGCTCAAAGCTTGGGTGCTCATCAGCTTTAACGGGTTCGTACCCTAGTCGCATCCGTTTATGAATCGGATCGTAAGCATTGGTCGTTGATAACCAACACTGATGAAAGCCGGGAATATCCGGCGGCTTCGGAAGGGCCTCCTGTAGCCACTCCGAACGGAACATCTTGCGACGTTCCCCCGCAAAGGCAAAATTTGCCTCAGGTGCGTCACGCTCTCGATCCTCGGAAGCCCGAGTGCGTCTACTAGCGTCAGAATTCTTCTTGAGCCTATCGTCCATTATCTTCCCCTCGCTTGATCACGGTCAAAATCCATAAAGCGCCTGATCATTTTCATGCGCTGTTCCTTGTTGTCCCACATACCAGCATCTTTGATAGCCTGAACTCGTGCCGGTGACAGCAGGAATTCATTCGCACTACCAGAGGTACTAGAACTAGAACGCTCAGAACCCGTAACAACCGAGCGAGGCCTCGAACGACCATTACTCCTGTTCTGATTATATCGATGAGGAAGGTATTTTGACAAGCGGTCGTCAAGCTCATACCAATACTCTTCTGTTGACGGATCAAAACCCTCTTCAGCCATAGCTTTATCAATCTGTAGAGCCACTTTTGAGTCGGTGTCTCGACCCTTTGGGTCATACCATCGGTTTCGAGACATCCAATCCGCGGCATAACGCTGCAAGTCGGGGTCTGGAGGCTTGATACCAGAGGTTTGGGCCTGTCTAGAGGCTTGATGCTTAAGGTTTTGAAGGGCCTCGACCTGCCTTTTGGCCTCATACATGGCCTCCTGGGCATTTACGACGCCATCACCATCACCGGACTCGACGGCTTCCTTCAATTTCATCTGAGTCCAGCGCAAACGGACGTCTGCATCCTCAATTGCTTTATCAACACGCGCTAATTCGGCACCGCTAGTGCGTTTTTCAAGGTTTGCAAGCCGTTCTGCAAGGTCTTGATTCTGTTTTTTGAGGGAAGAAATGAGATGGTGACTATGGCGCTTCTCTTCTTTGCCCAATTGACGCTTAAGCTTGCGCTCTTCACGTCTTGCGGCTCGAATAGCCTCGCGCTCAGGGTCGTTATCACCACCATCGGCGCCAACAAAGCCGTTATGCTTGGAAATATCGGGGTCTGGAGGCGTCTGATCGATGGGGTCCATATCCTCAGGTAGCTCGACAACGGCCGAACCGTCGCTTTCCTCCTGAACATGAAGCTGCAAATCTGCTTTATCTGTTGAATTCACGGTTTTCTCCCAAAACCTAGATGTAAATATTCATCGACAATGGGTCGGAAGTGACCTTTGCGATGATTTCATGGTCATTAAAGATGCAAAACAGTGCCTTTTCGTCGGACCCTGGGAGGTTTACTTCCCATCTATCCCCACCCCACTTAGGAACGCGGATAAAGTCACCGACAGAACACCAAGCGCCTTCTGGCCAGGGCTCCATAGAGTCCCGTTTACAGAATGCAAGAGGTCCAATCGCAATAACTTTCGCAACTTGACTGTTCCACTTCTCGATTTCCTTGGTCTCTTCGACCAAAACAATGCCCGAGGACGTTGTTTTCTTCTTAGGCGACTTGATCTGTACTAGCAAACGCGCACCTAAAGGCGATGCTCCAGGGTGGACTTCAGGAAATGCTTCCCGAATGGCCGCTTCATTCGAAGCGTTAGTCATACTCTTCCTCCGTTAAAAGTTGATCGATAGCCTTCAGAGCTTGTTCAAGCCCTCGGTATTCACCCACGAGGCGCTGATAGACCTCGTAACTGTTGGCATTACCGTTCGCCAAGGAGAGCGCAATATCAGCCTGCGCTCCCTTGAGGATTCCGATAAGCTGAGAGAAGCCGTTCATCCGCCTCTCATCGAGCCTTTCCGTTTCATAGGACTAAGCTTCGAGTGCATAGGGGGCATAGGGGGCTTAGGGGTCTTGCCTGCCATCCCGCCATCCTTAAGCTTTTGACCGGTAACCTTCTCGCCCATGGCGATCCGCTTGTGCATGTTGATTGCTTCACTCATGTTTATGCTCCGAAAGTGCGTTGCGCAGCCTCTTGTGCGGCCATTGCGGTCCGCTCCTGCTCCTGGGTGAGTGCTGCGTTCTCACCGGCAAGTTTTGCCGCCTCGATCTGCTGGCGGGTAAGGTTATCCTCGACGTTCATCGCGATGTCCGCCTGGATCTTCTGGGCTACTTGAGCCATATCGGTCTCTTGCTTTTCCTTCTTCAGCATGAGTTCGCCCTGGTCCTTCTGGGCTCGGCGCTGCGTCTCGGCCATCGAGGTTTGAACAAGCGCTTGAACATCAGGCGGGATTGGAGGCTTGGGCGCCACCTGTTGGGCAATCTGCATCATTTGCTGCAGGACCGGCATCATGGGCTCGAAGGTCTGCTGCGAGTCGATATGGACATGCCTTGCAACCGCGGACATCAGTTGCTGGGCTTCCTCAAAGATCGGCGTGACCTTCAATGTATCCATATCTTTTATCTCGGTCGCGTTGATGTATTCATCCACCCGGCGCAGGTACCAAAGCGTTAAGTGCTGTTTCAGGTGCTCAAGCAGGGCTGGCACAAACTTCTGGCCAATGATCGGGTTCATGCCGTAAACAGGGTCCATGGCGTAAGCCAAGTGCGTCTGAATGTGGGCAATGTGATCCTGGTTCGGGAAGGCTGCCACCGGCTGACCTAGCGACATGGCCACGTTCTCCAGGGCCGGGTTCATCTCCTTAACCTCGCGGACATCCGGCAGGACCTGATTGATCTCAGGCACCTTCATTTGCTTCAAGATCCGCTTCATCACCTCACGGCGATCGAATAGGTCCGGGTTGTCCTTGGCCAGCGCTGCCAGTGCTTGGTTTTGCGCAAAGCGTTGCGTCTCGCTAAAGATATGCGGATCGCTAATCGGGACAATGTCGGTGTTGCGATCAAAGTCCTGGCGGCCAATAACAAGGTCTTCGACCATGTCACCCTTGCGCATGTCCTCGAGCCACCAGCGATTGATCCTTCCCAAGACCATCAGCATCTTGCGCATGGACTTATGCAATCTCATGTGAATGCTCGAGTAGACCGCGGCGCCTTGCTCGATCAGGGCCTGCGTCGTACCAACCGGCGCGTTGCTGGAGATATCGGCGATCTTCTCTTCCGAGGTGGTTACCACGCCTTTGGCGGCATTGGTGATCCAGCCCAGCAACTCGAAAAGCACGGGGCTCGGCGGGTTGAACGGGAAGGGCATCGCGATCTTCTTGATGTCATCAACCCCAGGCGCACCCTCGATCTCTGCGACCTGGGTGGGCTCAACCTGCACGCTCTGGCCTGTAATACGGGCGCCCTTGAGCTTGAGCATGGTCGGTGAGTTGTTGATATGCGCGGAGTCAAGAAGCGCCCTGAGGGCCCCTGTAAGGGCTGCAGAGAGGCCCCCAATCAACTGAGGCAGACCAATAGCGTAGGCGCCCCTCCAGGGGATGAACTTGAACTCAATCAACCAGTCGAGCTTTTGCATCTGCTCATCGCCCTCTTCCCAGTTGCGGTAAAGGCCGACCACCTGATGAGACTGGTCATCGATCATCAGAATGTAAGGGGCAAGCTCTCCCTTAGACTTCTCGTCATCCTCGATTGAAAGGTTGACGTAAGAGTGATAGACCCGGCGCTCTCCATCGATGTTCTCGTTGGATGACTTCTTGCCCTCGATCTTCTCGTTAGCCTTTTGCGCGGCCGTGGCCTCAGGCTCCTGGGTGGCGCGAACAAAGCGGATGTCCATGTAGAGGCCAGCATTGATGCGGCGCTCGAACTCTTCCTCCGACATGTCCTGCATCTCAGTAACACGCTGGGCGGTGTAGAAGCTTGGCGCGGAGAATGGCAGCAGGATCTTATCGATCGGAACAAACTCGGCGCAGGGGCGCTTCTTCTGCTCGTCATACCAAAGCTTCAGGTACTGAGAGCCACCGAGGGGAAGTTGGGTTGTAAGCTGCTCAAGCTCGTCGCGTAGCTCTTCGATCTGCTCGGTACATTGCCAGTTCATGAAGTCGCGCTTACGCTCGGCGACATCCTGCTTCTGCTCGGTTACTTCGCCCAGGATCTTGGTGCCAACCGGGCCATCTGGAGGCATGATCTCTTTCATGGCCCTGGAGGCGAAGTCAACGCAAGCCTCGGCAATCACTGGGTGGACTGCCTTGGAAGCACCCTGGAAGGTTGCGCCACCGGGTGCCTCGTTACCCAGGCCGGAGCGCTTGAGGCCTTCCTCGTATTGCTTGTCGCGTTCCTTCCGGGCGTCTTGGTCCTTCTCGAATAACTGAAGGTACTTGAGAGCCAAGTCGTCCAGGGTGTTCGAACCCATCTTCTCCGCAAGGTTCTCGTAGAACTGCGGATCTTCTTCGGGGCCGTCGTTCTCGGTCATACGAACAACCGCGGACCCGTCCTCTAGCTCCTCGACCTCAGGCTTCTCGTCGAATAGCTTATAGATCGTCTCATCGCCTTCGGCGTTTTCCTCGACGGGAAGGTTCATTTCGATCGCCATGATTTCCTCTGCATTTCAAGACGCATCGCGTCGATATCAGGCTGTCCGCCTGCTTTGTAGCCACGCAGGGCTCTCATGAGGTCGTCGTGCGTGGTCTTTTCATTAGCAACCTTGTCCCATACGGCATGATGCGCAAGGTGCTGGTAGTAAGGGTCAAGGGTCGGATCGATATCCAAGCCAAGGGCTGACTGTCTTGCAGCCAAGCGATCGACCGCCTCACGGGCGCCAAGGCCCTTACCCCTAGCCATGATGGACCCGGTGCCTACAGGGGCCTCCAGGGCGTGCAAGTTAAGCTGCCTAGCGTCTAGTGTCGGAAGGTCACCGCGGCCCAGCAAAGAGCCTATAAAGCCGCTCTTAGCGCCTGCAATACCCTTCATGCTCTCAGCCCAGTCTCGGTACTGATTAACTGGCCCTGTAAGCGCCTGCTGCATTTGCGGCATGACATTGGGCAGATTGTTTACCGCGTAGGCAAGCTGCTCGGTAAGCTGATTGGGTTTACCAAAGGGAGCGAACTTGGTCCGGATGTCGTCCAAAGCCTTTTCATTAACAACGCCTCGCTCGGCATCATCTAAGAATTTCTGACCCATCTTGGAGCCAAGCCATTCAGCAAAGGCGCCCTCAGGGCGAACCAAGCCTTCAGTCTTGGGCACCTTCAAGCCTGCCTTGGTAGCGGTGGCGTGCGACAAACCGCCGCGGCCGATACTGGACTGAGTGATGCCAAACGCCTTGATCAGATCCCTGACGCCCATTCCACCTTCGCCAGCACGTTTGGCTTGCTCGATCATAAAGTCGCCATAGCCGCGCTGAATGTAGTCGGGAACCTCAGAAAGCTTAAGCTGCTTATCGACTTCGGCCAAGGGCTTCCACTGCCAGTCTTCGATCTTGGTCGTCTTGGGGTCGACAAATTCCTTAACAGCAACAGCGGCACGCTCGACTAACTTTTTGCGACCGCCTCCGGCAAGTTTTACCACCCCTCCATCTTTATACGGGATAGGGGCTGAGAATTTCTCACGCAACTCGGGGGTGATGTCAAAGCCTATCTGGTTGCCAACAGCGCCGTAACGCTCTGCATCGCGCTCAATCTGACCAATCTTGTCTGTCAAGTACAGATAACGAGAGCTTCCAGGCGTGGCGTTGGCAAGCTCTTCGCGGAGCTTGGCGGCAGGATCTTCAAACTGAACCTCACGCAAAGTACCTTCTTTGCCGAGCACTTTACGCACACGTTCAGGCACGATTTGATCGTAAAATTTTTTCATGCCTGTGCCGCCGAACTCAAGGTTCTGACCTTGAAGGCTTCGGATTGATGCGCCCATGCCACCAAACCGACCCTGCCGAGGCTCTTGCTCAAGCATCCGCTGTGCGGCTTCTTTGCCAATATAGTCGGGCAGTTGCTTTTCTGGGTCATTGATTGACTGCTCAACAACCCTTCGGCCACTCTTGTCGTAGCCAATAAGCAAACCTTGGCCTAGATCATCAGGACCAGGAGCGACACCACCACTTGTGCGCACGAATTCAAGCTTACTTACATAATCCGTTAACTTGTACCGATCAGCAGACTGCTTGCCGTTAATAAATGCTACGCGATCATACCCCTCATCGATGGCACGCTTAAGGATATTCTTGAGCGATAGGTCAACCCAATCCTTGGTGTCTTGTACGAAGGGGGCGGAAGGAATCGCAGATCTTTCTGCTGTCATTCGATCCGCTAACGCTTGCATCTCTTCGTTGACAGTTTTCAAACTGTCAAGAATCCCCTGCGTTGCAGGATCGGCGTCATCAGCAGTGCTAAGTTTTGATTCCAGTTTGTTTCGCTCGGCGTTTAGCTTGTCATATTGCGCAGCTAACGCTTGTTTATTTTCGCCTTTGGCAAATCCCCTTTTCCTTCCCTCTTGCCCCCAATCAGACTGTAGCTCCTCGATGAAAAGAACCTTCTTGCCTTCGGCATCGGTGCGATCATTCACGCGGATATGGGATATGACGTTTGGCTCCTGCCAATGGGTTGACTTAAATACTTTCGGCCCCTGGTCTCTAAGTGAACCGTACTTTTCTAGCTCTTCTTCGGATGCCTTCATGATCCACGGACCATTGTATTTTTGATACATCTTTTTCGCGAATTCTTCCGCGGTTTCCGCTGGCAGACGTAGCAAAATCTCCCGATAATTCTCGCCGCCAGGAATGGTGTAATCAGCGTATTTGGCCAGCGCCTGAGCTTCATAAGATCCGGGTTTATACCTTTCATTCAAAGTCTGTAAATCATCAAGTGCGGCCGCTGCAAACTCTGCGTCATCAAGATTGTCGCGTCGCATGCTCATGTCATACATTGACTCAGCAAGTCTTATTGCCTCTGCTCGATGCGCGGCATTTTCTGGATCGAAATCAGGATGATGAATATCAGTGAACTGCTTGGCGTAAGTGGGAATGACGTTTTCGGCCAGCACGACCTGCTCAACCTCAGGCACGCTGCCCTTGACCATCGCCTGCACCTCTTCCCTAGTGACCTTGGGCATGGACGCTAGGCGCTCAGCAATACCTGATGACCGCAGGAACTCCTTATTCACATTCTCTGCACGCTGGATCTCATTCAGGAACGCCTGCCCAGGCCCTTGCTTGCGTTGGATGTTCAGGGCCGCCTGCTCCACGGGATTGTAAAAGCCAAGCTTTGATACGGGCGCCTGCACTTGTCCCACTCTAGCCATCCCAAGCTGGGACTCAAGCGGACTCATAGCCATCTGTCGTTGAAGCTGCTGACCTACTATTTTGCCTGCACCCTTGGCCGCCTGGACGCCAAGACCGCCAAGCTCAGCGACGCCTGCAACATCTACGATCCTCGGATCAGGGCGATAGGTTCCTATGCCTCCAGTGGCCACGTTGCCACCCTTGATGGCTGCTTTGGGGCCGTAGTAAGAAACATCCTCGACAAGGCCTGCGGCGCCAGGAATGCCTAATAGCTCGTCTACACCCATGCCACCTACCAAGGGAATACGAGGGTCGACCTGATACTGCCCTACGACGTTCTGAGCGGATCTGAGGCCTCTAGCAAGCGCTCCCAGGACCGGGTTTTGTGGGGAAGCTTTCATCTCACCGCGGGGATCGCCACCGGCCTGCATGCGGATCAGTCCACCCTTGGCCTTAGTGATATCGGGATTGGTGATGTCGTAGGTACCTTGGTTGCCGATGGCTGATTTGATCTTGTTGGGATCAAACATAATGATCTCGTGCTCACCGCCGCGGCTTCCATACGGGTCCGCATGGATGATGCTGTCATAACCATCTTTTCTTAGCTCTTGAACTATTTCCGGGGAGAGTAGATCGGGAAAGTCCCGATCCCCTCTGGCAAATACGTCACGCGCCCATTCGATCATGTCGGGATCGTCAAGCATGAGTGGGCTCTTGGCCTGCACATAAACGGGCATAACATTAGTGCCCTTTTTGAAACCGCCTTTACCGCCGCCGATGTTGTGAGCAGCAGGCTGCTTTTCTTTGTTGGGCGTCAACCAAATAGCAGGGCCGCTTATCGTGGGATTTTCCCCGCCCGGTTTGAACTCCGTAAAATCTTTTGGCGTTGCGTGATACAGGCGATCTTTAATTTTGCTTTGATCCAGAAAGCTCTTCAGGTTCCGCTCACTCTCTTCAGGCGATAACACCTTCCTAGCGCCCTTAGCGATGGCCCCGGCAATCTTCTTGGCGCCGCCACCGCTTAGCTTGACTGGACCGCCCTTCCTGAAGAGCGGGGCAAATGGATTAGGTTTTCTCATCGGCTCCCCCGCTTGTTTACGCGACCGCCCTTCTTCTTCGATAGCTTGACACCTGGAACGTCCGAGCCCTTGGGAGCAACGAACAGAGACTCGTAGACATCGTGAGGCATGCCACTGCTCTTCATGAGCACGCGGCCAACGATGTCACCAATACCGAAAACATCGCCCTGGCTCTTCGGGCGTAGCGTCGGATTGTCTCCGCTCATCGTGTTGTACATCATGGTCGGGTTGGCGTACTCCATGCCAAGCCCGTACTTGTGGCCCATGCCGCCCTGCTCGATGGTTGCGATGAAGTCCACGTCCTTAAGCAGTTGATCGCCCTCAGGATCGTAAAGCTGCTTGCGTACAAGGTTTGATTTGGTGATCTTGCCCTTCTTGCGATCGCCCAGGACGGTGTCGACCTCCTTGGTTGCGCTCATGACCGGGCGACCGGTATTCGGGTTGATAACCACGCCGACATCTTCCATCACCTTACGGTCCAGGATTTCGCCGGTCCTCGGGTTTACAAAAGCTCCTGATGGGAAGTCCGAGCGCTGCATATTGTTGACCTGCAGGACCTTCTCGACCATCTTCTGAACGCCTGGGTTGTTCTTGGGGTCCAGGAACCAACGGTTAGGCATGGGGAGGATGGTCGTGCGATCGCCCTCCTGGAGGCGCGTAAGCAGGTCTGTGCTGGGATCGACCGCGGACGTGATGGTCTTCTTGCCGCCCTTGCCTATCGCCTGTATGCCAGCCTCAACCGCCTTGGCGATGCCGCCTGCTTGCATCTTCTTGACCTTGCCGCCCTTCTTGTAGCCGCGCATTTGGCGCAAGTAATCCTTGTACTTACCGTACTCATCTAGCCACTGCTGGTCAACCACTTGGATTTGCGGGACCTTCTGCGAGGTCGTCATAACGTCGCTGGGCTTGTAATTCTTTTTCAAGAATTGGTAAGCGTCGGGATAAGACAATTGGAACGGCGTCATCACCTCTTGCCGACCAAGGAAGGTGCCTGGAATGCCATGGGTATAAGTACCGTGGCCAACGTCGCGGAAGATGGGCTCGTTGGGACGGTACTGCACGATCGAATGTCCTGTCGTAAAGGGCTCGAGGTTGCGTAGCTCAGGCTCAGAAATAGCCCACTCAATCTCTTTGCCGTCTGGCATGTTGAGCTTCTTCGTAACCGCCGGGGTCTTCATGCGGTTGTTAAACCACTTTCGGGCCTCCGAATTGTTAAGCATATAAATGTAGGCGTCCTCAGTGTTCTCGATTCCAGGGAAGTCGGGGAACGGACCGACTACCTTGTCCTTCTTCTTGAAACCCTTGCGAATCAACTCATTGAACTCATTGATCTGATCGGGAGACATCCTGTCGTTATTGATACGGTTCCGAATGGCAAGAAGGTTGGCATCGGCAAAGTGCTGAGCAAAGTTCATCGCATCGGTGCCCATACCGTAATAAGTACCAAGAACTCTAACCGGGTCGTAGTAATCCGCTGCACGATCGATCCTGTTCTGCGTCGCCCTCGAGGCGCTCAGGTTGGACTTCCAGCCAGCCATTAGCGAAGACGGTCGGTCAAGCTGGCCAAGACCGTAGCGGGAGCCGCCCTGCTGCAACGAACCGATCGGATCACTTCCAACCCTGAGCAAGATGGCGTCGGAAACCGACTGATCGCCTGGGGTTGTTGCGAGGATGTCGCCATGAGAAGGGTCCACAACCTCAACCGGCGGAAGGTTCTTATGAGTCTGCAAGTCGTAACTAAGGTTGCTCAGCCGATTAACTTCGGCCTTACTGCGGCCTGCAAGGTTGTCGGTCTTCTTGCCCTTAACGAACTCACCAGTCTGTTGCCTAGCCACGCGCTCAGCCATGGCTCTAATCTCGGCATCGGTTTTGGGCGCAGCCCTTGGGATATCAAAAGGAACTGCAGCCTTGGCTGGCGCAACCCTTACCGGATCATCGAGCCTAGAAAGGATCTCATTAAGCTCCTCCGGGCTTCGGACAAGCTCTTTCTTTAAGCCTACCGACAATGCCTCATCAATCAACGGCCTGGGCGCCTTGGTGCCATAAATCTTGTTCATCAGGAAATCGGTGGCCTCCTCTACGCTCCTTTTTAACTTCGGGGATGCGCCACCTACCTGCATGCGTGCAAGGCCACCCTGGGCCATATGGGGGACGCCTGCGTTATCCATAGACTGCCCAATCATGTTGGCTTGTATGCGGTTACCTTCTTCCATAACGAGGCCGCCGTTGGCGCCAGCGGGTGGCTTATAGGTAGACATCTGTTTCGCAAGGTTGTCTAACCGAGTGTTCTTTAGGTCTGCAAGCTGTTGCCTGCGTTGCTGCATTGCAGCAGGCTGTCCAGCGAACTGAGCGTTTCGAAGGTCTGACAGGCGGCCTGACTCGAGGTTGCGTTCCTGGGACTGTTGAAGCATTTCCCCAAGGCCTGTCGCCATGGGATTGATGCCCGTATATGTGTTGGTCGTTCCTGACGGTTGGGTTTTGGGCAAGGGAATACGCTTGCCGAATATGCCGCCAAAAGCCATTTTCGGTACGTCTACAACACCACCGTTCTTGAATGACCGGCCCGACATATCCTGGGCTACGCTCGGATCGTATATGGCGTAAGCCTTGCCTGTAGCGTTGGGCATTTGGGTGCCTGCAAAGCCAGCGTCGAGGATCTCCTGGCGGATCATGTCCTTGCCGACTCCAGGCTTGGCAATGGCCTGCCTGCGCAGCATGTCGTAGTAATCGAGGCCTTCTATTTGCCCTTGGGGCGTGTCGTAAGTCTTGTCGAACATCAGCATCTTGTTGCGGTCGACGTCCACTGGCACGACGTTAGCCCCAGGCTGGTTGCCGGTGAATTTATTCGCGTAGCGGGGAAGCTCTGCCGTGTAGAAGGCGCGACCCATCGAGGCGTGAGGATCGGCTCTCATGATGTCGAACTTGCCTTCGATCGGGATACGCTGGCCAGAATAGACGCGCATGAGGTCGGGGTCGGGCCCCTTAAGGATCTCGGCCGCCGGCGGTGGTGCGCTTGGCATCACGTTCTGGGCCTTCTTCATCCGACCGAAGTCGCTCATCATCTTCTGCAGGGCGTTGCCTGCCTTAGGGGCTGCAGCGCCTGCTGCCATGCCTGCTGGTATCGAACCCATGGCTTGACCCATGGCGGCCGTATGAGCCCGGTCTGGCTGCGTTAGAGGATTAGGCGTCATGCCCCTAAGGTAATGGCTTAGCTCTTCGCTTGTTGGCGTTTGTGCCAACGTCCTGGCAAGCATGGCGGGTACCATGCCCCCTGCTCGAATATCCTTCAGTTGCTGGGCCATGTCGGAGAAGCCGCCGACACCTTCGGCGATTGCACCACGGGCGACACCGCGACCCATATCGGCTAGGCCTTGAAGCCCACCGGGGGAGAAGAAGCTTGGATTTTGTTGAGCGCGTGGGTTTGGCATGGTAGCCCCTTAAGCCGCGTAAGGATTGACCCGCCGAGGCCGGTCCTCGGGGTAAACGTCGTCATTATCCGGCGGCAGCGGATCTATGACAAGCCAGCCCATATCCCTAAGCACTCGCAGCGCTTGCGAGACTGTATCAGTTAAGTCGTCATGACGCACCTCAGGGAAGGCGCAAAGCTGGTTTACCAGGGGCTCAGCCCATGACCTTGGGTGCCCTTCGTTCTTGGTGCTTTCAGGGATGTAGACCTTGCCTGCCTTAATCAATGGGGCGATCAGGTTGACCCGCTGGACCTTGTCTGCCCCGCCTGGGTTGTATGACCGGCAGGGAATGTGGGCACGCCCCAGGTCCTGCAAGAGGGATATGCCGGAGCTTTTGTCTTCAACCAGAACCAAGTCAGTTTTCTTGCCTTGTCCAAATTCATTGGGGTCGCCATAAACCGTGCCGAAGTCTTCAATCACCTTCTCCTTCAGGTCTGGGTACTGTAAGTGCTCCTCCCAGCAATCGATCAGCATGGCGGCGAAGCCTTTGTCCTCGCTGGGCTTGAAGACGCCCCATACGCTGCAGGCGCTGGGGTCGTTGATGGTCTTCTCGGTATAGGCGCCGTCATAGGACTGCACGACGAACTCAAAGCGGGGGAATGGTTTCTCTGACGGCCAAAGCTTCAGCCAGTCGCGTTTAACGATGCCGCTTTCTTCGGGATCGATGATCTCTGCATGGATCTCCTGGCGGCCGAGCGAGGTGCCCTCGTACTGCAGGATCTGCTGCTTGAATGTGCCTGCAAGGTTCTGGATGTTGTCGTAGGTTGACGCCTTGGTAACGTAGACGTCCTCTCCTTCGCGGTCCAGCAGGTCGATGATCAATGGCTTAGGCTTTGGCGTAGTGGTCACCAAGATCCGCGGCTTGACCCCCAGGCGCACTGAGAACATGATCTGGTCCCAGGCATCATCCAGGTACTCCCAGGCTGCAAGTTCGTCGCACCAAGCGGCGTGCCACTGTGGCCCCCTGAATCGCTCGGGCTCACTGGCGGGTATGCCCTTCAGCAGGCTGCCATTGGTTAGCACGATCTCGTGCAAGCTTCTGGTGTACTTCACCCGGATGTTGTCTGGCATGCAAGCAAGCAGCCCTGACTCACCTTCAATCATGGTGTCTCGGATGTCTGCAGATGTTGGCCCTGATATCAGAACCCGGTGGTTTGGGTGCGTCCAAGCGTAGTACCAGATATCCTCCGCGGCCGTTCTGGTCTTGCCCGATCCTCTACCGGCGACCAGCATCCAAATCGTGAACCAATCGCCCTTAGGCGGGATCTGGTACTTGTGCGCCTTCATCAGCCACTTCATCCGGGCGTGAAAGGCTGCCGCCTGATCCTCAGGAAGCTTCTTGAGCGTGTCCTGGTGCAAGGCCAGCTTGGCCTCGATCTCTCTACTTTGCTTTGCTGTCAGCATTCTGGCGCAGGCCAGTTAGCTCATCAATGAGGGACTGCGCAACATCAACAACATGATCTATCTGAATTGGGCCTTCATCCTTGCCGGTCACCTCGTGCTTGGTCCGGTCGGTGTAGTCCTTCGGGAATCTCGCGGCCATCGAACGCGCCCATAACCCGGTATTCAGCGAATCGCCATCCTTGGTGTTTACAAGGTAGGTCTGCCCTATATTCTCCCACCATTGCTGGCATAACTCCTCTGCCAACTCAAAGGCGTTTAGAAATTCTGGGTATTGCTGGGTCCATGTCCACATCGTTTTGCGCGTCACCCCTATGGTCGCGGCCATCTGAGCCTTGCTCTTACCCTGGCTGGCGAGTTCGATCACAAGATCGCAGTATTTTGGGTCGTAATCGGTTGGTCTTCCTGCTGGCATTCTGATTTTCCTTCAAAAATCAAGCACTTAACCTTAAGGATACATGAAAAAAAGCCCCTGGGGAAGGGGCTCAACCGGTGCGTGCCGGAAAGGAGAACGCATGGACTACACCGCTATGTTACTCCTTATCGTAAACAAAGACACCAATCTTTACTCCACCCGCGTCCATGAATGATTTGAACATAAAAGGCTGACCTCCAAGGTTAAGAACTTTGTCGTAACTCCAGTCTGGATCAACGTGCCTTTCATACGGGTTTCCCTCTGCCTCGCCCTGTGGATAAAAGCTTAATGGAATACTAATGACAACGTATTCTGAGGCTCTTCTAAGCTTTCTAAGGGCTTTCTTAGCGTCCAGGAACGATAGATGCTCAATGACGTCACCGCAAATGCAAACGTCCGAGTACGTCGCCTCCCAATGCAGCACGTCCGCGATGATTACCTTGTTATAAAGCTCATGCAGTTTGTATCGCTCTACATAAGGAGCCCAAATCTCAACGCAGGTCCAATACTGATCGGGTTTTCGTAAAAGCTTTGAATAAGCACCCGCCCCAGGACCGATGTCTACAACTGTAGACGGATTTATCTGATTTACAAATTCGACAATGAAGTCTTTTCCTGCTGGTGAAGACCAAGGCACTTTTTAATCCTTAATAGTGGTTCGTTCGGCTGCTATGGTTCTATCTACCATCTTGACTCATTCTTTTGAAATGGATCTCTCTTAGCTTCTGATTCGCTTGCTCGATGTGGTGCTCTTAGCCCACGGGGCTCATTCGCGAACTATGGTTTTCTCTCACTACTTGATTCACTCCAGATCGCTGGTTCTCTTATTGGTCGTGGGTCGTTCGATGAATCTGGTTCTCTCGAACTTATTGACTCGTTCCTGCGCCGTGGCTCTCTTAGTCTTGATGACTCGTTCCTAGAAGATGGTTCTCTCGGTTTTTTTGACTCGTTCGAGGACTATGGTGCTATCTAGATCCTTGACTCACTGCTACAGCATGGTGCTATTCCATCACATGGTTCGTTTTTGAAGGCTGGTTCTCTCGCCCTTTTTGACTCGTTCTCAAGGCATGGACCTCTCTGGGAATCTGACTCGTTCGGCTAGGCTGGATCTCTCTCTTACTTTGACTCGTTCACGGTATATGGACCTCTCTTATGCGTTGACTCGTTCCAACTTTTTGGTTCTCTTGTCATCGATGACTCATTTTCTACATCTGGTGCTCTCTCGGGGACTTCTTGATGCTCCCCCTGGTTTTTGATTCACTCCTTGAACGTGGTTCTCTTGCTCAATATGGTTCGTTCCCTTTTTGCGGTGCTCTAAGCGCTACTGACTCGTTCGATGGGCGTGGCTCTCTCAGTTTTGATGACTCGTTCGCACGCTTTGGTTCTCTTTACTAACTTGACTCATTCGGATTTCATGGTTCTCTCACGCGACTTGACTCACTTCAGCAGCGTGGTTCTCTCATTTGCTGTGGTTAAACTGGCGACTGGATAAAGTGCGCGTGGTTTAGATGCGCGATCGGATACGGTAATGGTGGCTTGGTGCCGAAATGTTTCTCATACCACGCACCATGCAGGTGGCTTAAAAAAAGCTTCACTGCATACCGCCTTGCTCTTGCGTCGATCTGTGCTGGTGGCAGGATGCCCTCTGACAAGTACCCATAAGCGTCCGTAGTTTTCTTAAACTTGGGCAGCAACGAAGCGGCCAAGTCTTTGTTGTCGCCCCGCTCGTTGCGTGCAATCTCGTAAGCTTTCCTGTCCTTGTAGACATGCCCATAATAGCACTCTTCTTTGTTGCTGAACTTCATAAAACTTTGGCCGGTCTTCCAGCATAAAGTCTTTAAGCTGGCGTTCCATGGGCGGCGCTTCAAGGCATCTTCAAAGCTTTTCTTTGTCACTTTGCCGGACTCCGTGGTTGACATGCGGCGGATGGTTTCCACGCTCATGCCAATCTCTTCTGATGCACGCTCGAAGTCAATACCGTACTGCGCCACAAAATCTTCTGCGCCCTTTTTACCAACCCATCTGCTTGTCGGATCAAGCCCTGCGTACCGCCAGATATGGCCAACGGTCGGTGCCTTGGTGATGTCAATGTGAGCAAGCAAGCCTGCGCTGATGACCGGGCCAATGCCGTAGATTTGCCTCATCCAGGAGCCCATAACGTGGTGATGGGTGTAGATGTCCAGCGCCTTCTTGATCTCGATCTCCAGGCCTGTCGTTTGGTCCGCAAGCCAGTTGATCACGGCATTGGGCTCCTCAGTCTCTTTAAGCGCCCGGACCTGACTATTCGAGCGCTTCCGGTCCTCCTGGGTGATGTAGTAGTAGTCAACCAAGAACCGAGCCTCGTCGTCTGAAAGCGTAATGGCCGCAACCTTCAGGTCCTTGGTGAGCCTCGTGAGGGGCTCGAGTTCCATGCTGGCGGGTAATTCGTAATTGTCGTAGCTCATGTCGTTACTCCTAAATTGAATGGATTGTTATAGGAAATCTTTACTTCAGCCCTTTTGCTTGGCTTTAAGTTCTTCTGCACTGCTTCATAAGCAAACGCCCAGCCGTTCCTTGTTGAAATCGAGCGTTTCTGCAACACTTTTTTTCTGGTTACCAGACCGGCGGCAAGCAATCCTTTCATCTCTACGTCGATTGCTTTTCTTGTAAGGTTAAACTTGTCCGACATGTCCTGCAGGGTCACAGGTTTCTCTCGTCGCTTAAGGTAATCCAGGTATTTTTGTTGGCGCGGATTTAGCTCCATAACTCATCCTTTCGCTGGTAATAAAGCAATCGGTTTCACGGTTCTTGGTTGATCATCCATTGTCGACCTCGATCGTGACTTTGTACTTGATGCGGTTCTTGCCGACGACCCGTATCGTTTTCTTGGACGACCGATAGGACCCATCGGGGTTTAGGTCGAAATCAACAGCCCAGCTATCGATAACAGCCTGGGCCTCCTTCTCAAGGCCCTGCACGAGCAGGGCTGCCAGATAATCGCAGTAGTGCATCAAAAACTCGGATCGACATACTTCTCGCGATGGCCGAGGCGCAAACCACGCGAACCGTCCTTCACAAACCGCTTGGTCTCAGGGTTGATGTAAACATTTGCCCAGCGGCCGTTCTTGCCCTTGCGGAAATAGTATCGGCTTCCCTCGGGATCAGCTTCGTAGCGGTACTCTGTAGCACCAAGACCACGATTAGAGATGACAATCGCTTTGTCTTCTTGCACGACGATATAGCGCTTTGCCATGTTGACCTCAACAACGGTTCCAGCATCGCGGTCAGTCCATAAAAGCATGGTTGCAGGCATACCGACTTCGGGAGCAGGCTCACCGATAGTCATGCGGCTGAAGAGATGGTTGAAGACGCTGCCGGTTTGCTTTCCAAGTTCCATTTCGTTTCTCCTGTTTCTCACAGCAAAATTGCTGTAAACGAATTACAGCATGGATATTTATCCCGTTGGCTGTTTATCTGCATCCACCCGACGAACGGTACGCTGAGCCCGAAGAGCGTCGACCAAAAGCGCCGTTTGGTACTGTAATTCCTGCTCAGTGATCCCGTAGTGCTTAGGAAATCCCTTTGTACCCAAACCATGTACGCCAGTCTTCCCCCTATGGTGTTCAGGGCACAAGGGGATCGCCTCGGAGTGTCCAGCCTTTCTACCCATACCGACGCCCGACCGGGGGTGATGGATCTCTGCAGGCGTTCCCGGAGTGCCAAGATGAGCGCATAAGATGCAACCGATCTCGGCCAAGTCGTTAAGCCAGCGCTTCTCTTCCTTGGTCACCGAATGGCTCTCATAACGCGCTGAGGACGGCCGCTAAGGCCTCTTCTTCGTTCGCCGGTATCTTCTATCCAACCCTTGCGCATAAGCGGCGCAAAGCGCGGCGTAATGGTTCTGGAGTCCCTGTTTGAGAACACCGAAACGATTTGATCAGTAATGCAACCTTCGACACCAAACGCTTGAATAGCTTTCAGGACCTCTGACTCGAGGAAAGTCGGGTCAAACGACTTGGCTGCATCCTGGCTCGTGTCCGGGTCCGTATTGCGTGCAAAAGCCAGTGATGACACGCCAAACAAATCCCGCTGCTTTCGCGGCTTAGGTTTGGTCTTGGCGGCGTTCCAGGCGGCCTGCCAGCAGTTAGCCAAGGATTGATCCTTGGTTGGCGTCTTCTCGTACCAGTCGCGGAACGCATCCCGCATCTCAGGGGTGTTTGCCCATGTTCTCATCTCGTTTCTCCAGTAATTTTGCTTTGATCGTTTCAGGTATTTTTGGCAAGGGCGCCCAGGCAATAAAGCGAGGCGTCCACATTCCAAGCACGCATACACCACCGGGATTTAACAACAACATCCTTGTCCCAAGCGGGGGAATCTCTTGCTCGGGGTCTCGCCATGTAGCCTGACCGGCTATATAGTCCTTCATTGGCGACGACCCCTTTCGGAAAGCATGCGAAGAATTTCCAACTCCTCTTCTTCGCTTAGTTGTTTGGAGTTTTCCTCAAGCTCCCCGCGCTCAGCCATGCTCTTAATTTCAGCGACCAGTTCGTCAAGCTCTTCTTGGGTTCCTTCAAAGTCATCAAAGCACCCTGGCGCAAAAACTACCTTTAGATTCTTGGTCATTGCTCACCTCTTGCTCTGATGTTGTCTCGTGTCATGTGTTCTTCTCCTTTATTTGATAGTCTTTGAAAACCACCCCTTTGCTTGCGTCTCCCTTCCAGCATTCGCTTACCCACCCCCGCTTTCCTGATTTATAGGTGCGCCAATGTCCACGAACCTGATGTCGGCGTGGCGTTGCGTGTGTTCCACCTTGTGGGTCATTTTTTTGTTTTGGCGGCTCTACCATCACGGTATGCCAATCAAATGTCAATGCAGGCTTGCCTTTGGACTGCCTTTTCTGATTTATGAAAGTTCGCCGTGGCGTTGGTCTGTACCCTTCGGTCTTCATAGCCAACTTAATCATCACGGCAAGGACCATGCGATGCACTGGCTTGATGTCCTCCAATGTAATCTCTTCGCCTTTGCGGTAAATCTTGAACCCATTACCGTCCAGCATGTATGCGAACGGTGGAAAGTATTTCCCGCCGTGCCACATCGAACAGCCACCAACAGTGACTGATCCATCGCCCTGCAAAAGCCACATTGCAAAGTCTTTGCCTTGCGTATCCAAACCAACGATGCCTGTGCGTTTTGATGGCAGATGCATCAAAAACTCGGCAGGAACCTTTCTGGCTTGCGTGGCTTCCATTTGACCAACATCAAACCAAAGTGCTGTTTCTGGTTCCGGCGCAAACTTGACGGCTTTGCGAACTAAAGGTGTCATTGCTCACCCCTTGCTCTGATTGCTTGTGCATCTCCTATTCCAACATCGGTCTGTGTGAGGGTAAAGCGGCAAAAGCCAGTGCTACACACGAACTCTTGTACCTTCGCACACGCCTTACGCTCTTGCTCACGAATCTGCCAATCAAGTTCTGTCAGCAAATCTTCCGTGGAGTCTCCGTGTCCCGTGGCGTAGCCCTTGGCCATCATCCATGCGGCGACTTTCTCACGCTCGGCTGCGGCAACAAGGGCGGCAAAGCGTTCAAGTTCTGTCAGATACACCACGCGCTCGGTGTCGTACTCGTACGGCAATTTAGCCTCTTTCGCCATCTCGATAATGTCGTCTGGTGTCATGTGTTCCTCTCTTTCAAAAGCTCACTCACCAGCCGACCAAACTCAGCAGCCATTTCTGGAGCGGTAGTGAATTGTTGACCCCTTTTCGGTTTGTTGGCTTTCACTAGCAAAGAAACGCTTTCCTCATCAGTCAGCCCAACCCATTCACGATTAGGGGGTTCCCAACTCTCGCACTCACACACATATCTACCTGCACTATGTGATGCGTCACGCATAAATCCGTGCGGTGCGTCGGGATGAGTCTTGCACTTCACGCTTGATCGTTCGTCTGTGTTTTCCATACATCATTCTCCTGTCTGTTGTTAGCTTCCCATCCTGCTTTGAATGCAAGGTAAATGGTCCCTTTAATGTTTGGATTGAGCCCGTAAAGCTTTGCGTAAGCGGCCCAGGCTTGCTCGAATGTCATACCGTTGCCCTGTGCTCTTGGCGCATGTTGGCCTGCTGAGTGCGCCAGACGTCGATCCTGGCCTGGGCAGAAATTAGCTCCCACCTCAACCGTTCCTCGATCTCAACAGCGCCACGCAAAGCCTCGAGCAATTGCAGATATTCCGGATGCGAATAGGCATCACGCTCCTGAGCGTTAACAGCCGACTCCTGGCTATGCTGCATCAAAATCGCTTTCTTACTCTTGCGAAACTCCTCGAGGTAAACCCTCTTGGCTTTTGCTATTGCAAATGTTTGCGCATGCTTGAATATGAAGTCGACCGCTTCATGCGGATTGATTTCGTTCATAAACTCTCACTTTCACCATCCCTCCGACGGTCGTTCGATAGATTCGTAGGTCGTCAATTTGGCTGTCGTCTTCCCAAATGCCTGCGTAAGTCAGCGAGTCAAGAAGACTCTTGAGAATGTTGTCCAGGTCTCGTTTGCGTTTGTCAGGTGGATAAGCTTCAATCTCGACGCGCAATCGACCCGTGTGGATCTTCTTCTTGGTCGCGATCAATCCCATTACCGCGGTCCTATAAGCCTGTCCATCTTTTGAGATATAAATCATCGCTACGCCACCCTTAAATGCGTGCCTCCAGTAAGTGTTCACGGTCGGCGGCCAGGGCAGCGTGACTTCAAAAGTCGGGGTTGAATCGATAGGGGTTTGCACCAGCGACCTCCGTAAATTGTTGTGATTGAGCGTGATACCAAAGCCTTAGTCTTGGTTCGCCTTCGCCGTTTCGCTGCTTCTCGCAAGAGAGCATGGCATCGGGCTCATCCATTTCAACGACTTGGCCAGATTCAATCAAGCGCTCTTTCTTTTTGTTACGCCAGACCATCCAGACGTTATCGACTTGATCGGCGATCGAGCCCGAGCCTTTGAGGTCGACTTTCTGCGGCATCTGTTCGTCACTCTGCCCCTTGCGTATGTGGTGAACAAGGTGGACGTGCATGCCGGTATCTCGAGCGAGATTGGTACAGTCCGACACAAAATCCTTCTGGGCGTTGAAATCGTCTTCACCGGCCACGCACTTCATCAGGCTGTCGATAAAGTAGTCTTTGATCTTCAAGTTGGTCGAGGCGTAATGACCGACCCCGATAACCTGCTTCCGATTAGCCGAGCCCTGACGGTCATAGAACCAAAGCTTGTCGCCGACCCACTGTCCGAAGCGCTCGTAGTCCTCGACCGTAGGGAATCGGGTGTTCGAGAATTGGCGAACCATACGCTGCAAAGTGGTGACCGGCTTCATCTCGAAGCTTGCTATCAGCGACTTGCGGCCCTGGGCGATTAGGTTCAGCGCGATCATGCCGGTAATGAGTGACTTGCCCGATCCGTTGTTGCCTGCATAAACCGTCACTTCGGAATCGCGATAGGCAAAACGGTCGTTAAGCTTTGCCCAGGGCATCGTGACTGGCGTAGCCTGGGAGACCTTCAAAAGCTCGATGGCTTGCGAAATAATGCTTTTAGCAGGCACTACCGCAACCGCGGCCTCCATCTGCTCATACCAGATCTCAAAGTCGATGGTGTTGTCGATGGTGTTCATGTGTCAATCTCCGAGTCCCAAATAAGCGCTGGGGACGTTTGTTCATAGGTGGCAATGATTCGGGCAGGGCCGAATCGTTTTAACGCCTCTACGGCCTCAAAAACGGCCTCAGAATCGATTCCTTGGACATAGACCCTCAGGCCTCGAGCCCATCGGTAATCCCGGTCACCCTTTTGTGCGACCACGACCGGGTAGGGAAGGGTCGGGTCGGGCTGGCCGGAAAAGTCCACAAACACAGCGCGAGGCGCGGTCCTGTTTAGCTGGCAAGTAATCACAAACTGGTGCCCGTTCATAAAGCACCTGCAAATGGATCGATTTTAGGAGCGCCCTGTTTCTTCTTTTCTTCCTCGAGCCATTCAGCCTTAAACCCAGCCCAGCCCTGTTCGCAGCAAAGCGTAAGCACTTGAGGAATCGTAAGGTTGGCTTTCTTCGCTTCGCGCTCTAAGGCTTCAAAAGCAAGCTGAGTAAAGGGAAGGTTCTTAGCCTTGCGGACAAGCAGATAGGACTTCCAAAGCAAATCCGATACATCGATGGGCTTGCTTGCAAGCACTCCTTCTGTATTTTTATTGGTTCCTGGTTCATGGTTCTTGGTTGCTAATGGGGGTAGAGTAACCCCCTCATTGCCCCCTTGTATACCCTCCCCATTACCCTCCCCATTCTCTCCCCCAGAACCCTTGTCTTTAGGCCACCTTTTAGCAGCCCCTTTAGCTCCGCCAGTTTTCATGCGTTGGTAGGAAGAAATCTCTAAGTCGCATCGCTTGTTGCGACGAAAACCGTCCTCAGAGATCGTGAAGTATTCATTAAGCACTTGCTGCACTTCTTGCGCTGCTGCAGGCATGCGGATACGCCTAGCGATCCACTGCGGATCATTAGGTAGCGGAGTTTCGCCGAGGTAGTAAAGATCCAGCATTCGCCGGTAAGCCAGATCCTCAACGTCTGTGAGGTGGCTAGTGTGGGCTTGATAGTCCCCCACATGGAAAGGATAGAAACGCATTTGTGTAACCCCATCAAGGTTCCTCATCACTAAGCTTGGGCGTTGGCAGGCGGGTGATGAATCCGCTTTTCGGTAGCTAACCTAGCCATGCCCGAAGAATTATGACCGCATAAGCGGCCATGTCAAGCCTTTTCCCTGCAGCCTCGGCATCAGCACAACCAGCCGGTGCAACGGGATCTTGTTCGTCTTTATGTAGTGGTGGACAGTGCTCGGAGCTACGTTCAGATAACGGGCTACAGCCCTCGTGCCGCCCAGTGCTTTGATCATTTGTTTGGTATCCATGCCGTTAGATTACTCGAACACCATAATCCACGCAAGTTAAATTAGCGCTGGGTTAACTTCATGGGGGTGTACGGTGTTCGCCCCTCATGTTCGCCCCGTGTTCGCCCCTACCTTCGTATTGTTTTCGGCAAAATTCCGGACAAAAACCGGTAAAAAATCGGATAACCGTCGTTGCTACTGCTACTGTTGCTACAGTTAACGTTAACCCAGGGTTAACTTTTGCACTTGACTCGGGTGTTCGATTTATCTAACATCTCGATTGCGGCGATTTTGCCGTGAGCAGAGGAGCAATGATGGACGATAACTGCGAGTGGCAACAAGCAATGGAAGAGCGTGAGCAAATGGTCGAGGAGGCGTTTC
>Ga0214917_10001765_pt1 | contig 27516 bp, 8 predicted proteins | sample LL_1208_BB_MetaG_FD_177983 | JGI IMG/M metagenome (GOLD analysis project Ga0214917, IMG submission 177983) | Freshwater microbial communities from Lake Lanier, Atlanta, Georgia, United States - LL_1208_BB | ecosystem: Environmental > Aquatic > Freshwater > Lake | place: USA: Georgia | collected... | reverse complement strand
TAAACGGAAAAGTAGTTTCTGGTTCCGGTAGTCGTTTCGGGGATGTCTATAACCCAGCACTGGGTAGGGTAATCCGCAAAGTCTCTTTTGCTGAGCAAGCAGATGCCCGAAACGCTATAAATGCAGCACATGATGTTTATCCAGCTTGGCGCGATACCTCGCTTGCGAAAAGAACTCAGATTATGTTCGCCTTCCGGGAGATCCTAAACGCCAGGAAAGAAGAGCTAGCGGCCATCATCACCGAGGAGCACGGTAAGACCCTGCCGGATGCACTAGGTGAGGTAACGCGCGGGCTAGAAGTAGTTGAGTTTGCTACCGGTTTGGCCAACCTGCTGAAGGGAAGTTATAGCGAGCAGGTTTCCACCGGCATCGACGTCTATTCGATTAGACAACCGTTAGGCGTGGTTGGAATTATCAGTCCGTTTAATTTCCCCGCCATGGTGCCGATGTGGTTTTTCCCGGTTGCCCTGGCCGCGGGAAACACAGTGGTTTTGAAACCTTCAGAGAAGGACCCTTCCGCAGCTATCTGGATTGCCGAGCGCTTGAAAGAAGCGGGTCTACCAGATGGAGTTTTCAATGTTCTTCAAGGCGACAAGCTCGCAGTTGATGAGCTGCTGACTAATCCGCTGGTGCAGTCAATCAGTTTTGTTGGGTCAACCCCAATAGCTAAGTATGTTTATGAGACTGGAACTTCTGCCGGCAAAAGAGTTCAAGCTCTGGGTGGGGCTAAGAATCACATGTTGGTTTTGCCTGATGCCGATCTTGATCTGGTAGCCGATTCTGCAATTAACGCAGGCTTCGGTTCTGCCGGAGAACGTTGCATGGCGATCTCGGTGGTTGTTGCAGTTGAACCAATCGCGGATGATTTGATTTCTAAAATTGCCGAACGTATGGCAGGTCTAAAAGTCGGTGATGGCAGACTGAACTGCGATATGGGACCTCTAATTACTAAAGAGCATCGCGATAAGGTTGCCGGTTACATCGACCTAGCTGAGACCGATGGTGCTGAAGTAATTGTTGATGGTCGTAGCGTTCAGGTTGAAGGCGATAGTAACGGTTTTTGGTTAGGGCCAACACTGATTGATAAGGTTCCAACCCAATCGAAGATCTATCGCGATGAAATTTTTGGGCCGGTGCTGTCGGTTGTCAGAGTTAACAGTTATAGCGAAGGTGTTGAACTTATCAATGCAGCGGAGTTTGGAAACGGGACAGCGATTTTTACCAACGACGGTGGAGCGGCTAGAAGATTCCAAAACGAGATTGAAGTTGGCATGATTGGAATCAATGTTCCGATACCGGTGCCGGTTTCCTATTACTCGTTCGGTGGATTCAAGTCTTCGCTTTTTGGTGACACTAAAGCTCACGGACTACAAGGCTTCCACTTTTTCACAAGGGAAAAGACAGTCACCAGTCGCTGGTTAGATCCAAGCCACGGTGGAATAAACCTAGGCTTCCCGCAGAACTAGTCGAGCTTCCCGTAGCCGTCTATGTTGTAGTAACGGACGTAGTCGATTGAAAGTTGACTCTTGGTTAGTCCGCTTTGAATCGATCCGCCATAGTTTCCACCCATAGCCAGGTTGAAGATGATATACATTTTCGGGTCAACTCCCTGAGCGTTTGGCCCAAACGGCCAACGACTTAGGCCAGTATCAGCCTTACTCAATCGGAAAATCTGCTTTCCATCGAAGAAGAAAGTCAGTTCATTTGGTAGCCATAGCAAACCGTAGGTGTGGAACTCGTCTGATAATTCCGCACTGTTGATATATGCCCCGGACTTGTAATCATGTGAACCAAACGTGTTGGCGTAGTGGACAGCCGAGGTAGTTCGGTTCGGAACATTTCCGGTGTATTCCATGATGTCGATTTCGCCGCTTCTAGGCCATGGGACAGTGTCGATGTTCGAACCCAGTAGCCAGAAGGCCGGCCAAGCTCCACCACCGGAAGGCATCTTCATTCTTGATTCGAAGTAGCCGTAGGTAAAGCTGCGCTTGTCTTTGGTGATGAACTTACCGCTGGTCCAGTTCCGGTTAGTCTTACAATTAGCATCCCCGGCAGGAGTGGTAGCCGAGATGATCATCGAGCTTCCATCCTGCTTCAAAGCACAGGCGGCATAGGCTTGCGATTCGTTGTTACCCCAGCCACAGCCAGGAGCCTTGTTGCAACCATCGCCGAGATCGATTGTCCAGTCGTTGGTGTTCGGCCCGCTACCAACAGCATCATTGAATTCATCTGACCAGAGCAGGGTCTTATTCAGTTGACCAATTGGCGCACTGATCGAGACATACCTAATCTCATCAACTGCCGCCTGGTAATAGGCATCACCTGGGTTGCTGGCAATTACGATGCACTCACCGAAGGCGAGAGCTCTAAGGTAATTACCGTCAACAATCTCACACTTGGTTGGAGTTGTTGTTCGGAAGCTCATCTGTCCGCCATTAGGTAGGGCGAAAAGCTCTTGATCCGGATCACCAAGAGACATGTCGCTAGGTTGACCGAAGAAGATTGAATTAAACATCAAGTTTCGTTTGGTTGCAGTTCTGACTGAAACCGTTGCCGAGCTTGAACTTCCCTTTAGACCGACGATGCTGAAAGTGTAGGTTCGGTTGGCAGTTAGGCCGGTGAAGGTGTGAGTGGTTGCGGAAGCACTTAGAGTTTTTAGCTTTTTGGTTGAACCATAGACAGCCTGAACCCGAATGCTTGAAACCTTGCCGGTAGCAAATTTAGTCCAGGTAAGTTTTGCGGTGGTAGTTGTGGTAACTACTTTGAAGTTAGTTGCCTTCGGCACTGTGACAGCCTGGGCATTGATGCTGATATTCAATACCAGAGCGACCGCGCATAGCAAAGCGATAAATGGTTTTTTTGTCTTCATTAGTACCTAATCAGTGTTCCGTAGCCATCTAGGCTCGAGTAGCGGATGTAATCGATTTGCATTGTTTTGGTGTCGCTGTTGATGTCGTTGACGTTAATCGGCTGATTGTTGTTTCCAATCATCTTTCCGCCAATAGCTAGGTTCAGAATTGCGAACTGAGGCTTGTTGAATTCCCAGCCGCCTTTTTCTAGATCTAGGTTCCAAGGAGCTTTGGTTAGATCGGAAGCGGTAATGGTTTTATAGATTTCTCCATCGATGGAGAAGGCGATGTAATCGGGCTTCCAGTCAATTGCGTAGGTGTGCCATTCAGCCAGCAGGCTGCTGCTTCGGTTAACCTCACCGCCCGGCCAGTATGCAGTGCCGTGCAGGGTTCCCCAGTTCTTATTTGGGATTCCGCCGTTGCCCTCGTGGATATCAATCTCACCGCAGTAAGGCCAGCCGTTGACTGAGTAATCCGTTCCCAGTGTCCAGAACGCGGGCCAGGTTCCTGCCCCACCATTAGATTTGATTCTTGCTTCCAGCCTTCCGTAGAGGAAACCAATCCGACCTTCGGTGGTGATCTTTCCGCTCACCCACTCACAGTTAACTGGCGGATCGTAGCGCTGCTTACGCCAGTTGAACGAGTACCAACAGTCGTAAGGACCCGAAGGGTGAGGGTTAACTTTTTGATTGGTTGCAGTAATCAGCAAACCTTTACCGTCAACGCTGCCAGCCATCTCAGCAATCTTCGATGCTCCCGGCAAATAGTACTGTCGCTCTAGGTTTCCCCAACCTGTTGCAACCGGAGTGTATTGATCGGTGTTTGCCCGCCCGTTTCCAACCACATCGTGCCAGTCGTTTAGGTTTGGTCCAGAGCCAACTTCTCCATTGAACTCATCAGACCACAGCAGGGCATTTTGAGTGAGGCTCGGAGCTGCAAAATTAATGCTGTTACTTTTTAGTGCCAAGGTTTTGTAGTTTGGGCTCGAGTAACTCACTTTTGCATAGACATCAAGGGAATCGAATCGCTTATCAATAGTCAGCTCAGTTGTTTTTGCACCCTGAATTAGCGATCCCGATGCATACCACGTAATTGCTTTAGTCACATTTTGATTAGGGGCCACAGGGGACGTCAAAACTAGTTTGTTATTAGCGATATCTTTTGTGATTGAAGCACTGCCAGAGATTCTCAGATCGCCTACTGTTCTAGATGCAGAGTTCACGAACATAGTTTTCTTGTCACTAAATTTGGCAGTTTCGACTACCGATAGTTTTTTACCAAGCGCAGATACCGGAACTAGGTAACTAGTTTTAGTTGCAGACTTGATCGGCCTACCGTCTAAGAGCCACTGGTAGCTGAGTGTTACTTTCTGATTCCAACGACCAGCGGTTACCAAAATGGTTTCACCAGTACCGATCATGGCTGGGATTTGGGGAAGGGCAAGGTTCTTCTTGGCCAGAACTGCCTGGGCAGATGAGCCAGCCAGCAGCAGACTCAGCATAAGAGCCAGGGGCATTAAACGCTTGCGAAACATTAAAAGCCTTCCAAGACAATTAGCGTTTCGCACACAACGCTTTATTTATTGAAGTCTACTTGGTAAACACTCAGAGCCATTAGCCCAGTTCAGCGCTTGAAGACGAACTTCAAGTATTTTCCCAGAGTTAACTCTTTGCCGAGTTTTCTAGCTCCAAAAGCCAGTCGGGCAAGATACGGCAAGGTTCGGTTACCCCTGAAAGCTCGGTCAAAGACAACCGCCCTTGCCCTGCGATCGCGTTCGGTGCCCCAACCGCTACCCGAGCTATCCGTAGGATGGGTAGCCAGCACCAGAGGCACAAAATCACATTTCAATCCAGCAGAAATCAAATCGCAGATAAAGATGTATTCATCACCCAGGTAATTCTCTTTAGCCCCGGCACCAAAGTTCTCATCGAATCTAATTCCGGATTTTCTGACTGCAGCTAGGTCAATCACCATCTCGTAGGTAGCAGCCTTAGCGCTGTTGAGTTTATTCAAGCGCTGGATAGCACTCGGATACTTTTTTCTTAGTTTCCCAGCTGGATCTTGAGCCATGCCCAGCACTAAGGCAGCGCCACTGGTTTTCAGGTGCTCGATTGCCTTAGCCAGATTAGGCAAATCGAAAATGATGTCATCATCAGCAAAAACTAAGTATTCCGTTTCAGCATTAGCGATGGCTTGGTTTCTAATTTTCGTCACACCGCTACCTGAGAAACCAAGCACCTTTACGTTTTTTGGTGCGCTGGTTAGATCGGGCATAGTTTCATCACCGGATTGGACGGTGATCAGGATTTTCCAGTCGGGGTAATTAGTTAGCTCTGGCAGTTTGATGTTGGCTAACCGGCTGGCCAGGGTGCTGTATGCGATGGTCAGCATTAGCCAAGTTCTTCTTCATCCAGTTTGAGTTGACGATACTTCTGCGGTGCCTCGCTTAGCGCTTTTGCTCTAGCAAAACGCATCAGTGAGCCGCTGGTCTGCACCAGGTTCGAATTTTGCATTCTAAAGCCGAGGAAGAGCATTACGGCATCGGCAGCTTTGACGTAGCCGAGGACGCTAAAGGCAAGAAGAGCACCCAGCGAAACAATAAAAGCGGCATTAGCAAAAAGGGTGCTGATTTCAGCTGACTTGATTCTGGCTCTGACCTTGGTCACGTTCTCAACTATTTCTTTGTTCTTTTGAGCTAGAGCAAAGCCTTCTTGGGTCTCAACCTGCTTGTTGAATGTTCCTTTGATAAAGAGCATGGTAATCAGAATTAGCGCAATGTTTATCAGGCCGGTTTGCCAGTTCACCAAGATAAAGAAGGTGGCGAGCACCAACACCTGGGTAAAGGTGTGAAGGAGGTTGTTGGTCTCAAAGGCCAGCGCCCAGTCCCAGGACTCGGTCATACGGTTTCTCACGCCATCACGCGATTTCAAAGCGTCGTTAAAAACCTTTACCCGATAGGTTTTCTGCCAATAGGTGGCGATGTGAGATAGCCCAAAGAGGCTGAAGAACAATACAAAGTTGAGCACCACATTGGTCAGGTCAGCCGATGGGCCTTCCATGATCATGTGGCTGAAGATGCGAATTACATAAAGTTGTGAAAGCGGGACAATTGTTGCAATTAGGGCAAGCAGAATAGCGCGGTTACGGTGCCTTCCTCTTGGGAATAGCTGAGCAAAGGTTCTAAGTACTCGACTGACTAGATAGATCATGGTCTTCCCTTGCTATAGGTAGCTGAGGCCATCTTTAACCGCCTTTGCCACTTCGTCTAGTTTCGCCTCACTGATCTTGTGATCCGTGGTGATGTTGTCAAAATCAATCTTTGCTAAATCAAGTCCCACCGGTACCGGGCTAATTGCTTCCAAACCAACACCCTGAGCGTAGTCACCATACTTAATGCCGTTGCCGTGCACCGAATCTTCAAAACCTTCGAAGGTAATGAGAGCACAAGGGATTCCATATGACTGGCAGGTGATGAAAATATGCATCGCCGATGTGACTACGCGATCGTATTTGTTTAGAGTCTCAACTAAAACTTTGATGTCATCCGGGTGCGATAGCAAAACATCTAACTCATCCATGTTAGGTGCAAGAGAGAGCGGGATGCCCTGGTGGGTAAAGTGTCTAACCAGTGCAACCCTAGAGTTGCTAGTTCTTTCGACTGGGAAAATTCTTGAAATCAAAACCCCAGGGTCACCAAAACTCTCGACATTCGGCCCACCAGATTCCCGAACCACACGAGCCGTTACCGGTCCGCGAACCGAAACATACTTGGCGTTCTTGGCAAGAGTTAACTCATCAGTTGATATACCGGTTCCAACGACCACCGAGTTTGGTTTAATAAACCTTCCGATTGACCCAAGTCCAATCATGTGATCCTTCACAGCTATCTTTACTGGTGATTGGAAAATAATTTTCTTATCGGTGTAGTGATTCACAATAAGTGGGCTAAGCCAATCACCAAAGTTACCTGGAAAAGGTTTGGTCCACCAAGCTAGCAGGACACTTTCAGAACTTGGCTTTGAAGCGTAATAGTGAAAACTTTTCGAAACAGCGATGTGGTTTATTTCTAATTGAGTTAGAAGATACTTCTGTTCAAACTTAGAAACTTCAGCCAAATATTTTTCGGTTTGCCCAGCTTGAGCAGCCTCATGAATGGCACTAAGCGCACCGTTTCGCTCACGCTCTTCTGGGTTTGATTTACCGCTAGTTAGCACTCCGGTGATACCGATGGTGTCGGCTAAAAGCCGAATTTTGCTTGAAGCCTTCGGTGGCAGCTTTGCCTCCATCTTCTTTGCAAACCTAAGCGCCTTCTTGCGAATACCCGCCCCGCCGGTATGCTGCTGGACCCTGCCCTTGAAGTCCTCAACATTTCCGCTAGATCCGAACTTGAAAAATGCCTGCGGAGCATTCTCGTTAGGGACCCCCATGCCGACGACGGCATTAGATGGGATTATCTGAAAAGTCATGTTGTCACAGTTCGATCGCCAGGCTTCTTCCATGAAGTAGTCGTCGGTGGCCTTAACCGTTGAGGTCTTCTCCAGCTCGGCAGCATCACGAATCATTTTTCGGGCTAGTGGGGTGGCATTAACTCCCCAGAACGATGGCTCCCAAAAACGAGATTTCTTTTCATAGCCGATACCGATAGGAGATCCGTAACCGCGCTGGAAACCGATGATGTCCGCTGTTGAATCAAAGATGTATTCCGGTAAGTCAAGCAACATGCAGTCGACATCCATCCAGAAAACTTTTTTATCTGGATGCATTTGGCAAACTTCTGCTAGGAACGGAACTTTCTTGCGACAGATATCAGCCCAGTCTTCACCATCTTGTTTTTGAATTTCTCGAAGCACAACTTCAACACCCAACTCGGCAAGATTTTTTGCCAAGCGTTCCCCATGCGCTCGGTAGTATTCGTCTGCTGTGTAGAAAGAGCAGACCACTACGTTCTTATTCGACATTAGGGGGGATCCTTAGAGCTTCGATTTAGAGGTCTTTATTAAAATCTTTTAGCCAATCTCGAAGATCTTGGCCAATGTCTTCACGGTCAACACCAAGTCTCAGAGTTGCTTTGATGAAATCTAGTTTGTCTCCAGTGTCGTATCTTCTACCTTTGAATACGACTCCTAGAACGCCACCGGCTCGATCTGGATTTTGTGCTGCCGCCATTAGCGCATCGGTAAGTTGAATCTCGTTTCCACGGCCAGGTTTAGTTTCCTCAAGAATGTCAAAGATTTCTGGTCGGAGCACATATCTTCCGATAACCGCAAGGTTTGAAGGAGCTTCATCGTTCTTTGGTTTTTCAACTAAACCGGTTACCCTCACCACACCATCCACTGGTTGGTCTTGGATTACCGCACATCCATATAAATGAATCTGTTCAGGGCTAACTTCCATCAAGGCAACTATGTTCTGACCAGTTGATTCGTGCAGCTCAAGCATCTTGGTAAGCAGAACATCGCGACTGTCCATTACGTCGTCACCGAGTAGTAGTGCGAAAGAGTGGTCGGCGATGTGGTGTTTTGCACGAAGAACCGCGTGGCCTAGACCTCTCGGGTCCCCCTGTCGGACGTAGTGGATGTTGGCAAGTTCAGTTGAGGCCATTACTTTTTGGAGTCGGTCGGTATCGCCCTTTTGCTCTAGGTTCATCTCAAGTTCGGCGACTCGGTCGAAGTGGTTTTCCAGGGCATTCTTGTTTCGCCCGGTCACCATCAGGACATCTTCGAGGCCAGCGGCAACCGCTTCCTCAACTACGTATTGAATGACTGGCTTATCGATCAGCGGGAGCATCTCTTTAGGCATGGCCTTGGTGGCGGGTAGGAAACGTGTGCCTAGCCCAGCCACTGGGATTACGGCTTTCGTTACTTTGTATTCAGACATGAGCTCCCTTAAGCACTTGCTCCAAGTCTAGTTTCACCGCTTGCGGAACAGGCCAGCGATAAACCCCAACCCCCAAGAAAAATGCATGACCGGTAGAGCCAACAAAATACACAGCCTAGCCCTGATTGTTAGGCCGCTCGCAGAAATTGAAGCAATAGCCAAGAGTAGGGTGTAGGCGAGGAGAGGCAATACCCCAAAAAGACCAGAGTTACCGAAAAATGTCATGATCAGCCCAAGAAAGGTTCCAATCACCAGTGCCGGCGGGGCAAAATATCTCAGATTTGCTTTACTTAAGTGCATTTTGGACAGCCAGGATCGCCACTTGCCTGTTTGATAGAACTGGCGACTCAAGCTGGCTAAATTGGTTCTTGGGAAGTATTTCACCTCAAGACGTGGGTCAAACCACACTAGTTGACCGGACTCGCGGATCCTTAGGTTTAGCTCCCAGTCCTGACCACGGTCCATTTTTTCGTCGAAACCGCCTAAATCCACCAGAGTTTTACGTCGAAAAACCCCTAAATACACCGAATCGCTAGGTCCAGCCTGGCCTCCGATGTGATAACTGCCACCTCCAAGACCCAGTCGAGAATTGTATGCATAGGCGACGGCCTGCTGGAAGGGATTGAAACCTACAGCCCTCATGATGCCTCCGACATTTGCCGCTTTATTCTGGTTCAGAATATCTCTGGCCAGGGATGTGTAATTTGAAGACAGCTTGCTATGAGCGTCTACCCTAACCACAATGTCCGCATCGGTTGCTGCGATGGCTAAATTAAGGCCAATCGCAGTTTTCCCCGTCGGATTATCGATAAGTTGAACCGAATATCGGGCTTTTAGTCGTTTTGCCACCAAATTTGTCTCATCAGTGGATGGGCCAAGTGCTAAAACTACCTGAATTTCTTCTATATTCAAGTTTTCCTGCTTAAAAATGCTTTCAACCGCCGATTCAAGGTGTTTCGCCTCATTCAGAACCGGCATCACAAATGCGATGCTCTGCAAAACGTTGTTCTTGTTCACATCTAAAACCTTATCCAAAACGCCTAATTTAAGGGTTTTTGACTGGCTGGATGCCTTTCACTGGAATAAGCTCCGAATTGTTAAGTTTTAGGTCACGGCCGAATAACTACTAAAACAAATTTGGATAAAACCCTGAATCTTGGTGCCATAATTGAGGCATAGTTCCGCAGTGTTTTCGCACTCATGGGAGGATAGGGTCTTGAGCTATTTAATTTCACGACTGAGCAAGTCAGCGATTCTTGCCGTTGTAGCACTGGTGCTTTCAATGGTTCAAATTCCTGGATCGTATGCTTCCGGAACAGGCACTTCACTTAAGACTTTCACAGTAAATGGCCAGAGTGTTTCAGACGGTAGCAGCGTTTCTCTGGCAGTTGGGACAACCTCTGTTGACGTGGTAGCCGAACCTGCTGATGTCGAAGCAACAGCTACTGTCACTGGGGCCAGTGAATTAGTACCTGGCGACAACCCTCTCACTGTCACGGTAACGAAGCAGGGGTCAAGTCCAACTGTTTACAACGTAAACCTTTCCGTTATGAGCTTGAGTTCTGATACTTCCCTGAAGTCATGGAAAGTTAACGGAGTCGAAATTGTTCAGGATGAGGATGTTTATTTGCCTTACCTAACTGATTCGGTATCTGTATTGGTTGCTACCACCGATGCAAAAGCAACATTTAGCATTCAAGGCTCAACTGATTTAGTGTCTGGTACTAACCTGCTATCCATAAATGTAACCGCAGAAAACGGCCAGACAGAGACCTTCACAGCAAATCTAATAGTCGGATTTAATTCCGATACTTCGCTAGCAACTTTTCAAGTTGCTGATCAGGATGTAGTGGACGGTTCTGTCGTAAATGTGGCAGCACTAGTTTCTGAAGTGGATGTACTTGTAGAGACCACTGATTTGGATGCCACTTACACAGTAGAGGGTGACACAAACCTACAACCTGGCGAAAACCTAATAACGGTAACGGTGATTGCGGCTGATGGTGAAACCGAAGGCGAATATTTTGTAACGGTAAACGTTGCCCTGAATAATGACGCGAGCATCCAATCGATTTTGGTAAATGGTCAAGCGCTTGAAGACGGTGATGAATTATTCCTTGACTGGGCGACTATAGAAGTTGAAGTGGAGGTCACAACCACTGATGAAAATGCCACCTACGAAGTATCAGGTAACACGAACCTCTCGGTAGGTGAGAACCAGCTCATTGTTGTGGTAACGGCAGCGGATGCTGAAACAAGAACCACTGTCTTTTTTAACCTCATTCGCGAGCCAAACACTGATACATCGCTGAGCTCCTTCCAAGTGAATGGCAGCGATGTTGAAAACGGCGGCTCTATTGAGGTTCCACCTTTGACCACCGAAGTGGATGTCACTGCGGTAACTACGGACCCTGATGCTTTTGTAGTTATTACGGGTAACACAGACCTTGTCACTGGGGTCAATGAACTAATAGTTTCGGTCGTTGCCGCAGATGGCATTACTAGTTATGATCACGTGGTCACTGTAATTGTTCCCCTGAACAACGATACGTCTATTTCGGCGGTGCAGGTTGACGGCGAAGCCGCTTCGCCTGGCGACACTGTTGAGGTGCCAGCTTTTACTGACGGTGTGGACGTTGTTGTTGAAACTACAGATCCAGAGGCAACCTATGAGATTTCAGGTGAGACTGGGCTCGTCGCTGGTGAAAACACTCTAACCATCATCGTCACAGCGGCTGATGGAACAACCGTTGAAGAATTTAGCTTAACCGTTAAGGTTCTCGGCGATGCCAGCCTTTCTGTATTTGAGATCAACGGTTCAAATGTTCAAAGCGGTGACGAACTGATTTTAGAATCCGGCACTACCGATATTGAGTTGATTGTCGAATCCCTTGACCCGCTAGCAGAGGTGGATATTGCAGGCGACAGTGGCTTGGTAACTGGTAACAACACCTTGGTAGTGAGAGTCACAGCTTCTGATGGCGAAACAGTTGCTGAGTACACTATTAGTCTTTATGTTTTGCCGAGTTCTGATACTTCTTTGTCCGTGTTCCAAGTTAATGGTGTCGATGTTGAAGATGGTGACACCGTTGAGCTGGCCCCTGGCAGCACTGACGTTGAACTGGTCATTGAGACTACTAACCCTGCGGCTTCTTATGAGGTATCCGGAGACGATGGTTTGTTTGTCGGCACTAACGAGTTGGTTGTTACTGTTACGGCAGAGAATGGCCAGACTCGTGACTTCGTCGTTTTACTTAACGTCCCAGCGAATAATGACGCGTCGGTAGCTTCTATCACTGTGAATGGTGAGGTTGTTTCTGCTGATGACATTCTTGAATTGGATAACGGAACTACAGATGTTGAGGTTGAAGTAGTTACGACTGATGAGGATGCTACTTATGTGGTTTCGGGTGATGTCGGTCTAGTCACTGGTGAAAACACCTTGACTATTACTGTTACTGCAGCTGATCGTGAAACCACTGAAGAGTACACAATCACCCTGATTGTGTTACCAAGCTCTGATACATCTATATCAAGCTTCCAGGTGGATGGAAATGATGTGGTTGACGGCGACACAGTCGAGCTGGAGGCTGGAACTATTGAAGTAGCTGTTGATGTTGAAACCACTGATCCAGATGCTACGGTTCAGATTTCTGGTGACACTGATCTATTGCCTGGTGATAACACCTTGGTGGTTATTGTTACTGCTGCCGATGGTGTGACCTACCAGGAATACAACGTGACACTGGTTGTTGCAGATGGTTCAAACACTGAACTTGCCGTATTTACTGTCAATGGCTCTGATGTGGAAGACGGCGACATTGTTCAGCTTGAGGCTGGAACAACAGATGTCGATGTTGTTGTTGAGACTCTCGATCCGAACGCTAGCTTCACCATTGAAGGTGACTCAGGTTTGGTCACTGGTGAGAACCTACTGAGGGTTGTAGTCACCTCTGCGGATGGAAACAGCCTGCTTGAGTACTTTGTAACTCTAGAAGTGCTGCTATCTAATGACACCTCATTGGCTGTATTCCAGGTAGAGGGAAGCGACGTTGCTGATGGCGACGTAGTTGATCTAGAGCCTGGTGTTACTGAAGTAGACGTTGAGGTTGAGACCACTGACGCAGATGCCACCTTCTCTGTTGAAGGTGACTTCGGCCTAGTTGCTGGTGAAAACACCCTAACAGTCACTGTGACCGCTGCTGATGGTGAGACCACTCAGGTATACACGGTAATTCTGAATGTCCCATCAAATAACAACACTGAACTAGCTAAATTCACCGTAAATGGTGTCGAGGTTGTCGACGGCGACACGGTTGAGCTAGATCCTTACACAACTGATGTTGAGGTAGTTGTTGAGACTATTGATGCTGATGCGACTTTCGAGTTCGTTGGAGGCAGTGGTTTAGTTCCTGGTGAAAACACACTTGTTCTGACTGTTACGGCTGCTGATGGTGAGACCACTCAGGAATACACAGTCATCCTTGAAGTAGCGCTAGGCGACGACACAAGTCTCTCTGTCTTCCAAATCAACGGAATAGATGTTGCTGATGGTGACACTGTTGAGTTAGCCCCAGGCAGCACAGACGTGCAGCTTGTGATTGAGACCACAGACCCAGATGCAACATTTGAAGTTTCTGGTGATGCTGATTTGTTAGTTGGTAGCAACGATTTGTTAGTTACTGTTACCGCACCTAACGGTGACAGTCGTAACTATTTGGTGATTCTTGAAGTGCCAGCATCTGATGATGTTGCTGTTTCATCGATCTCCATTAACGGCGACGATGTAGTTGCCGGCGACATTGTCGAATTAGAAAGCGGAACTACCGACGTTGAGGTTGAAGTTGTTACAGCAAACGAAGATGCAACATACACAGTTTCAGGTGATGTCGGTCTAGTTACCGGAGAGAACACTCTAACCATCACCGTTACCGCAGCTGATGGTGAGACCACCGCAGAATACGTAATTACTCTGCTTGTGCTACCGAGTTCAGACACCAGCTTGGCCGTGTTCCAGGTTGACGGTCAGGATGTTGAAGACGGCGACACCGTTGAATTGGCCCCAGGCAGCACTGACGTTGAACTGGTCATTGAGACTACTGACCCAGATGCAACTGTCGAGGTTTCTGGAGACAGTGACCTAGCTGTTGGTCAGAACGAATTGGTTGTTACAGTTACTGCTCCTAGCGGCGCTGTGCGTGAGTATGTCGTAATTCTTGATGTCCCAGCGAATAATGACGCGTCGGTAGCTTCTATCACTGTGAATGGTGAGGTTGTTTCTGCTGATGACATTCTTGAATTGGATAACGGAACTACAGATGTTGAGGTCGAAGTAGTAACGACTGATGAGGATGCTACTTATGTGGTTTCGGGTGATGTCGGTCTAGTCACTGGTGAAAACACCCTAACTATTACTGTTACCGCAGCTGATCGTGAAACCACTGAAGAGTACACAATCACCCTGATTGTGTTACCAAGCTCTGATACATCTATATCAAGCTTCCAGGTGGATGGAAATGACGTGTCTGACGGCGACATTCTCGAGCTGGAGGCTGGAACTATTGAAGTAGCTGTTGATGTTGAAACCACTGATCCAGATGCTACGGTTCAGATTTCTGGTGACACTGACCTATTGCCTGGTGACAACACCTTGGTGGTTATTGTTACTGCTGCCGATGGTGTGACCTACCAGGAATACAACGTGACACTGGTTGTTGCAGATGGTTCAAACACTGAACTTGCCGTATTTACTGTCAATGGCTCTGATGTGGAAGACGGCGACATTGTTCAGCTTGAGGCTGGAACAACAGATGTCGATGTTGTTGTTGAGACTCTCGATCCGAACGCTAGCTTCACCATTGAAGGTGACTCAGGTTTGGTCACTGGTGAGAACCTACTTAGAGTTGTAGTCACCTCTGCGGATGGAAACAGCGTACTTGAGTACTTTGTAACTCTAGAAGTATTGCTATCCAATGACACCTCATTGGCTGTATTCCAGGTAGAGGGAAGCGACGTTGCTGATGGCGACGTAGTTGACCTAGAGCCTGGTGTTACTGAAGTAGACGTTGAGGTTGAGACCACTGACGCAGATGCCACCTTCTCTGTTGAAGGTGACTTCGGCCTGGTTGCTGGCGAAAACACCCTAACAGTCACTGTGACCGCGGCTGATGGTGAGACCACTCAGGTATACACGGTAATTCTGAATGTCCCATCAAATAACAACACTGAACTAGCTAAATTCACCGTAAATGGTGTCGAGGTTGTCGACGGCGACACGGTTGATGTTGAGTCAGGACAGACCTCTGTTGTAGTTGTCGTTCAGACAGAGGATCCGCGGGCCACCTACAACGTTTCCGGCGCGACTGGGCTTGTAATTGGTGAGAACACACTTCTTGTGACTGTTACGGCAGCTGATGGCGAGACCACTCAGGAATACACAGTCACCTTGGTACTTTCATCGAACAACACTGACCTAGAGAGCCTAGTTGTTGAAGGTCTAGAAACTTTGCCAGGTGACATCGTCACTGTTCCTTCTGACGCAACTTCGGTTGAGGTAGAAGCAACTCCGGCTGACGAAAATGCTCAGGTAGTTGTCTCCGGTGCTGACGATCTAAAGCTTGGTGAGAACACAGTTACTGTTACCGTGATCGCCCAAGACGGAACTAAGAAGGATTACACCTTCACTGTACGTGTCGGTGGAGCTTCATCAGACACCTTCCTGACCACCTTGAATCTAAATGGTGAGCCAGTCGTTTCAGGTCAAACTGTTCAACTGCCATCTAGAACCACATCGGTAAATATTGTTGCGGTTACTCGTGACGCTGCAGCTACAGTTAGGATCCTAGGACGTACTGGTCTACAGGTCGGCGAAAACACCATCCAGGTAATTGTTACTGCTGCTGACCTGAAGACCACTAGGACCGTTACTCTGAAGGCAGTTGTTGCTCCGCTAAGTAGCAACACCAACCTTTCCGAGTTCACAGTAAACGGAACGACCGTTGTTGATGGTGGAACTCTAGAGCTTGCTCCACTAACTAGAAACGTAAACGTAGTTGCTAAGACTGCAGATGTTGAGGCTGTTACTGCTATCACTGGTAGAAGCAACCTGGTTGATGGAAACAACACACTTTCTGTTGTTGTAACAGCAGCTAATGGAACTACGAGAACCTACACCGTTACCTTGTTTGTACGTCCACTCTCTACTGACACAAGTTTGAAGACATTCAGTGTTAACAACACTGCTGTCACTCAGGCTCCGATTGTGGTAGCCCCTGGAACAACTAGCGTTTCTGTATCTGCAGTGCCTAATGACTTCAGATCAAGCGTTGTCATCACCGGTGCAACGGGTCTTCGCCTAGGAGACAACACTGTAACTGTCTTGGTTACTGCAGAAAGTGGTGCAACCAGAACTTACCGAGCAACCGTAAAGGTCCCAGCTTCGAACAACGCCGGATTGCAGACAATCATCGTCAACGGTAAGGAATACGCAGACGGTGCATACATCCAACTTCCTCGTGGAACTAAGGCTGTATCCGCTAGAGCAGTAGCAAGCGACCCTCAGGCAAAGATTGTTATTACAGGTGCTAACAACCTAGGAAACTACGACAACATCATGAACGTCGTAATTACCGCTGCTGATGGTGTCACTTCTGTGACCTACGCTGTGAACCTATGGGTAACTCCACCTTCATCAGATGCAACTTTGCGTACTCTGAAGATTAACGGTTCAACTGTTGCTGACGGTTCAACGGTGGTTGTTCCTGCTCGCACAACTTATGTTCCAGTTGAGTTCATCGCCACAGACCCTGAGGCAAAAGTTACTTATAACGGAAGCAACGGTTTGGTCTTCTTGAACGATGGCTTGAACACCGTTTCTGCTACCGTTACCGCAGCTGATGGCGTCACCCAAAAGCTATACGAGGTAACTGTTAGAGTTCTTATCCTTTCTTCAGACTCCAGCTTGAAGTCACTGAAGGTAAACGGTTCTGACTACACCACTGGAAACGTAACTGTTCCGTTCGGAACCAAGAACGTTTCAGTTGAAGCTATCGCGAATGACCTAGGCGCTTCAGTTACCGTCACTGGTAACCAGGCTCTAAAGCTCGGCGACAACAGAGTTTCAGTTAGGGTAACCGCAGCAAACGGTTCTTCAACAGAGACTGCAATCAACGTTGTTGTTGCTAAGTCTTCGAATACTTCGTTGAGTTCTTTGTTTGTGAATGGTTTGAATGCTGTTTCTGGTGCGGTTACTTTGCCGCCTAGGACTTCTCAGGCTGTTGTGAAGGCTGTTCCGGTTGATCCTGAGGCTACGGTTTCGGTTTCTGGTGCTTCTTCGTTGGTTTCTGGTTTGAATACTGTTTCGGTTACTGTTACAGCTCCGGATGGTTCTTCGAAGAAGTATGACCTTGCTGTTACTGTGACTGCTTTGTCTTCGAACACTGGTTTGAGTGTGTTCAAGGTTGCTGGCCAGGATGTTGTGGATGGTGGCAGTGTGACTGTTGCTAACCGTTCGACTTCGGTTTCTGTGTTGGCTTCTGCTAGTGATGCTGAGGCTGTTGTTACTTTTGCTGGTAACACTGGTTTGCGTACTGGTTTGAATACTGTTTCGGTGACTGTTGTTGCTCCTTCTGGTGCTAAGCAGACTTATGTTGTGACTGTTGTTGTTGCTAAGTCTTCGAATACTTCGTTGAGTTCTTTGTTTGTGAATGGTTTGAATGCTGTTTCTGGTGCGGTTACTTTGCCGCCTAGGACTTCTCAGGCTGTTGTGAAGGCTGTTCCGGTTGATCCTGAGGCTACGGTTTCGGTTTCTGGTGCTTCTTCGTTGGTTTCTGGTTTGAATACTGTTTCGGTTACTGTTACAGCTCCGGATGGTTCTTCGAAGGTTTATGACATTGCTGTTACCGTTACCCCACTATCAAGCGACACGTCTTTGAAGTCGTTCAAGGTAAACGGTTCTGACTACACCGAAGGTGCAACTGTAACTCTAGGATTCGGAGCCAAGATCGTGGCTATCGTGGCTGAAGCTAATGATGCTGGCGCAAAGGTCGAACCTATTGGCAACAACGCACTTGTTGGTGGTCTAAACAACCTAACTTTGAGAGTCACTGCCGCAAACGGTGATGTGAAGAACTACGCCGTGAAGGTACAGGTACCGGTAAGAAGTAGCAATGCAAACATTTCTACTGTTGCTGGAACCTGGACAATCAACGGTGTTGATGTTGCAAGCGGAACGATCGTTGAGCTACCTGCTGGTGCCTCTGCTGTTACAGCTGCGGCTAAGCCTGAGGACACCAAGGCAACAATTTCTATCACTGGAACCAGTTCTCTGGTCACCGGTGCGGACAACACTGTGACATTCACAGTGACTGCTGAAGATGGAACCGTCAAGACTTACGAGCGAACAGTTCGCGTCAAGGCCCTTTCAAGCAACACCAAGCTAACCTCTCTTACTGTTGCTGATACTTCGGTAGTCCACGGAGACACAGTTACCGTAGCTCCTGGAACATCTCGTGTATCGGTAGTTCCAGTGGTTGAGTCAGATGTTGCAAGATTCAGCGTCTCTGGTAACACCAACTTGCAGACTGGAAACAACACTGTGAGCGTCCTGGTTACAGCACCTAGCGGTGCAACCCAGACCTACAGCGTGACAGTTGTAGTTTCCACTCCACCAAGCGATACCACGCTAAGCACCTTCACAATCAACGGAACTTCGGTTACTGACGGTGCAAGTGTCAGCGTTGTTGCTGGAACCACTCGAGTGCGTGTTGCAGCAATCCCAACTGATCCAACAGCATCGGTATCGATAACTGGAAGATCCAACCTGGTCGCCGGATCGAACACCTTGACGGTAGTGGTCAAGGCTCTAAGCGGCGATTCAACAACTTACACAGTGACCGTTAACGTAGGGAACTAACAAGAAAAATGAAGAAGACAACTATGACTAACAGGACCCTGAACTCAAAGGTCGTAAGGGCAGGAGCTATCCTCTCCGCTATGTTGATGGTTTTACTGCCATCGACTGGAGTCGGTAACTTCGCCTCAGTTGCCTACGCAGCTACCAACGACCAAGACACCAGCCTCACAACCTTCACCGTTGATGGCACTGCTGTCAGCAATGGTTCAGTTGTAAACGTTGACTACGGTACTACCGCCGTAGATGTTGTCGCTACCCCTAACAATTCAGATGCAACTGTGGACATCACAGGAGACACTGGGCTAGAAACTGGCGCGAACACCGTTTCGGTTTTGGTTACGGCTGCTGACGATGTGACTAAGCAAACCTATTCGGTTACCGTAAATGTTGGTCAGAATAATGACACCTCTCTTGGCGTATTCACGGTAAACGGGGATGACGTCACTAACGGCGCAATCGTCAACCTGTCATATGGAACCACTGAGGTAGAAGTTCTGGCAGAGCCTTCAGATGTTGAGGCTACTGTTGTTATATCTGGTGACACTGAGTTGGAAACTGGAGATAACACTCTTCAGGTAACCGTTACTGCCGCAGACGGAGAGACAACTCAGAGCTATACGGTAACCCTTCGAGTTGCTGAAAACAACGACGCATCTCTTGCTGTTTTTGCTGTTAACGAGGATGACGTTACCAACGGTGCGACGGTAAACCTAGATTACGGAACCACTTCAGTCGAAGTTATTGCTGAACCAACCGATGTTGAGGCTACTGTTGTGGTTTCGGGTAACCAGGGCCTAAACACTGGTTCAAACACTCTGACCGTCACAGTAACTGCCGCTGACGGCACGACTGTCCAGACTTACACAGTTACCCTTCAGGTTGCCGCTAACAGCGACACTTCGCTAGCTGTCTTTGCTGTGAACGGTGATGACGTAACCGATGGCGCAACTGTGACCGTAGCCAACGGAACCACTGAGGTTACCGTTATTGCTGATCCAACTGATCCTGACGCTGTTGCACTTGTAACAGGTTCAACAGGTCTGAAGACCGGTAACAACACTTTGACAGTTGATGTAACTGCTGCAAATGGTGCTACCGCTAAATACACAGTTACGATTGTGGTTTCTGGCCCAGCCTTCTCAAACGACACTTCTTTGAAGACGTTCAAAATTGATGGTTCGAATGTATCTGACGGCGCGTCAATTACGATTGCCCAGGGTCGTACCTCTGTTTCTGTAGAGGCAGTGCCTAATGACATTTATGCAACTGCAACTACAGCCGGTAACAGCAACCTTAAAGCTGGCGCAAACACTGTGACTGTAACTGTCACAGCTGATGACGGCACCGTAAAGGTTTACACCGTAACAGTAACCGTGGCAGTTCCTTCAAGTGACACTTCCTTGTCCTCAGTAAAGATTGATGGCAACAATTTCACCGTCTTGGAAAACGGATCAAGCGTTTACAACGCTAGCTTCGGTACAACAAAGGTAACTGTTTCAGCAACACCAACCAGTGGTACCGCCACTGTCAGCGTGACTGGCTACAAGAACCTAACCGTTGGGCAGAACACCGTAACCATTTCGGTTCTAGCTGAAGATGGCACGAACAAGGACTACACCTTCAAGGTTGCTGTAGCAGCTGCAAACACCAACACCGACATTTCAAGTTTCCAGATCAACGGAAGCAGTGTCACAGCTGGTGACACCCTTGACCTGCCATACGGAACAACAGATGTTTCTGTTGACGTTGAAACGGCAGCTACCACCTCTACTTTCACTGTTTCTGGTGGGTCATCACTGACCACCGGCACTAGCTCGCTAGTTGTAACTGTTACCGCTCAGTCGGGTGCCACTAAGACCTACACAGTGACTCTGAATGTTCTCCAGGCGTCATCGGTTAAGGACTTTACGAGCATCACCGTTAACGGTGTAGCTGTAAACGCCCAAAACACTGTTACTTTGAATGCTGGTACCACTGAGATTTCGGTAATCGTAAATCTAGTTAGCCCATTCGGAAGCTACTCTGTTTCAGGAAGCTCAACAGTTTCGACTGGTACAAACACCAGGACAGTTACCATTACCGCTCAGGATGGATCTACAGCGGACACAGGAATAACGATTATTGTTCCTGCAGCCTCTACAAACAACTCATTGCAATCTCTGGTTGTTGACGACGAAGAAATTTCAGCCGGCGCTACAGTTGAGAAGCCGGTTGGCACCACATCCGTGAACGTCGTTGCAACTCCGGGTAGCAATAAGGCTACAGTTACCGTTGCTGGTCAAGATGTTCTGGTTCCTGGTTTGAATACAGTGACTGTTACCGTTATCGCTGAATCTGGTGCCACTGCTACCTACACCTTCAAGGTAAACGTAGCTAAGTCAGACAACACTAATGTCACTTCAATCTTGATTGACAACACCGAGGTCTCCGTTTCAAAGGCGATTACTATCGGATTCGGCGCTACCAATGTTGAGGTAAGCGCTGTTACCGCTGATCCAAACGCTTCTTACGCAGTTACCGGTAACACTGGGCTCACTGCAGGAGCAAACAATGTGACTGTAACTGTTACAGCGGCTAATGGGTCAACAAAGGACTATGTAATTGTTGTTACCGTTCCTTCGGTTGACAGCAACACTGCCCTAGATGAGTTGAAGGTAAACGGCATCACAATCTCTGCTGGAGATATTGTTGAGAAGCCGGTTGGCACCACATCCGTGAACGTCGTTGCAACTCCGGGTAGCAATAAGGCTACAGTTACCGTTGCCGGTGAAGATGTTCTGGTTCCTGGTTTGAATACAGTGACTGTTACCGTTATCGCTGAATCTGGTGCCACTGCTACCTACACCTTCAAGGTAAACGTAGCTAAGTCAGACAACACTAATGTCACTTCAATCTTGATTGACAACACCGAGGTCTCCGTTTCAAAGGCGATTACTATCGGATTCGGCGCTACCAATGTTGAGGTAAGCGCTGTTACCGCTGATCCAAACGCTTCTTACGCAGTTACCGGTAACACTGGGCTCACTGCAGGAGCAAACAATGTGACTGTAACTGTTACAGCGGCTAATGGGTCAACAAAGGACTATGTAATTGTTGTTACCGTTCCTTCGGTTGACAGCAACACTGCCCTAGATGAGTTGAAGGTAAACGGCATCACAATCTCTGCTGGAGATATTGTTGAGAAGCCATTCGGCACCGATGCGGTAAGCGTGACTGCAACTGCTGTAAGCACAAGAGCAACTGTTACAGTCTCGGGTGAAGATGTCCTTGTTCCTGGTTCCAACACTGTTACCGTTACCATCACGGCTGAGTCTGGAGCAACTGCAACCTATACCTTCACAGTCAAGGTAGCTAAGTCAAACAACATCGGTCTCACATCTGTGCTGGTTGACAACCAAGAAGTATTGAACTCGTTTTCGTACACCACTGGTTATGGTGCCACAAGCGTCGCAGTTAGCGTTGTTACAGCAGATCCAAGCGCTACATACACAGTTTCAGGCTCTACGGGGCTAAAAACAGGCGCAAATACCGTAACCGTAACCGTGACAGCTGCTGATGGAACAACAAAAGACGATTACGTAATCATTGTTACTGTTCCGGTAGCTTCAACCAACACTTCGTTGTCGTCAGTTACTATTGCCGGCTACGAAGTCAACCCTGGCGGTGGCTATCTCACTGAGGCACTTCCTAATGGAACAAGCTCGGTTGAAGTTGTTGCCGTCGCTGCTGACAACAAGTCAACAGTTGTTGTCTCTGGAGACACTGGACTTGCTACTGGCTTGAACACAGTCAGAGTAACTGTAACCGCTGAATCCGGTGCATCAACTACCTACGAGTTCTCTGTAGCAGTTGCTCCATCATCGAATAAGGAAGTTTCTTCGATCCTTGTAGACAACAACGAGGTTTCAGTTACTAAAGCCTTGACTGTTGGAATTGGAGTTACTTCGGTAACTGTAACTGCAGTAGTTGTTGATCCAGAAGCTTCATACAGTGTGTCGGGAAACACCGACCTTGAGGCTGGCGCTAACGACGTAGTTGTTACTGTAGTTGCTGGTGACGGTTCGAGTAAGCAGTATGTAATTGTTGTAACCGTTCCTTCTGCAGATACCAACAATGCGCTTGACACCTTGGTGGTTGACAATGCCACTATTAATGCTGGTGACATTGTAGAAAAACCATTTGGAACTGAATCCGTAAATGTTTTTGCGACTGCAGTTAGCCAAAAGGCAACAGTTGTAGTTTCTGGAGCCGACATCTTGGTGCCTGGAAACAACACTGTGACAGTAACGATTACCGCAGAGTCTGGTGCTACAGCAACCTACACCTTCACTGTAAAAGTAGCTAAGTCATCTGATAAGTCACTTGGCTCGATCAAAGTAAATGGTAAGTCTGTAAACGTAGAAGACACAATTATTGTTAGCGGTGACACCACAAGCGTTACAGTTATCGCCTTGGCAAATGACCCAGAGGCAACAGTTTCGGTAAGCGGTGCTGACGCACTTTCGCTTGGAGATAACACTGTTACCGTTACAATCACTGCAGCCGATGGAAGCTCTGCCGACTATGTCTTCACAGTTAGAGTCCCAAGTCCTTCAAACAACGCCAACCTGTCATTCTTCACAGTAAACGGTGTAGATGCGATTGAGAACAGCGTTATTGAAGTGGTTTCAGACGTAACTGAAGCTGTGATTATTCTTCAGACTGAATCTTCTAACGCCAGTTACGAGATCACTAGTGGAACTGCACTTGCAATCGGAAACAACGAGATTGTAGTAGTTGTAACCTCTCAAGACCAGTCAACTTCACGCACTTACACAGTCACCGTCAAGCGTGCAGCTCCGCTATCTTCTGACACCACACTTGATTCAATTACTGTAAACAACACAGCAATCTCTGCCGGAGGTGTGTTCGAGGTTGCCAACGGTACTGGGTCTGTAGAGGTAGTGGCAACTCCTAATGATGACAAGGCTACTGTTCTAGTCACTGGCGCAACTGGTCTGAAGACTGGGGACAACCTGGTTTCAATTCTTGTAACTGCAGAAAACGGTGCAACCGCTGAGTACACGATCACTGTAAAGGTTGCTCTTTCTGGAGATAACAGCCTCGCGTCTATTTCGGTAAACGGATCGAGTGTTTCACTTGACGACCTGAATGTGACCGTGGCTTCAGGAACATCCTCAGTAGTAGTTTCAGCTACGCCATCAGATGTTGAGGCTTCTTACACAGTTTCCGGTGCCGATGCACTTGAATATGGAGCCAACGAAGTAACGATCACAGTTACTGCCGCTAACGGAGACCAGAGAACTTACACCCTAAACGTAACTAGGACACCGCTATCTGGCAACAACAACATCGGATCGATCACTGTAAACGGAACCACAGTTGCAGTTGATGGAACCTTCGAAGTTGACCCAGGCACTCAGAGTGTAGAAGTGGTTGCAACCGCCGAAGATACCGATGCCTCAGTAGCAATAAGCGATTCAAATGCTCTGGTAGCTGGAAACAACGTAATTACAATTACTGTTACCGCGGCTAACGGAACCGAAGCTACTTACGAGATCAATGTATTCGTAAAGAGCTTGTCGAACGACGCTACCTTGAAGACCTTCACTATCGATGGAAATGCAGTTGAAGACGGCGGAGAAGTAACTCTTGACGGAACTAAGAACTTCGTTGCGGTTGTGGCACAAGCCAACGATGCTGGTGCTGTTGTCACAATTGAGGGTTCAACCAACCTAGCCTTTGGTTCTAACGATGTAGTCGTAACCGTTACAGCAGAAGATGGAACAGTCGCAATCTACACAGTGACTGTTATCCTGCCGAACCTAGGCGACACCTCGCTGAAGACATTTACAGTCAACGGAACTGCTGTTGAAGACGGTGACCGAGTTGAGCTTGAATATGGCGTGACCGACGTTGAAGTTGTTGTAGAAACTACTAACCCAGATGCAACATTTGAGGTTACCGGTGCTGACAGCCTAGTCTCTGGTGAGAACCAGTTGGTTGTTACAGTTACCGCAGTAGACGGTGAAACCATCCAAGAGTATCTAGTTGTACTGTTTGTAGCGTTCAACACAGACAGCTCACTTTCATCCTTCCAGGTGAATGGCGAGGACGTTGAGGATGGTGCTGTTATTGACCTTCCTGCATACACGACTGAGGTTGAGGTTACTGCTGAGGCTACCGATCCTGATGCAACTGTAGAGATTAAGGGTGCGACAGAGCTTTCTGTTGGTGAAAACCTACTGATTGTTACTGTTACTGCTGCTGATGGTGTGAGCGCAACTGATTATGTGGTCACCTTGAATGTTCCGCTTGGAAACAACGTTGAACTTTCAACATTTACCGTAAATGGAAATGATGCAGCAGACGGTGATGTTTTGGATCTAGATCCATACACCACTTCAGTCGAAGTTGTTGTTGAGACTGCCGACCCGGATGCGACGTTCGTTGTTGAGGGTGGAACGGATCTTCAGGTTGGTGCAAACACCCTAACCGTGACTGTAACTGCAGCAGACGAGACTGCTACAGCAACCTACTCGGTAACCCTTAATGTCCCAGCAGGTAACAACGTAGAGCTTTCAAAGTTCCAAATCAATGGAGCTGACGTAGAAAACGAAGCCACTGTTGATGTTGAATACGGAACAACTGAAGTTGACATCACCGTTGAAACTGTAGACCAGGACGCTACCTTTGAAGTTGTTGGTGGAACTGATCTTCAGCCTGGTGAGAACACAATCACCATCACTGTAACAGCAGCTGATGGTGAAACCACAGCTACCTACACAGTTACTGTGAAGGTTGCTTTGAATACGGACACTAGTTTGGCTGTGTTTGCTGTGAATGGAACAGATGTTGTTGATGGTGACACTGTTGATCTTGAGTATGGTGTGACTTCGGTTGAGGTTATTGTTGAGCCGACTGATCCTGATGCGACTTTTGAGGTTGAGGGTGGTGCTGATCTAGTTTCTGGTGAGAATACTTTGACTGTGACTGTTACTGCTGCTGATGGTGAAACTGTTGAGGTTTACACTGTGACTTTGAATGTTGCTTTCAACAGTGACACTAGTTTGTCTGTGTTCCAGGTTAATGGGGCCGATGTGGTTGATGGGGCTTCAGTTGAGCTTCCTGCTTACACCACTGAGGTTGAGGTTACTGCTGAGCCTACTGATCCTGATGCGACGGTTGAGATTGAGGGTGGCACCGAACTTGTTTCTGGTGAGAACACCTTGACTGTGACTGTTACTGCTGCGGATAAGGAAACTACTGAGACTTACACTGTGACGCTGGTTGTTGCTTTGGGTAATGATGTTACTTTGGCTACCTTCCAGGTAAATGGTGAAGATGTTGAGGATGGCGGTTCGCTTGATCTTCCTCCTTTGACCACTTCGGTTGAAGTTGTTGTTGAGACCACTGACCCGGATGCGACTTTTGTTGTTGAAGGCAACACTGATTTGAAGCTCGGTGCCAATACTTTGACTGTTACTGTTACTGCTGCTGATGGCAGCACAACAGTTACCTACACTGTGACTTTGAATATTCCGCTAAACAATGATGCATCGTTGTCAACTTTCCAGGTGAATGGTGTTGATGTTGAGGATGGCGCGACTGTTGATGTTGAGTATGGAACTACTGAGGTTGATGTTGTTGCTACTCCGACTGACGCTAATGCGAGTGTTGTGGTTGTTGGTGGCACTGATCTTAAGACTGGTGAGAACACAATTGTTGTTACGGTTACCGCTCAAGATGGTGAAACTGTTGTTGAGTACACGGTTACGGTTAATGTTGCTTTGAACTCAGATACTAGTTTGGCTACTTTCACTTTGAATGGTGAAGCTGTCAATGATGGTGATGTGTTTGATCTTGAGTATGGTGTGACTGAGGTTGAGGTTATTGCTTTGCCGACTGATCCTGATGCGACTGTTGAGATTGAGGGTGGCGCTGATCTTGTTTCTGGTGAGAACACTGTTACTGTTACCGTTACTGCTGCTGATGGTGTGACTGTTAGCGAGTATGTTCTTACTTTGAATGTTGCTTTCAACAGTGACACTAGCTTGGCTTCTTTCCAGGTGAATGGTGAGGATGTTGAGGATGGTGCTGTTATTGACCTTCCTGCATACACCACTGAGGTTGAGGTAACTGCTGAGGCTACTGATCCTGATGCGACTGTTGAGATTAATGGTGCTGCAGAGCTTTCTGTTGGTGAAAACCTATTGATTGTTACTGTTACTGCTGCTGATGGTGTGAGTGCAACTGATTATGTGGTCACCTTGAATGTTCCGCTTGGTAATGATGTTACTTTGGCTACCTTCCAGGTAAATGGTGAAGATGTTGAGGATGGCGGTTCACTTGATCTTCCTCCTTTGACTACTTCGGTTGAGGTTACTGTTGAGACTACTGATCCGGATGCGACTTTTGTTGTGACTGGTGACACTGGTCTTGAGGTTGGACAGAACGTTTTGACTGTTTCGGTTACTGCTGCTGATGGTGAGACTACTGCTGATTACACCGTTACTTTGAATGTTCCTTTGAACAACGATGCGACTCTGTCAACGTTCCAGGTAAATGGTGTTGATGTTGAAGATGGTGCGACTGTTGAAGTTGAGTATGGAACTACTGAGGTTGATGTTGTTGCTACTCCAACTGACGCTAATGCGACAGTTGTGGTTGTTGGTGGAACTGATCTTCAGCCTGGTGAGAACACGATTGTTGTTACGGTTACAGCTGAAGACGGTGAAACAGTTGCTGAATACACAGTTACTGTGAAGGTTGCTTTGAATACGGACACTAGTTTGGCTGTGTTTGCTGTGAATGGAACAGATGTTGTTGATGGTGACACTGTTGATCTTGAGTATGGTGTGACTTCGGTTGAGGTTA
>Ga0214917_10001764_pt1 | contig 27536 bp, 28 predicted proteins | sample LL_1208_BB_MetaG_FD_177983 | JGI IMG/M metagenome (GOLD analysis project Ga0214917, IMG submission 177983) | Freshwater microbial communities from Lake Lanier, Atlanta, Georgia, United States - LL_1208_BB | ecosystem: Environmental > Aquatic > Freshwater > Lake | place: USA: Georgia | collected... | reverse complement strand
TGGCTTAAATCAATTTCTATGTGAATCAAAGTTTGTAGTGAAACAAGAGATTCGAATGAGTATTCATTCAAATAAACAATAAAAAGAAATAGAAACCAATAGAGAAATGAGCAACAGTTGTAGCCTCCTGGCCAAGATTGTTCCCGACAAGATGACGGGCGATGCGATCCATGCCTCGACACATGTCGTTGCCACACTGTATAATCTGCGCATTCTATCGAGATGAAATCATTATGTAAAAATGAAATTGTTCTCGTAGAAATAGATTTTCTAAATCATGGAAGCAGAGTGGGACAACAAAGTGTTTTCTTTATTGCGCCGCTATTTCCAACAGCACGATGTGGCGTACATCCAGAAATGGAGTTACGACCATTTCCTGACTCAGCGATTGCCCAAAATCATCGAAGAAGAACCCCGCATCCAGATCAATTTCCGCAAGAATGAATTCTTCCATGTCGAATTCGGCCAGGTATTTGTAGATCGACCGTATATTGTGGACGAGAAACGGATCATCCAGTACATCATGCCGAGCGAGGCCATGCTGAGGGATCTCACCTACTCGAGTGTGCTCTCCATCAATATCTTTACACGGCATTTTATCGTCGAAGAGGATGGATCGGAGACCCTTGTGGAAGAAAAATCGTACTCCAAGATCCCGTTCGCGCGCATCCCCATGATGGTGGGATGCTCCAAGTGCAATCTGGCGCTTCTGGCCGAAAAGGATCGTGTCGCCAAAGGTCACTGCCCCAACGATCCGGGCGGGTACTTCATCATCAAGGGCAAAGAACGAGTCCTTGTGGCGCAGGAACGGACCAATTACAATATGGTCTATGTCTTTGACAAGAAAATGACCGATCAGAAGCATGTGATGGTGAGTGAGATCCGGAGCATGTCCGAAGAAACGGGGCATTCGGTGCTGATCCAGATGAAAATCTGCGCCTTATCGTTGCGCATCATGGTCCATCTCCCTTTTATCGCGCAGGAGATCCCTCTTGGTTTTGTGTTTGTGGCGTACGGGTGCTCGATTGAGAAGATTGAACAGATCCTGCGCCGGAATTTAAACCTGAACGAGGAGCATCGGGATGCGGATGCGCTGATCCAGGGCGTGCTGAAAGATGCACGGATGATCCGGAATGAGGAGACGGCGATCCAGCATATTGCGCATTACGCGACTCATGTGGTATCGAAGGAGCGACGGCACCTGTATGTGAAACAGATCCTTATGAACGAGGTGTTCCCGCACCTGGGGATCACCAATAATGAGATGCACAAGATCCTGTTCCTGGGCCATATGTGCTCGAAACTCATCATGACGTACATCGGACGGCGACCGATGGACGATCGGGATCATCTCGCGAATAAACGGATCGAGGTGAGCGGGATCCTGGTCGGGGATCTGTTCCGCACGCTGTGGAAACGATTCATACGGACCATCATCCCGCAATTGTCCAAACGATTGGACATCCTGACGATCATTTCGAAATTGAACATCATCACCATGGGCATGAGACACTGTTTCTCGACAGGGAATTGGGGGATCCCCAAATCGAACTATATCCGCGCGGGTGTGTCGCAGGTCCTGAGTCGTCTCTCCTACAATGCGACGCTCTCGCATTTGCGACGGATTGTCATCCCGATCGGGAAAGAGGGGAGGAATACGAAAATCCGCCAGGTCCACCCGACACAGATCGGTTTCATCTGTTCGTCCGAAACGCCCGAGGGGAGTTCCGCGGGCATTGTCAAGAATTTTGCCCTCGCGTCCGAGGTCTCCATGTATTTCAATCCGATTGTCATGCGGATGATTCTCGAGAAGATCCCGGGCATCGAGTTTGATTTTGATTGTTTTCTGTCCCGACCGGTGTGGAACAAGGTGTTTCTGAATGGGAATTGGCTGGCAATGGTGGAGGATATACCCGAGACGATGCGATATCTTGAATATTTCAAGTACGAACAGAAGAGCATCCCTCAGCACGTCTCGTTCAATACGAATGAGAACGAGGTGCACATCTTTTGCGACGAGGGGCGGATGATCCGTCCATTCTTTTTAGTGAAGAAAATGCCCGCTGTGTTTGAGGATTGGGACAGTATGGTGCGCGAGGGCAATATTGTGTGGTTGGATTCGCATGAACTGGAGAATCGTGTGATCGCCATGTTCCCATGGGAGATTACATCCGGGACGGATCTGTGCGAGATCCATCCGTGTCTCATGCTCGGGATCTGCGCCAGCATGATGCCGTTTGCTGATCACACGCAATCCCCTCGCATCTGTTATCATTCGAGCATGGTGAAACAATCGATCGGGATCTACAGCGGGACAAACGAGATCCGTGCGGATACCGTCGCCCACGTCCTCTCCTACCCCGAACGTCCTATCGTGCGGAGCCATGTCGAAAAATGGATGCGATTGGATCAGTTGCCGTGCGGGAACAATGTGGTGGTGGCAATCGCGTGCTACGGCGGGTGGAATCAGGAGGATTCGATCATTCTGAACAAGAGTTCGGTGGATAACGGGCTGTTCCGTTCGTTCACCTACAAGACCATCATGGTCGAAGAAAAGAAAAAAACGTCGTCGCATTTTGAGACGATCGATCTGCCGCCCGTGGATATGCGCATCCGGAGTTTCAATTATTCGAAACTCGGTGCGAACGGCATTGTCCGGAAAGGAGTGTTTGTCGGCAGCGGCGATGTGATTGTCTCCAAAATCTCGATCCGTCAGGTAAAAATGGGGCGCGAGGAGAAGATTGATACCTCGATTGTGATTAAGAACGGCGAGGAAGGGTATGTCGACAAGGTGTTTGTGACGACAACCCCCGAGGGCTACAAGATGGTCAAGATCAAGATCCGATGCCTTAAGATCGCCGAGATCGGGGACAAATTATGTTCGAATTGTGCGCAGAAAGGGACGATCGGGATGATTTTGAATAAAGAGGATATGCCTTTCACGCCGGACGGCATCATCCCCGACATTATCATCAACCCGCTCTGTTTTCCCGCGGATACATGGGTGCAGTGCGGCGATGGTCTGTCGCGGAAGATGGGCGATCTCCTCGATCATCCGATCCGTATCGAGACGTTCTCTATCAGCCGACGACGATTGCTCCATGGCATGAGCATGGGCGGTGAATTCAAAGGCCGGCAGAAACTCGTGCGGCTCCTCCGGGAGGATGGGGGTGTCGTCCGTTGCACGCCCGATCATCGATTCCTCGTCTACGATCAGGGTGCGTTCCGTTGGGAACGAGCGGATGCGCTCTCTCTCATGGAGGATGAATTGGTCATGGGCGCTTACACTCCTCACGACGAGATCCTCCCGGACGAGATATCCGGATGGTCGTTTGTCTGGGACGAGGAGGAGACGCTCTTGATCGGAGACGATCGTCATCGTCTCCTCATGCTGTTCCGTCTGGCCGGGATGTGTTTTCATCACGACGTCACTTCGATCAAGAGAAGGATCGATTGGCGATCCGTCGATCAGGATCTGCGCCGTTGTGGTATGTCTTTCCAGGATTTTTCAAGGATGGATCTGTTTATGACTGTCTGTCAGAAAAACACGCCCCTGGTCGTTGTGCGCGAATTCCTGGCCGGTTATCTGGCGATGCATTCCGATCACGGTCCCGGGCATTGGATCATCCATGGGTACGATCTAGAGATCCTTCATCGTCTGGCGGTCGTGATTGTGCAGCGTTTCGATATCGTCTGCCATTTCGTCGAAAAGGACGATCGGATGTGGCTCAAGATCGAGGATGTGGCCGCGCTCGTCCACCGCATCGGCGTCCGCTACCACAGGCTCCACCGGCTCCGGATGACCGTGATGGCCGCCTACCGGGCACGGATGGATCGTATTGATTTCCAGGAGTATTTGCGCCGGTGCCGTGCCGATGCGTGGTTTTTTCTGGAGGACAACGATGCGCCGCGACAATTGTTCTGGACCTGCCGTCTCCGCGAACGGATCATGGAGGATGCGGTGAAGGATGTGTATTGCATCGGTGTGGAGAAGACGCATTGTTTTCTGGCCGGATCGATGATCGTCGAGAACTGCATCCCGAGTCGGATGACCATCAACCAGCTGATGGAATCGATCGGCGCCAAGTCCGCCGCGATGAACGGTCGTTTCCGTCATGCCACCACGTTCTCCAGCCACAGCGTCGATGTCGTGGATCGTCTCAAGGACGAACTGCACCGCGCCGGCTACGAGAGGAACGGGAACGAGTGCATGATCAACGGCATCACCGGCGAACGCATGGACGCCGACATCTTTGTCGGCATCAACTACTATCACCGGCTGAAGCACCTCGTCAGCGCCAAGATCCACGCCCGCAACCACGGCAAGGTCTCCCAGCTCACCCAACAACCCCTCGAGGGCCGCTCCCGCGATGGCGGTCTCCGGTTTGGCGAGATGGAGAGGGATTGCGGGAGTGGAGAGTTATACATCTCACTGGATTGTGGATTGAGTGTGAAATTAAAGGCGATGGAGCATATTGGATACAATGTGTTCGGGTGGGATGATGGAAAAATGGGGATGATGCCATCGAATAAGATCGGATTCATCAATAAAGGGTTTCGAGAATGTGTTGAGATTATGCTCCAGGATGGAAGAACGATCCGATGCACACCCGATCATCCTTTTTTAACGACCGAAAATACATGGATTCCAGCGAAAGATCTCATGCAGAAACCCTCTCGTGTGCGCGCGAGCCTATGTTTCCCATGCATTGATATTGCCGCAGAACTCGTCGAATGCGACAAATGGTCATTATTTCTTAATGGAATCGATCTGCGGACCGATACTATAGATGAATATTTGCGCACCATGGCTTTCATGCGCGTGTTGGGATGGATTGTCACCGATGGTGGCATCTATCAGGAGCATGAGGATGGTCATCTGAAAGGTCTGATATCATTAGGGCATCAGATGGACGTAAAAAGTTTTTTACGAGATTTACGATATTTTTGTCATGATTCCAAATATAATGATCATGCGTCACGATTCATGAAAACATGTGTTTCTTCGATAAGCGGGAAAGAATGGTCTCATTACAGCATTCTCCTTCCGCATTATTTCACAAAAATCATCAGTCAGATCGACGGCATCACGATCGGTAAGAAAGTATGTCAGGAGGCGTGTATGCCCGCCTTTGTCTTGGCGGACGATTTCCCGCGTCCGCTCCTCCGCGAATTCCTGGGGGCGATGTTCGGCGGAGATGGGCATACGTGTATCCTGAGCATGCATCGTGGAAAAAGAGATGTCCTGACATCGGTGAGTTTTTCAAAATCGAGGACACAACCCTATGTTGCATCTCTGGTCAAGATGATGGAAGATATGAAAAAACTCCTTGCGCGGTGCGGAATCCATAATGTGACGATCCAAAACCTCAAAGAGACCAGCCACTCCAAACAAAAAACGGCGAATCCAAATGACAAGTGCTACCAGTCAACCCTCCACCTAGACATCTCGGAACTCCTCCCGTTCTGGGAGAAGATCGGGTTCCGGCACTGTGTGCATAAATCCCTGCGATTGGAGGCGGGCGCCTCCTATAAACGGCTCCGCGAGACGGTCATCCGACAGCACAATTGGTTGGTGCATCGCGTCGATGAGATTACCAACTTTTCAGAGATCAAGAAACAGTTCCCGAACAGGATTGTCGGGACCAAGAAAGCCATCGGACAGGCCATCCAAGAACTATCCGCGCGCGAGATCCTCATCCATCCCTATGCGATCCCCACGACGCACGACATCACGGATCATCTGATCAAGGGCACGTCGTTCGGGAAATTCACCTCGAAATCGTTCCCCAATGCGGAGGAATTCATGAAAGATATCGGGGCGTATCATTGGTTCATCGATGACAATGCATCATCCCATAATACCTGCTACGCGATCAAGACAGACACGGAAGTGCTCCCCACTATGGACATGACGGTGATGGGCGTCCGCCCCTGCGGTCTCGAAGAGGTCTATGATATCGAGGTAGAAAAGACCAATTCTTTCTTGGCCAACGGTATCGTGGCTCATAACTGCATGATCTCTCACGGCAATTCGCGGTTCCTCCTGGAACGCCTGTTCGACATGTCCGACCCGTTCAAGATCCCGGTCTGCCAGGGATGCGGGAACATGCCCTCCTCGATGACGCAGTGTTCAGTCTGCGAGGGAACGGGCATTGTCACCGTGCCGATGCCGTACGCGTGCAAACTCCTCTTCCAGGAACTCAACGCCATGGGCATCCGCATCAATTTCTTCCCCGAAAACGATTGATTAATCTATCGTCGCGGTGATTGGCAGGCTGCACACACACTCACCCTCGAAATCGTACACGATCATATAGATCCTCCCCATGTACCGGACGGCGTAGATATTACCATTCCCTGTGCCCGGGTCGTACTCATCCTGATTCCAATGTCCAATCTTGAAATAATCCTTTTTCAATCGTTCGAACCGAGCCTGGAGTTGAGAATCATTGTCGTTCTCGTACAACGTCCGCGCGACACGGCCCAGTTCGATCAGGACAGGGATCGGGACGGGTCGGAACGCGGAGATGCAGTCCGCAAAGAGTCGGGTCCGGTGGACGACGCGCGCTTGTTTCTTGACGCGCGTCCGGATCACATTCTTTCTCTCTTTCTTGTGCTTGATCCCGAGCGAAAACGGCGGGAGCGATGGGATCTCGATCGGTGGTGTATCGGATACATGATGTTGATCTGTTTTCGCTTTCACGCGCGCGCGGACATAGGCATCCTGCGCAAGATCGGCGAGTGTCCGTTTCATCTCTTTATGGATAATTATTTTTTGAATCATCTCGGATTCGAAATGATGAGATGTATCCTATAAAAAAATTTCGTTGAAAAAAAAAATATGGACAATATAAATCATGGTTTTTGCGGCATTCTGGAATTATTGGTTTCCACAGATCCAATTATCACGATTGAAACCAAAACAGTTATCGGCACAATCATCGTCAGTAACAGTAGCACAATCAACAAGAAAATCATCGGCACAACCACTACTAGTAGCACAATCAACAGCACCATTATCAGCATATTCACCAGTAGTAGCACAATCAACAAAACAACCAGCGGAACAACCAGCGAAACCACGAATAGCACAACCACCAGTAGTAGCACAACCACCAGTAGTAGCACAACCACCAGTAGTAGCACAACCACTAGTAGCACAAAAAGTAGCACAATCATCGATAGCACAACCAGCAGCAAACGTAGCACAACCACGACCGAATCCGTTCGCAGGAGGAGTACCTACGAGAACATTAAAAAAAATTCAAACCTCGGTACAACCCAAAAAATCCATCTACACCAATGTCCTGGGCGATGCCTTTTTCACGGATCTGAATCGAGCCAATCCCATTATCCGAAAGAGGATGATTCAACAAAAATCTGACCAGATTGCCAATCTCCTCATCGATGATATTGTTGCTCGGAAAACGACGCAACAAATTGCGAGAAAACATCTCAAAGATTCCATCACCGTCCATCGGAAGGATAAATGGATAAAATCGCCCATGGTCCCCGACGAAAAAAAAATACGATTGATCCGACAAAATCTTCAGATGTCTGCGATGGACGATGCGCAATTGGATCGTCTAGAGAAATTCCTGGAGAAATGGAAACAAAAAAATGTCAAGAAATCGGACATTCTCCGTCTGGATCCGAACGACATCTGGGAGAAGGTCGTTCATAATACGGGCGATAATCTCGACACAGCCATTGCGAGCCTGCTCGGCGTCCCCAAACAGGTCCAAGTCCGGCAGGTAGTCAAGATCGATCCGGAATTATCCCTCCTCGCGACGGAACTACGCAAACAATACGCGGAACCGATCAAGAAACTCGTGAATGATTTCCTGCAGTTGGATAAGGATCCGAATCTTGTCGAGACGATTCCCTTTTACTATAGATTTTTGAATCAGAAACTCTATCAGAAACGGGCAAAGACGGTCCTTCAGTTGCCGAGGTACACGAATGAGATCATTACGGCCTATACGACCGGTGGTGCAAAAAACAAAGAAGCCATCATTTCCTTGATTGCACAATTGGAGAAGAAAAATGCATTGATGGGGAAGATCCCCGAAAAAATCAAGGCCCTCAATACCAAAATGTATGCACGTCTGACCGCCAAACGAGACGATCTTCGGGATCGTTTCGGATTTGGTTCGGTCGAAAGCGTCACCCTCGCGGATGTGTTTAATAAGATCCTGCGACTGCTCAATGGACGGTTCAATGATAAGACGATCAAGACCAAAGATCAACTAATCGCTGCCATCCAAAAATTCAAAATCCCCCAGATGTACAATGAGGCCATGCAGGTCTTGCGTTCGACCATCATCGATGCCATGAAAGAACTGTACACAGATATCCAGACATTGAAAGCAAATCCTGCACAAAAACAGCTCTTGGAACTCCTTCTGTTTGGCGGGAATGGACAGACACCACAACAAAGAGTCCAGACACCACCACAACAAATACAGAAACGACGACAAGAATACGAATGGAAACGATTCAGCAATGCTTTTACCGCCAGCACCAAACTTGTTCTACTCCCTCAATTTTCACCGCTGTTTGCGTCATAAGTGTCTTATTCTTTTTTTGGTCCACTAAAAAAGAATTGGTTATCTAATCATCGGATCGCAAAGCCGTTGCGCGCCGGGATGGTGTTGTTCGCCCGTGTGCGCTGGAAAAACAATTCGTTGGTCGCCGGGAACGTCCTCCGGACACCGAGTTTTTCGGTGAGTTCGCATTTTGTAATGTCACCGGCCGGGATCACTCTCGCGGTGGACGTCAGCTGGATGTAAAGATTGTCGCAAAAGACGTTCAGCCCGTCGGCATAGGCGAGTTTCATCGAGAACCCGCCCGTCGTGGAATAGGCATCGCCCGGTTGGAAGATCTCGTCGCTGGTCGGGGTGCGGCCATCGATCGTGGTCGTCCCGTACGAATCATCAAACGACCAGCCCGCAAAAGTCTTCCCAGGAGGGATCACGAATGGTGTGCCGTACCCGCCGATGGTATTCATCTCATCGATGGTCAGCAGGATCCCCGAAAATTCTCCCTGGTTGAAATAGGCGCCCTCATCATTGAAATAATAGACGCCCGCGTACCCGACGGGAACCGACCGTTCGTTCATCGGGCCCAGCAGGAGACGATCTTCTATAGGGGAGGTGCCTGCCGTCGAATGGGGGAGATGTTCCTGGAAACAGAAGCCGTCGCCGGCGCGGATCGGGTATTGTATCTCATCGATCTGGATCACACCGGTGCTGTCCGAGAGGTAGACGAGGTACGTGTTCTCGAACGACCGATGATCCCATGCGAGATCCGTGTGCACCGGCGTATCGCCCCGCACCCATCGGAATGGAACGAGTCTTGCGAGCGGGATGCCGAATGCATCCGATAACTTGTCGTGGATGTCCATTGGCAGTTCGACCATGAACCTGCCGGATCGTTCCCGGGTCACGACAGGGAGATTGTGGATCCGCTGGATCTCCTCTGCGGTAAGGATATCGTGAATGACTCTTGTGTCCGACATCAGATCCTTACTTAAGATCAATATTTTATTTTTCTGTGGGTATTGTGGAATGCAAAGAATAGTTTTCTCCTTTATGAGAAAACAAATGTCGTCATTCCGATTCCGCGAGACCAGGAATCGTCTGCCCAAGTATGTCAAGGAACAATTGTACCCCATGATGCGGGACTGTTTCCCGGAAACGTACCTCTCGGACACGCTGGATGAATTTGTGCAATCGTATTCGGTAACCCCCTACCGTCATTTTTGGATCGAGGATCAGAAAAAAACCATCATCATCTACCTCAAATACAATCTCGCGGAGCACAGTCTCTGGAATGTGTGCACGGACAAACTCTACCGCCGGCAAGGATTTTTGTTCCGACTGCTGGATCATGCGCTCTCGGTGATCCGGGATCGGCCCGTCTATTTGTATGTGCTCACGACCAACACCATCGCACGGAAAGCCTACAAGAAATACGGATTCCGGATCGTGGGACAGCACGAGGATGCGTACAAAATGATGATCGATTGATGGAGAGGCGTCTAAGTCTTTACGAACGGAAAAGAAAGATCAATGGAACTCGTCGTGGATACCCGCGAACAATCATTGTACAATACTCTGCAAGAATCAGACTTTGGCTATCCTGTGCGGCAGGAATGTCTGACGATCGGTGATGTGTGGATCCGGAACGAGGAGGATATACTGTTGCTGATCGAGCGCAAGACCGTGGCGGATCTCTGCGCCTCGCTGAGGGATGGTCGTTACCACGATCAGAGGAGGCGGTGGAAGCAGTTCCAGGAGGAACATCCTCAGGCGTGCGTCTCCCTGTGGATCGAGGGGGATCTGATAAGCGCGCCGGGGATCGACGAGACGTTGCGCGGGAGCCTGATGAACAGTCTTTTCCGGCTCCAGATGCTCCACCGGATCATCGTCCACCATGTCAGGGACCGCCGTTCGTTCGTGACGAGCCTGCGACTGGCGGTACAGAAATTCGAAAAGGACCCTCACCACCTGCTCCACGAGAAGACACAATCCTCGTCGATCCCCCTCGACATGCAGCGGTACAAGAAATCCCACGATGTGGATGCGGGGATGGTCTGGCGCGCCGTGCTCACTCTCATCCCTGGGATTTCGCGAGAGACCGCCGAGAAGATCACCGCCGTCTTCCCCACGCAGACCGAGTTTTTCCATGCCGACCGGGAGACGGCCATGAACCAGCTGGCGACGCTCTTGATCCGTCCGAAACGCCGTCTCGGCCAGAAGGCCGCCGAGAAGATCATGTCCCTGCTCCGCACAAGTGCATAACTTTTTACATCGTACAATGGTAAAAAGTTTTCATGTTCTCGCGTTTCTTTCAGAAACGACCGGTATGTGCAATCTGCCTCTCGAGAATCGCACGATCCGATCTCGTCCTCACCCCGTGCATGCACTCGTTCGACAAGGCGTGCCTGGTGCGCTGGATGAACGAACGACCGACATGCCCGGTCTGCCGTCGGACGATCAAATGCTATCGATGGGCGGGTGCCATGTAACCAACCCAATAATCCCTCATTTAGATGGGTTCAATATGTCTTGGAGGATCTTACGGATGGCGGCTCTTCCCTGCTGGACGCTCACTGTCAGATCCGATCTTATGATTTTTTCTCCCCTTTGTCTTTTGTTTTCCAGACGTGTCTCTTTTGCCCGGATGTTTTTCAGGTACTGTCGGATCTCCGGGTAATGTTGGAGTTGTTTTTGTCGGATGTACTGCCCCAGACGTTGGGCAACTCCTTTTTCATGAACCTCGAATCCTCCTCCGCTATAGAATCTATGTGTTGGATTTGCACGGCCGCGGATGGATCGGCTGTGTTGCGGATCATCGGGGATCGACGACTGTCTCCTCCTGAATGATTTCTTCTCCCCCACGATATCCTTGAAGTCCCGGTACGGATCGATCTTCTGGAACGCCTGTCTTTGATGCGGAGTCCTCTCTCCGCGCCATTGACCCTGTTGTATGATCCGTTGCGCCTGGTCCACGCTCTCATCGGGTGGAAGCTGACTCATGATCAATCGGAATGCATCAAGACGTTTCATACGGAGAGCCAACAGAAGAGGATGAAGGCCATTGGCGGTACGTCGGAACAGATCGTGTGTCGTTGTGGTCTCACGGATCAAGTTCTCGATCCATTCGAGATGATTCATGCGGATGGCCGCGGTCAGCGGGGTGTCCCCATACTGGTTGTACCCACTCTCCTCAGAAAACTGTGTGATGGAGGGTGGTATGATCCGTTGTCGTTGAGAGGGAGGATGATAACCATAACGACGCAGCATGATACGTTCGTTGGGCGGGAATGACTCATAGAGTCGATTATTCGCGCCATATTCGAGGAGCATCTCGACAATATCCCATCGACGTTTCTCTTTGGCTAGATTTATCGGCGTCTGCCCAAAATTATCGGCTCTATTGACATCGGCGCCTCGTTCGAGGAGCGCATGTATCAATTGTGATTCATCTATACCGATACTCCATAATAGAGGTGTTCTCCCCGATGTATCGAATTTGTCGACATCGGCGCCTCGTCGCAAGAGCGCATCGAACATTTCAGGTCTGCCATAAAACATACTATGTATTAAAGGAGTAGATCCATAAATTGGTCTATTCACATCTAGATCGGGTCGTGCGAGGAGTTCTTCGAACGTCGCTTTTTCATTATTTTTGATACTCCTGAATAGATGTTGTGTCGTTGCCATTTTATGGCTCATATAGAAAAAAAAAACCTAAAGATTTAACCGGTGAGGACGTACCCCGACGGTTTTGCGCTGGGGGATGGGATAGCAAACATTTTCTCCAGACGGCCAAAGATGTGCTTTTTCTTGAGGATGGCATAGACGTAGCGCTGTATGTACCGGACGAATTTCTTGTCAATGTACTCCAGGCACGAGATGATGGGGCGGATCTGTAGTGAAGATCGATCCCGGTCGTTGAGGATGCGGGAGATCCGTTTCAGGATCCTCTGTTTCTCGGCGTAGGGGATGACATTCTGTGTGATGGTCGAGATGGTCTCGTTGAACTGCGTAATCTGATCGAGGATGAGGGACAGCGGCGGTTTCGGGCGTTCCAGGAGGTTCAGCAGGATCTCGATCTCGCCCCGCACCTGACCGATCCGCGCCGCGTCCGAACGGAAGATCGGGAACAGCGTCTTCAGGAGATAGATGTCGTGCTTGAAGACGGCGTACAGCCATATCCGTTTGGCCATTTTCATGTTCTTCTCGAGACGGGGGTCAAAGAACTCACGGATGCCCTTCCGGATGCTCTCCTCGTAGACGGGGAGCGGTTGCGTCAGTTCTTCCCAGCGCTTCCCGCCGGAGGGGCGGTAGCGCAGACGGAACCAGTTGGTGACCTCGACGAACCGCCGGTCGATCCATGTCCAGATATCGATCTTGATCACAGACTGGCTCTGGATCGCGTCCGCGAGCGTGTACACGACATTCCCCGGCAATTTTTTCTTCCCGCGCTTGATTTCGCCGAGCGTCCACCGGATCACGCATTTCTTGTGGATCCGGTCCTCCAGATCCATGCGCTGGTAGAGGGTCGGTCGAGAATGAACCAGTCCGATCCATTCTTTTTTTTCGGGTGATGTCAATAATCCTGCGTCATACAGCGCCACAATCCATTCCCGGATCCTGGGCGCATCGTACGGTTGGAGGAACGGGCACGCGTACCGCTCATCCTCCCCCGCCTTGAAATCCGCCAGGTATGTTTTCTTGGCCTTGCGGATCCGGACGGCCATGTCCTGGAACGATCGGAGAATCTTGTCCACGACAACGGTCTTGGAGATGCCCGTGTACGAGCACGTCTCGAAAAGATCGATATCGACCGGGTACTCGTGGATGATGTACCGGTAACTCCCCACTATATCGGGCGGATGCTGTTTGTCCAGCGTGATCAGGTCGATGGCCTCCCGCACGCTGGGAACCAAAGAGGCGTACGTCCGTTCCTCCAGCAAGATATTCCCGATCCGCTCCGTCTTTCCCATCTCTTTATCGTAAAAAAAAAAATCTTTCATCACATCTAAAGATATGCCTCCATCGCGAGATACGAAAAGATCACCCGTGAATGAAATCATCCGTAGGATTCAACAACTTCTGACAAGCTCTGCACCGCTGATACCGTATTTAACACTTTTTATAAACAGAGAATCCACGTTAAAACCAGAAGTACGAATATCGTTTACGAGATTTCTCCTATATTTCAAATTATTAGAAAAGTTAATTGAGGTATTACCTCCATATGAAAAATTATCGAGACAAATTGTTGAGGAACTCGAACAAATTCATGCCTACGGCAGAGCGCATCGACAACAGGTACCGTTCATTGCGGATCACCTCGAATTTCCTAATAAACTGAGTTATCTACTGAGGCTGATCCGGGAAGGTCTGGATAATTATGAAAGGAATATTGGTCAATACCAAATCGATCAATTTTTAATAGGATTCCAATTTTTAACAGAGGAGGACCGGTATAAACGACCTCGAGTACAAGAACATGCACAAGATTCTATCGAAAATATGCTCCGTGCACAACTACAAAAAAGGGAAGATACGGTTTTGAAAGATGCATACGAATATTTTCGGATCATAGGCGATTACCTGTTTGAGCACAGGAATAAATTAGTACCCACTCTATCGACTGTACAACAATATTTTACAGACATGACACGGTTTTTACAGACCCTCCATGAACATCCTATCGTCATTCCCAAATCAGCATATCATAATAGAAGATCTGATCTGTTGAATAAATTGCTGCAAAACAAACGCGGAGGAAAGACCACACGAGAGATGCCTACTACAAAAGATACCACTAAAGATTCACCCGATACGGATATTTGGCAAGAATATAAGGCGACATTGCCTAAAAAACAACGCGCACCGACGACGCAAACCACATCAATCGGTTCACTCCCTGATCGACCACAACAACAGCAAGCACAGCGACGACAACATCAACAGCATGCGCAGATCCAACGACGATACCAACAATTAAAGAGTCTTCATACGAGGATGAGACAATCCGATCTTGTTCAAGAAAAAAGTCATCATTCTCCTCCGATATCATGGAGACATAAATCATTACCCGGTCTTCCGCATGATCAACAATTACGACGACGTAAACAATCCAATTGGGAAATCATCGGCCCCGCATTCGAGAGGATCGCCGATGAACTCTGTGATCAATATGGACAGTATGATCTCGTTGTGATTGTCGATGTACAAAATATATGCAAGGATGAGGAACGATTCGGGAAAACATCCTACCACCAAATCCAAAAAAAACTTGTCGGTGGTGAGTATCGTCAAAAAATCAAAGACTTTTTTTTCGCGGATAATCCTGATGTTCCACCGGAACGGTGCGGTTGGATCTTTGTGACACAGGCGAATCTGGACGAGACAGGGGACGAACAGATCGTTGTGGAAACATATCCTGTGCAGAGCCGCGGAGGCGGCACGGCCGATAGCGGTCATTTGGATGCGGTGATCAAGGTGGCTTGTCATACATTAGAGGATAGATCGAAAAATTGTCACACGGTTGCGCCAAAGAAAAATCCGATGGACGACATGGTGATACTCCATCTATTCCAACGATTCCAAGAAAAAAGGAAACGATATTTCCAATCCATTGATCGACACAGAGCCAAATTAATGCAGCAATTTCAGACTAAATTCTCGCAATTAGAAAATATTCTCCATCACAAAGATACTTTCGATTATGTCGATCTAGCATTTTACAGGAAGATGAAAACCAACATGTTGAAACAGACGTACGACGCATTCCAACGCCAGAGTCACCACGAGCACATACCCGCAGAAGGATTCATTTATAGCCGAGACATGCTACACGATTATCAGAAAATACCGATCGAAACCTGATGTCGACAAATTTTTTCTGAGCAGAAAGAATTTACCGAGATGATTGTATGTAGTCATAAAAATGCAACTCCTGTACACCATCCTGCGGTATATCCCGAGGCACGGCGTCGGTCCGAGAGAACTGCGACGGGCGATTATCATTTTCCATATCGCCAATCGGATGAACGAACGATTGCTTGAGTGCGGCATTGTGATTGTGCGCGTGTCGATCGTTCGCCTGCACCGGTTCATGAATTCACAAAATATTTCTTGATTAGAACAAAAAGAGGATGAGGAGGAAAAAAAATGCGTTCGCCCAGCCACCCGTGTGGGGACCGAGCACCTGGCGGATGCTCCACTGTGTGAGCATGACGTACCCGTCCCGTCCGACGCGCAAGCACAAACACGACATGGAGACATTCCTGAACAGTCTCGGGAACATCCTCCCCTGCCGGCTGTGCGGGAGCAACTACCGGGCGTACCTCAAGGATCATCCCGCGGATCTGCGGAGCCGTGATGCGCTCGTCCGGTGGATGATCGACCTCCACAACGACGTGAACCATCGTCTCCGCAAACCTATCCTTTCTGTCGATGAGGCGCTGGAAAAAATCCATTCGTGCTGTCGCCCATGAAACGGATCTTGGCCGTCGCGCGGGGATTGATTTTGAAATGCTCGAACCGATCGAGGATTTTCTGGATCGACGGGAGGATCGCGCAGACATCCAAACGGTCCATATCGAGCATGCCATTCATGATGTTGACAGAGGCGGTCTGATCCCAGAAATCGATCATGTTCATATGCTCTCGTTCCTCTCGAAACGGCATGGTGCGGAGCAGACGAAGAATGTCCCGATGGATCGCGCCGGAGGACGAGGTCGTCATGCTGTTTTCCAAGAATATATCCAATTTAAAATAGTCCATCATGTAGATCAGATTGACATGATCGTCCGTGCGGGGTGTGGTATAAACTTCTATCCCCAGAAAACACTCGTGCACAGGGAGGATACCGATCTGAGCGTACCGGATGTTGGACATATAGCCCATCTCGTACAAGTCCAGAAGATGGAATGGGCAATAGAGGGCTTGCGCCTGCGAATGCAGGATCAATTCGATCATGGGGGGTGCCGTCCAGTATCGGGCGATCATCGCCAATGTCCTAGCGGACAATGTGTGGATGTAGATAATGTATTTCATCTGTACACGAACCATTTCGAGGATACCATGCATATCCTCATTATTCTGGATCCAATGGAGGAACGGATCGGATTCCTGCATGCGGACAAAAAACAACGAGGATATACTGTGAGGACGATCGAAACGGATCGATGGATTCCCATGGAAACAGATGGATTTGATATCGTAATACAAGTACTGTCCCGTATTGGGGATGTACAATGACAAATGTTGATCGAGTATATCCTGCATCATTGATTATGATCTGAAATGCATCCGTAAACTTCATTTTTTTTTCTTTCGAAAAAGAAATGAAGCGCAAGCTCCCCACGTACCAGGAACTGGTCGGCCTGCTCGCCATCTTTCTGATTGTCATCCTGATTGTGTATTCCAGCATGAATTACATTGTCGAGCAGTATAAAAAAGATGATGGCAAACTGATGGAGATCCGAAATGCGATCCGCCCCCTGAATCCCGATGCGGTCGATAAGGTCATCCTGCTCGAGGATACAAAATCGTACACCATCAACAAGAAAAAAATCTACCTCTGCCTGCGGGACGAGCACGGAGAGTACTACAACGATAACATGCTCATTTTTGTCGCGATCCACGAACTGGCGCACGTCCTCTGCGACGAGATCGGGCACACCGAAAAATTTGAATCCATCTTCCATAATCTGCTCCAGGTGGCCGTCGAACAAAAAATCTACGATCCCAATGTGGAACCCATCCGCGATTACTGCGAGTACTGACTGATCGATCCGGATGGGAAAAACAGCGACAGATATTTGTAGACAGGATGCTGATTGGGCAGCATCGTCATCATCGGCCGGTAGGTTTCTGGATTTGATCGGATCTGAGTGGGGGACGGGATGAGCTGCTGCTGGGCGGAAGGGAGATTGTTCTTCAGGTGCGCGTACATGCGCTCGGCCTCGTCCTTCTCGGTCTGCGGCTGGCGATGATCCTTGAAATTACGGATCTTTTGTTTCAAGCGTTGCCGGAGATCGTTCCGTTTTTTATCCAGGTCCTGGTACTCGAACATCAGGGTGAGCGCATTCCGGATCTTGTCGTGATCAAAACGGAGCACGTTATACGGCTGTTTCGTTCCTCCTTCATAATGGATCGACTTCAGGATCGTATCGGTATGCTCGAGGAAATCGTCTGGATTGATCCATTTCTCGGCGACCATCCGCCGGATCTTGGTCCGTTGTGTCTTGGAGATGATCTGCTGCGGATCAACAATCTGTACCTCCATCGTGTTTATATTGTTCCACGAGGATCATGAAATCGATTTCATTTTTTTTTTGGAAAAACAAATCGGCCAATGATGATACCATCAGCACAAATTCTCATCAATGTCCAAAACGATTGCCCTTGATAAATACTACTTCATCGGAGGTCCATAATGTATCTCGATATGCCGGATACATGACATCGTCATAATGAGGGTATGAATCTCTGGTAAAATCGATATCCTTATATAATCGCAAGAGAGATCCTATATTCCATCCCTTCTGAATGATCTTGTTGGACATTTCGACTTCTTTTGACATGATTGCATCCTGAAATGATGCAGCATAATGTTTTGTACTAAAAATATGGACATCCATCAGGTACCGGAGTGTCTGTCTATCGATCGCAAAGATGTACGATTGTACATGCGGTCTGATGGCGGTATTGATTGTGCTACCAAATAGTTTGATATTGCCTCTGAGACCGTCGATATAAATGTCCGTCCATTGTTTTCCCGGGTGTTCCGATAAAAAAGGTCCCCACACGGAAGAATTGACAAAAACAAAATAATCGTAGTGATTGAGATCGATCTGTTCCAATGCATCACTCCATCCGCCAAAATCATATCCTACATTGGATCTGGAAATGACTCGTACATGATCCGGTACATCCCGAAGGACAATGTCCGGATCATTGATGATGATTACAAAATCCGTATTCTCATCATTGAATATGGCGTGTCTTAAAAAATGATGCACGCGATCATTGTCTTGGTGCAATACATACAAGACCAATGTTCTGTACATACGTCTTCTATATATATAAAAGATTATGGATAAAAATCCGAGAATGAACAAGATCCATATCCAAATCCAATACATACTTTTTTTTATGAGTGGATAAAAAATTTATGATTATTTATCGTTCAATCTCAATCTAGAAGGGAATCTTTTTATAGTAGAAAAAATGTCATGCCAAGACCTTCGGATCTTTTTCATGAGTCATAGTGAATGTATGCGGATGGTAAGAAAGGGATAATTTTTCTTGCTAGATACCCACGGAGTTTTTTTGCGGGGATTGCATCGTAATCTCGTAGAATCGTTTGACAAATAGTAAATAATCCTTATCAAGGGTCGATGGCGATGTGGAACCCGCGAATCGTCACGAAATCATGATTCCCAATCACACAATCTAGATTATGATAGATCATCATGCCCGAATCGATAAATATACCGCCATTCTGATATAAAAAGACGTAGCGAAAAAGATCTGCCTTGTGTGCGCCTTTATGGAAGGAATGGAATTTATCAATCAGATTGGGAAATTCTTCCATCGGATGCTGATGGAGACATTCTTTGTCCGTCATATTGATGTAAGTATATCCGGGAGCATGTCGAAGAAGTGCCTGGATCACTTCATCCGATTCCGATTCTTTGAAGACCTGGAGAAAGATCTTGGGGATGCGATGTGAACCATCTTGTGTGATGGCCAAAGGCAGATATTCTTTCACCAGATGAGGATCTGAAAAAGGAGAACGACCCCTATCAGAATGATTATGATTACGATTGTTAAGGAGATGACGGTGGGAGGAAAAGGAACGACCGAAGGAGCGGGTGGTACTCGGTGAACTCTTCCATCTCGGGGGGCGTCATGGGCCGTATATGATCCGACGACACCGTACCGATCGGTTGGTAGAGGACAATCACCTTGTCGTTCTGCCGGAGCCGGAGCGCCCTGTCCTCAAACAGGAGGTAATGGAGCAGGATGATGAGTCCGGGCGAGAACGAACGATCCGGATCGCGGTACGACCGGTTCCATTGGTGGACGATCGCCGCAAAGATGTCGCGGGCGATCCAGAGATCACGCGGGATGTTGGTGATGGACAGGGCGTGTATGAACTTGAACTGTTTGTACAGGTAATCTTTCATGTCCCGGCACACCTCCCGTTCGAATAGAGGGATATCCTCGAGCGCGCGATCATGACCGTGGTGGCGCAGGATATCGATCAGATTCTTGAGGATGATCAGGATATCGATGGAAGTGCCCTCGTAGATTGGCTCGAATTCTTTGAAAAACCGGGACAGACATTTCTGGAGGATCCCGAGCAGTTCATCCGGATCCGCGGTATCCTCTCCCTCATCGCTCGTGCACCGCAGCGCCTGGTTCTCGTACGAGAGGAGGAACAGGAGGGTCGACGGGGCGATCGATATCTGGTGGAGGAGCAGTTGATCCTCGATGAACTGCCGGTTCCATGTGTTGAAGATCCGACATACCGGGCACCTCCATGTGAGGATCTTCATCTTCCTCAGCATCTTGTGCAATCGATCGAGATCCGGGTAATGAGGACAATAGCGCTTGATCCGGTTGAGGAACGACCGGATGAACGCCTGGAGCGCGTGGCGATAATCCCCGTGCTCCAGGTAGGTGGTGCTGGACGGGAGGTTCTGGAATCCCGGGTAATGGATCCAGAATGGCGATTCGTCCAGGATCCCGGCGGACTCGCCCTGCATCTCAAAGACATGATAGCGCACCGTCTCCCGGAATCGATGATCGACCACCAGCCGGACATCGTCCACCGATAGGGGGAACCGGTGTGCCGCATAGAATTCTTCGCTGATCTCGCCCTTCCAGAAATAGACCATCAACTGCCAGAAGATGGACTGCATCCAGTCGGGAGAAGGTATTTTCATGGCCTCTGACCATGATATCGTCTCTTGGTTCATCTACTTCTCTTGTACTATTTAACGAGTCGTCTTAGATAATTTTTCGATCCTATAGATTGTGTCAAACAATGTTCGTTTCCATTCTTGGTCTATCTCATGGCGTGTAAGGTATAAAATGTGCAGCAATCGATGATCCTCAAAAAATCCATCGTCCGGGACATATTTTTGGAGAATCAGATGTACGAGGATCCTTTGCTCCTGTTCGGATAGATCCTCCGGGATGCCATTGATCTCGTGGGCGATACAATGACTGATGTACTCTTCCTGGATCTGGTTGATGGTTTGTGAGGCTGTGGATGACACAAACTGTGCGGACGAACCCATGTACCTACGGATGGATCGTAGGAGTTTTTGGTCTGTTCGTCGGGTCAACAGATTGTCAATGAATCGATGGATGATAAAATCCAGGTATTGATTGGGACGTTCCCGTACACGGAGATCTGCGAGCTGCCGTAGGATGTGCTGCAATCGGTAATCTTTCATGATTCGGATTTCGTCCGGTATGTGTCCTCGCATCAGATTCGTGTATGTCCCGATCCAGGCATCTTTTTGTGGTATCGTAAATGGGAGATGTTCGAGCAACGCCGTGAATGAGGTCACAAGATGTTGGGGTGCAATGTCTTTTTTTAGTGTGGGGAGCGAAGTTTCCGAGGACAAGAGATGGAATAATGGTTCTTCGATGGCATGATCTAATACATGCGTCGCCGGTAGGCTCGTTTGTATCCGACGTCGCTGCTGAAAAATCTCCTGCGCCAGTTCGTGGAATAATCTTTCTTTCTGCGCATCGCCTTTTTTCTTGACATTCTTCTGGATGGCATCCCGGATAAAATGTGTCGTCGAGGACGCCGGTCCGTCGTATATATTTTTTCTGCCCAGGATATGTTTCCGGAACGAATGCCTCGACGCATCTCTCTGTTTCACGAGCCGATTCTTGATTCGTTGTGTCTGTGCCGCCGATAAGCCCGTCTGCTGGATATGTTGGTAGACAAATCGATTGAATCGATCCAATAATCGTTCATCGCCGAATTTCCGGAGGAAAACTCGCACCGAGTACAATAATGCGAATGATTGTTTGTCGGGAATGATCTGCGCAAACAATTCTTGTGCGGGCGCATTGGGATGCGCTTCGTACCTCGATATGATTGTGCGCACTTTTTTCTCGAGGTTCCTGATATCCATCAGGGCTTGTCTGTAATCGGGATGCTCCACAAAAAATGGATCACCGAGTTGTTGGGTGGCGATAGAAGGGGTGAAAAAAGGAACTGGGATGACAGTGGCAGTCGCCACTTGTTGTCCTCTGTAGAGAGGACTGGGCACCACAACAGGATTGCGTTGGGTAACTATTGGTTGTGTTATCTGTTTTTTGCCGGAAACCCTATGATGTTGCGTGGGAGTCGCCACTCGTTGTCCTCTGCCGAAAGGACTGGGCACCACGACAGAATGGCGTTGGGTAACTATTGGCTGTGTCATCTGTTTTTTGCCGGAAACCCTATGTTGCGCTGCAGGAGGAATCACCGGATACAATGTTCGTTTTTTTTTTATAGCGCCTTGCATTTCATGAAAAGATGGATGTCTCAGCATCGCAAATCTATTTTCATCAGAAATAGGCAGATCTTGTGGTGGCAATGGTTGGGTTCGTATTTGTTTTGTTCCATCACTCCGACCCTGCGTCTCCTCTCTTCCTGCTACCTCTCGCGCTCCTGGCTCTTTCGCGCTTTGTACTACTACATATCGCAATGCATCTTCCTGCCAATCATCAACACGGTACTGCGGGGATTTTGATGCAGTCTGAGTACGCTGTTCCTTTTTGGGGCCTGTTTTTTTGGGTCGTATCGCGGTCGCCATTTAGTTTCCAAAATTTTTTTTGGGGTGATTTATTTTTCAGTCAATATCACACGATCGAATAGGTATCTGTAGTCAGGTTTCAATTTCCCGAATATGTTTAGATTTCTGGATCCAAAAATGACCGCGCCCAGAATATTTTCGCAGGATAGAACGTACTATGATTTGTTGAAGATCTTCCGGAAGCGTATTGGGTATATGTGGGGCGCTCTGAGCATATAGTGTATACAATCGTTTCGATAATGTTTGTAAATTCATCTGTGGTGGTTCCTGATAAAAGGATGATTTATAATCAAATGGTGGTGGTTTTATCTGTGCTGATTGAGATTTCCTTTGCAGATTTGATGGTGCGGCTGCATCCTATCGTTCCGGACGAGATCGGGTTGTCATTTATTAGGACATTTTTGTCTGAATTCATTCTCATTCACGAAAATTCGTGGACATCTCGTTAACAGCATAGCATACAATTAAGAAAGACATGGCGCAGACGCAAAGGAATCATCGTGACGGTAACGATAATGAAGATATCCGGATCGCCCGGTTGCGAGGCACGATCCCGATCGAATGCGGGTACGGACGACGGACCGCCGAGGCCTTCCGATCCTTGTTGGGGGCGGGACTCGTGACGACACTGGGCGCGTACAATGGGCAGCAGGCCATCCAGTATGTCAAGGCCGGCCTATCGACCGTCTATGTGAGCGGATGGCAGGTCGCCGCGGCGCACAACACGGCGCGCGAGATCTACCCGGATCAGAGCCTGTACCCGGTGGACAGCATGCCGGCGGTGATCGAGGAGATGGTCCGTGCCCTGCGCCGGGCCGATCAGATCCAGAGTCTTGAAGGCGGGAATGTGAAATACGAGGTGCCGCTGATCGCGGACGGGGAGGCGGGATTCGGCGGGCCGTTGCACGCGTACGAACTGACGCGACGGCTGATCGAGGCGGGCGCCGCCGCCGTCCATTTCGAGGATCAGAGTCCCGCCGCGAAAAAATGCGGGCACCTTGGAGGGAAGGTGCTGATCCCGACATCGCAGATGATCCGTATCCTGCGCGCGGCCCGGCTGGCCTCGAAGGTGTTGTCCACGAATACCGTCGTGATTGCGCGCACAGACGCCGAATCGGCCTCGTTCATCGCCTCGGACATCGATCCCAACGACAAACAATACATCGATACCTCGCTCGCACGGACATCGGAGGGGTACTTCCACCACCGCGCGAGCCTCGAGGCGAGCATCCATCGCGCACTCGCGTACGCGCCGCACGCGGACATCCTGTGGTTCGAGACGTCTCGACCCTCCCTCGAGGAGGCGGCACGGTTCGCTCGCGCGATCCACGCCCAGTACCCCAAGAAATGGCTGGCGTACAACTGCAGCCCTAGTTTCCGGTGGGCCTCCAACTTGTCCGGGAATGAGGCGCTCCGCACCTTCCAGCAGGATCTGTACAAATTGGGCTATGTGTTCCAATTTGTCACGCTGGGGGCGTACCACTCGACGAACCTGGCCTCATTCCGGCTCGCGTCGGAGTACAAGAAGGAAGGGATGCTCGCGTACTCGAAACTCCAGGAACTGGAATTGTCGGTGTCGCCGGCGTACACGGGGGCGCGCCACCAGACCGAGGCGGGTGTCACCTATTTCGACGCGATCGGACAACTCCTGGGCGAGACGACCAACGCCTTTGGCGGATCTACCGAACAATCCCAATTCTAACATTATTTTCCGTAAAAAAAATGGCGGATAAGAAATGACTAATGATACGAAACGAAAAAGTGCGGCGGACAGTAAAAAAACGACTATTCTTCCCGATATCCCCATGCAGGCATTCCTCACCACATTCCTCGACACCCGAGAAAAGGACAATACGGCAAGATGTCAAAACCAGCCCATCAATTAACCAAAGAAGATCTTAGAAAAGATAAACTCGATCGGTTTGTACTGTCGCTCTACGAATGGTTCCATCAGTCCGGACAGCCCGATACATTAGTCTATCGATTCGAGAAGAAATCATCGCTCCTTCATTGTTATCTGGTCAAATCCGATCCGGAGCATTACAGAGCCGAATTCCGGTACGTCGACAGGACCGATTGGCGATCTGAAACCCTCTCGAAAGAAATGATTGTTTCTAGGATCGATCCTCTTTTGTTTACCATTCTGAAAACCATGGCGCTCATCTATCAGCATTATCAGGGAAAGTTACATTACACCTCCAATCCTTTCCTACTGAAAAAAAATCGATTATCCGCACAAGATAAGACACGCCTGCAGGCCATTTATACATCCAAACAATGTGACATACCCCAATTCCTGTAATACCATTTTTCAACATACTTCTCACTGTTGAAAACATCGATCTTAACGTTTGTCCATCCGCACAATCGCAGAGAACGTCTTGGGACGATGATGGCGCAGATATTCGAAATGCCTCTGCGTCTCTCGGATCGCCCGATGGATCGAGGCCTCCTCGCCCCAGATCTCGATCTTCATCTTGTCCTTGAGGTAGAAGATGTAGACGGCGCCGGACTTTTCGGTGATGGTCTTGAAGTGGAGGCCGTCTTTCCCGATCATCCTTCCGATCTGCGACTTGAACTCCATCGGAACGTCGATCTGGACCGACTGGATGAGCGGGTGGAGGGACGGTGGAGAGTAAATGCCCTTGACGGGCTCGTACCGGATCCACCATGATCCCTCCGTCCATTCCCAGAAATAGCCGACATGGGAGGGGATGACGCACGTAAACCCTGTCATGACTGCAGAAGCACGCAAATGCATGAGCACCACTATCAATCATAAAGACGAGGATCTGGAGAGATGGAATCAGTTTTTGGCTGGAAGACCATTATTTTTTCGTTTCTTGAGCATCGTCCCGCTCGCGGTAAAAATAAAAAATTGGTGCATCTCTTGCACCTCGATGGTCACGCCTACAATGAGATCCGCGCCTTGCTTGCGAGCCTTCTCCGAGAGGTAGGCATAGGCTTCCTCCCTCGCATCCAAAAAGACTTTCTCGAGGAGATTGGATTTGCCGCCAAAGAGCGCGCCAAGATGGGCACCGAAGCCACGGAACGCGGACACGGCATGGACCGTGATGGACGTGGCGATCCCGAGGATGTCGTACTTGTTGGTATCGTAGACCCATGTGGTCGCCATGGGGATTTTCGACTTGCTCTGCTGTCTCGACATTTTCTCAAGAGCGATATTATTTTTTTTTTTTTTATGTCAACCACGCGACGAGGATGATGCCGTTGGCGCCGTTGCCACCATTCGTCTGTCCTCCGCCACCACCACCACCGGATCCGGTGTTTGCGGCACCGTCCGTGCCCGCCACTTTGGTGCCGCCGTTGCCCCACCCACCATTCCCGCCGATACCAGAACCTCCGATACCGGTTGTATTATTCGTGCCACCATTATTACCTCCACCGCCGCCCGCCGCGTATTTTCCATTATTGACGGTCCATGTAAAGCAGATGCCACCGGCGCCCGCGCTGTTCGAATTGGCGGCATTGTTCCCGGCACCGCCCGCGCCGCCACCACCGCCCGCCGCGTACGCCGTCGTATTCGTCCCATTTCCTCCCGCATAACCGGTCGGTGTGGAATTGGACTTCCCTCCCTGCGATGGCGAATAACCGCTCGGCAGCGTCTGACTCCCGGCGTACGATGAACCACCGCCGCCATTGCCTCCCTCCAGACCGCAACCCTGACGATTGCTGATCCCCGATGTGATGTCGCGCGAGGATCCTAATCCACCGCCGATGGCCGTGATGGTCGTTAATCCACTCCCAGAAATAGATGAATTGTTGCCATTCGATCCATTTGTGACAGAAACACCATTGGATCCGGAACCGCCCGTACCGACCGTCATTGTGTAGGTGGTCCCGAGCGTATAAGATAATGTCGAACTGATGACCTGACCGCCACCACCGCCTCCGCCACCGCCTTCACCACCTCCACCACCGCCTCCCACGACAAGAATGTTGACTGTTTTATTCCCAGAATTCACCTTGAATGTCCCTGTCGTCGAAATATAGGATACAATGGTATATGAACCCGATGTTGATACCGATCCGCCCGTCTGTGTATAACTGAATGCCGGTGCTGCGGTTTGCGTCTGAATCAATGAATTTGTCGAATTTATTCTACACCAAGACATGATTTTCTCTGTAAATACAAGAGAAAATTAAAATTCCAATCTTTTTCTAATAGAAACCAGTGACGGATGATAATGCATGCGCGGGTGTTGTGCTTGAACTCGTAAATATCAAAATAAATGTCTGCACAACCACAGATGCGGAACTTATGCTGATATTGGAGGATCCATTCCCAAAAAGAATAGAAATCGATGTTGTATTCCACGTTAAGGAGTTGACATATTGTTTGTTAGTCGATGTATTGATAATGACACTGAAATCATAAGTCTGATATGTATTTGTGGTTGGTATATTCTGGATGGTCAGCGCGATATTCGCTGCCGAAGAGGGCGTGATGTAGAAGATATTTCCCGTCGTCCATGATACCGTGACAGCATTCGATGTGACTGTCGCGGTCTGTATCGTTTCAGAGATCTGATTCAATTTTGTCGATCCGCTGACAATGAGTGATGGTGAACTAGTCGACCCGATGCTCAGCGTCTTATTGGTCTTATCAAATGTGAATGTGCTATCGCCCGCGAGCGCACCCGAATCATTGAATTGTACTTGTGTCGATGATCCGCCAATGCTTATCGTACCTGTAGGTCCTGTCGTTCCTTGTGCTCCGGTAGGTCCGATGGATCCGCTCGGTCCTGTTGCTCCTGTCCGCCCCGTCGGACCAGTCGGTCCGGTGGCTCCTTGTGATCCGGATGTTCCGGTCGGTCCGGTGGCTCCTTGTGCTCCTGATGTTCCGGTCGCTCCGGTGGCTCCTTGTGATCCGGATGTTCCGGTCGCTCCGGTGGCTCCTTGTGCTCCGGATGTTCCGGTGGGTCCGGTGGCTCCTTGTGCTCCTGATGTTCCGGTGGCTCCGGTGGCTCCTTGTGATCCGGATGTTCCGGTGGCTCCGGTGGCTCCTTGTGATCCGGATGTTCCGGTCGGTCCGGTGGCTCCTTGTGATCCGGATGTTCCGGTGGCTCCGGTGGCTCCTTGTGATCCGGATGTTCCGGTGGCTCCGGTGGCTCCTTGTGATCCGGATGTTCCGGTCGGTCCGGTGGCT
>Ga0214917_10001763_pt1 | contig 27553 bp, 20 predicted proteins | sample LL_1208_BB_MetaG_FD_177983 | JGI IMG/M metagenome (GOLD analysis project Ga0214917, IMG submission 177983) | Freshwater microbial communities from Lake Lanier, Atlanta, Georgia, United States - LL_1208_BB | ecosystem: Environmental > Aquatic > Freshwater > Lake | place: USA: Georgia | collected... | reverse complement strand
ACATGCCGGAAGTGATGCGGCCTACGACCCTACCGTCCTGTAGAATCGGTTCGGCGTGAATCAGAAGCGGGTCGGGATCCTCGAGCAGGAACTGTACCACGCGGCGCGACGGCGGGATGCCTCGACCGGGGAGCAGCGCCTCACGTCCGATGAAGCCGCCCGGCTTGTCCCATGCGACGCAGTAGCCGAGACCGGCCTCCGCTGGCGTCTCGTCTGGGGTAATGTCGTGCCCCCAATGCCGATACGCTTTTTCGAGCCGCAGCGAATTCATGGCGTGATAGCCGGCGAGGCGCAGGCCTACAGGGCGTCCCGCTTCCATGACGGAATCGAAGACTGTGCCCGCTTGCGCCGCTGGCACGAGAATCTCCCAGCCAAGTTCTCCGACATAGGTGATGCGGCCCGCCCGCACCGGGACCCCGGCGATTTCCATGCGCCGGCTTGCACCGAAGGGAAAGGCTTCCGTCGACAGATCGGCGGAGGCGAGTGGCGCGAGGATCCGACGTGCCTCTGGGCCCATGAGGCCCAGCATAGCAAACTCGTCCGAAACGTCGGCGATCGTCACGCATTCCTCTGGACGCGCCATGCGGCGCAGATGGCGGAGGTCGTGCAGGGTGGACGCGCATGACGTAACAACAAGGAAATCGTTCTGGGCGAGGCGCGTGACCGTAACATCGGCCTCAATGCCGCCGCGTTCGTTGAGCCATTGCGTGTAGACGATCCGCCCGGGTTCGATATCGATCGCGTTGCAGGATACGCGGTCGAGCAGAGCTCGCGCATCCGGGCCCTTCACAGAGATTTTGCCAAAACAGGACTGATCGAAGAGCCCAGCAGTCTCGCGGACGGCACGATGCTCGCGGGCCGACGCCTCGAACCAGTTTTGCCGTCCCCAGGAATAGATGTATTCGTGCCGCTCGCCGGGATCGCCGAACCAGTTGGGCCGTTCATATCCCGCGACCTCGCCGAAGCCCGCGCCCGCCGATGCGATCCGGTCGTGCAGAGGCGAGAGCCGGATGCCGCGTGAACTCGCATATTGGCGGAAGGGCCAATGCATCGCATAGAGCAGCCCGAGGGACTCGGAGACGCGCGGGACGAGGAATGTCGACTTGTTCTGGTGAGGGAAGAAACGGCCGATATCAACGTCCCACAGGTCGAAGGGCGGTGCGCCTTCCACGATCCAATGTGCGAGCGCCATGCCTGCGCCTCCACCCGACTGGATGCCAATCGAATTGAAGCCCGCCGCGACGAAGAAGCCCGCCAGCTCCGGCGCGGGACCAAGAATGTAACGGCCGTCGGCCGAGAAGCTCTCCGGTCCATTGAAGAATTTGCGGATGCCGACGCGGCCGAGCGACGGCACGCGCTTAATAGCGTCTTCAAGAATCGGTGCGAAATGTTCAAAATCCTCTGGAAGCTCGCCGAATTCAAAATCTTCGGGAATGCCGTCCAGCGCCCAGGGCTTGGCAACCGGCTCGAAGGCGCCCAGGAGCAGTTTGCCCGCGTCCTCCTTGAAATAGGCGCAATGATCCATGTCGCGCATGACGGGAAGATTGGGATGCATCCCCTCCATCCGATCGGTGACGATATAAAAATGCTCGCAGGCCTGAAGTGGGACATCGACGCCAACAGACAGTCCGAGTTGGCGCGCCCACATGCCCGTGCAGTTCACGACGACGTCAGAATGAACCACGCCAGCTGGCGTCTCGACACCTGTAACCCGTCCATTCGCAGTGAGTATCCGGGAGACCTGCATGTTCTCGACGATGCGAGCCCCACCCAACCTCGCGCCGCGGGCGAGCGCCATTGTTGTGTCTACGGGATTGCATTTGCCGTCGCGGGGATACCAGACGGCGCCGACGACGTCGTCCACGTTCATCATCGGCCATTTCTGTTGTGCTTCGCGCGCGGTGATCGGCTCAGCTTCGACGCCAAATGAACTGAGCATGCCGACGCCGCGTAGTAGTTCCTCCCACCGCGCGGGATTAGTGGCGATCGAGATAGAACCAGGCTGCACGAAACCGGTCGGTTGCCCTGTTTCAGCTTCTAGTCCGGCATAGAGATCAATCGTGTATTTAGACAGGCGTGCGAGGTTCTGTGTGTATTGCGCGGCACGAACGAGACCCGCCGCATGCCATGTCGTGCCACTGGTCAGTCGCTTGCGCTCCAAAAGCAGGATGTCGCGGACGCCGAGCTTTGTCAGATGATAGGCGGTGGAGCATCCGATGATGCCGCCTCCGATCACGATTATGCGGGCATGGGAGGGAAGAGTCTGCATCACTCGGTCTCCGGGGCACCCCTCCGGGCGCGGTCAAAAGAGGCGTTCGGCGTCATGTCTCTGCGGACCGGGTTGCCGGCGCGGACCGCAGGGACAGGAACGCGCCGAGAATGATGCATGCGGCCGCCGCGCCGATCCAGGTGCCGAGCGGTTCGCTAAGTACGAAAAAGTTCTGCACCATTCCGAAGACCGGTGAGAGCAGCAGGAACTGTGATGCGGTCGTCGCCGAAACGCGACTGAGGGCTTGCGACCAACACCAGAAGCCGAAGACCGTGGGTACTACCATATTGTACGCGATCACAAGAAACAGCGAGGTGGTCGGGACGACGGACCGGCCGGTTTCGAAAACGAGCGCGAAGGGCATCATGAAGATGAAGGTAACCGCGATCTGCCAGAAGCTTTGCTGCCAGAACCCGCTCATCCATTTCCGCCGGCGATAGAGGACAGCACCCAGGGCCCAGGATAGAACGGAAACGAAGGCACAGAGGACACCGGGCAGCGTCGTCTCGTTCCAGTTCATCGCGAAGGGGTTGGTGAGAAGCACCAGCCCCGCGGCACCTAGTGCGGCGCCGAGGCTCGCGCGCATCGAAATGCGCTCCCCGAGCAGAAGTAGGCTCAGCGGGAGCGTCCAAATCGGCATTGAATAATTGATGAGAACGACCCGAGTCGCCTCGATCCATTGCAGCGCCAGGGCAGCGAATGCGGTCGTAAGACCGGCTTGCAGAAACCCGATGATTGCGAGAGGCCGCCGCTCCGCCGGAACCGGAAGGATCGCGGACAAGGGTCCTTTCAGACCAAACACGCTGAGCATCAGAAGCATCGCGCCGCCGTAGCGCACGGCATTGAAGGTCCAGGGACCGATGTCGTGTAGGGCGATCTTCACCCAAGTATAATTGCCGCCCCAGATCGCGACGAGGGCGATCAGGAAAAGGACTGCGACCTTGTCCGTGCTTTGGTACATTAATGCCTTGCGACTAATGCCACTCCTTTATCACATGAAATTACGACCTCGTCCAATCTTCAAAAGTTTTCTTATTTTGCGTTGCAATAATATTGTGAAGCAACAATTCTTGTCGGCCTTGAAATGCTTATTCCGGCAAGCGACGCAGAATTCCGTTGAAATGTCGAATGACGTGTGTTCGACTTAATTTAAGATTTATTCTGGATTAATCGTGAGGTAGCATGCGCGTGGGAGTGGAAGTCGGTGGAACCTTCACCGACCTTGTCGCCATCGGTCCTTCCGGTATCCGAATCACCAAGGTTCCCAGCGTGCCGAGGCGCCCAGACGAGGGAGCCTTTAATGCTTTGCTCGAAAGCGGTCTGCCGCTCGCCAAGATCGACGATCTTGCGCACGGGTCGACTGTAGCGACCAATGCGGTGCTCGAACGCAAGGGCTTTCCAACTGCATTTGTGACGACCGGTGGGTTCCGCGACATCCTCGCTATCCAACGGCACGGCCGATCCCGTATCTACGACCTCGAATATCAAAAGCCCGCTCCGGTCGTGGATCGTGCCTCGAGTTTTGAAGTCGATGAGAGGATCCTTGCAGACGGTAGCATCGAGAAGGCGCTCGATCCCGCTAAGGTAGAGAAGACGCTCATCCCCGCGCTCCGAAAGGGAGGCTATCAGGCTGTCGCGGTCTGCTTGCTGAACGGCTACGTCAATTCCGTACATGAAGAGCTCGTAAGGGACCTGATCCTGAAGCACTGCCCGGACGTCCTCGTGACGATCTCGTCCGGCACAACACGGGAATTCCGTGAATACGAGCGGGCTACGACGACAACGCTCTCAGCCTATGTGCAGCCCGTCATCGATCGCTACATAAATCGTTTTTCCGCTCGGCTGGCCGAACACGGCTTCAAGGGCCGTTTCTCCGTGATGCAGTCAAACGGCGGACGCCTACCCGCTGAGGCGATGCGCGGCAATGCCGTCAACGTGTTGCTGTCCGGTCCAGCGGCTGGCGTGGTCGGCGCCACCCGCCAGGTCGCTCGCTCGGAATTCAGCAATCTGATCACGCTCGACATCGGCGGCACCTCCACCGACGTCTGTCTGGTTACCGACGGTCAGCCGCAGCTGACCACCGAATTTATGATCGACGGGCTGCCGGTCCGGGTACCCGTGCTCGACATCCATACCATCGGCGCGGGCGGCGGCTCGATCGTTTGGGTCGATGAAGGCGGCATGCTCCGGGTCGGCCCGCATTCGGCTGGCGCCGATCCTGGCCCAGCCTGCTACGGCAAGGGCGGCGCGCGTCCGACGATCACCGATGCACACATCATCCGGCAGACGATGCGTCCGGAGGCCTTCCTCGGAGGCCGCATGAAGATCGATGTTGAGGCGGCTAAGCGCGTTTTCCGGCCGATCGCCGATCATTTCAAGATGTCGATCGAAGAAGCTGCGGACAGCGCTGTACAGCTGGCAAACGCCAATATTGTTCGGGCGATCCAGTTGATCTCGACCGAGCGAGGCTATGATCCGCGGGACTACGTTCTGGTTCCTTTCGGTGGCGCAGGCCCGCTGCACGCGGCCCAGATCGCTCAGGATCTCGCCATTGAGACCGTCGTCGTTCCGCCGGCCGCCGGAGTGATGTCGGCCTACGGCCTGATCGCCTCGGATTTCTTGCAGTTCGAGACGCTGACGCGACGGCGTTCGGTCGGCGAAGATGCCGCCCGCTTCCTTCGCGAGGTTTATGCGGAGATGAAGGCGCGTGCGATGGAGCGTGCTCGGCAGATGAACCTGCCCGAAAAACTCGTATTCGACTTTACGGCGGAGATGCGCTTTGTCGGGCAGGCCTTCGAGGTTCCGGTATCATTCTCGGAGAAGGACTTGGCGAAGATATCCTCGGCCGCGATCCTGAAACGCTTCTGTGATGAGCACCAGAAGGTCTATTTCTTCGGAGCCAATTCGGACAAGCCGGTAGAGTTCGTTTCGTTCCGCCTGCGTTTCACGCTCCCGATCAGCAAATTGCCGCTTCTGACGGAAGAGACGGACCACAAGATCAAGGCGGCGGACGTCCGCATGTTCGATGGTCGACGCTGGCAGGAGGGCCGCCTCGTTAGTCGCGGGGACATCAAGCCGGGCAAGCGCATCAAGGGGCCGGCCCTGCTTGAGGACCCAACCTCCACACTTCTCGTTCCCGCGGGCTGGACCGCCTCCCGCGACGAGAACGACAACACGATCCTAAAGAGGAAGGGCTGACATGGCCGCCGGGTCCGCACGCTCTAAGACCGCTGCGCGCAAAACGCGCGCTCCCGCCGATAAAAAGGCGAATGTGAAGCTCGATCCCGTCGATTATGCGGTGATCAGTCAGGGCCTCATCGCGGCTGCGAAGGAGATGGGGACGAAGCTCGTCCGCTCCTCCTATTCTACTATCGTTCGCGAGGCTCAGGACGCTTCGGCCGCCTTGTTCGATCGGCACGGCAACGTGATCGCGCAGGCGGAGCTGATCCCGATGCAGCTCGGGCCGATGTCGGAGATCTTCCGTGCCTGCGCGGCGATCTATCCGCCAGAGACGCTTAAGGAAGGCGACTTCTATATCAACAACGACCCCTATGGCGGAGGGCAGCATCTTCAGGACGTCTTCATCTTCTCGCCGATCTTCTACGAAGGTCGTCTCGTCGGTTTCTCGGGCACGACCGCACATCATCTCGATCTCGGTGGCGGCAATCCCGGCCTAACGCCCGACGCGGTCGATGTCCATGCCGAAGGCATCATCTTTCCGCCCTCGCTTTATAATTACGATCGCGATTGGAACGGTGGATCGCTCGAACGTCTGGTAACGTCCAATGTTCGCGTACCGGCGCAGACTGTTGGAGATTTCTACGCCCAGTTCGCGGCTAATGCGGTCGGGGCCGAACGCATCAGGCAGCTCTGCGATAAATACGGCGCGACCGTCGTGATGCAGGCGATGGAAGAACTCATCGACTATTCCGAACGACGCTTCCGAGCGGCGTTGAAGGAGGTGCCGGACGGGGTCTACCACGGCGAGGCCTATGTCGACGACGACGGCCTCTCGGATGAGCCTCTGCAGGTGAAGGCGAAGGTGACGGTGAAGGGCGACTCCATCGCCGTCGATTTTGACGGCACATGCGCTCAGGTCCGCCGCAATCTCAATTGTCCTTGGGCGTCCACCATCTCGGCAACACTGGCCGCCATCAAATCGGCCCTGACCTCGCCAGACATCCCGTTCAATGAAGGCGTGAAACGGCCGATCAGCATCAGTGCGCCGAAGGGCTCGCTGGTTAATCCGAACTACCCGGCACCGGTCCGGGCCCGGATGTTGGCCGCCTACCGCTGCTTCAACGCCGTGATGCACGCGCTCGCGCAGATCGTGCCCGATCGCGTCATCGCCGACGGCAACGACTCGACCGACGTGACCTCGATATCGCATCTCGACGGCACCCGTTACCAAGTCTATCTCGAAGTCTATGGCGGGGGGTACGGAGCGGGTCCGCGCAAGGACGGGTGCGATGCCGTCGACAGTCCACTCGCCAATTGCACCAATACGCCTGTCGAAGCGACGGACATGGATTTCACCCATTTCCGTATCGTCGGTTACGGCCTGATCCCGGACAGCGGTGGTGCCGGCAAGCAGCGCGGAGGTCTGTCCTTCTTCCGCAGCTTTGAGATCCTGAAGGACGACGTAAATTTCGCGATCTATTCAGACCGCTTCCGCCTTCCCCCGCTCGGCTTGTTCGGAGGCGAGAACGGTAAGAGGGCCGCTTGCGAAGTCATGCGCGCGGGCAAGAAGATCCCTATCGCTAGCAAAAGCAAAGTCTATCTTCGCAAGGGAGATATCCTCACACTCTTTACGGCGGGAGGAGCTGGATACGGTGCGGTTGGCGAGCGCCCGCGGGAGAAGATCGCTGCGGATCTCAAACAGGGCTACATCACGAAGGGGGCGGCGCGGGCCGTCTACGGTCAGAAGGGTTGATGCTGAGCCTAACTGGATATAGGGAGATTTCTCACGTGGGTGCAATAGACAGATGGACGGGGAGGTTGTCGACGGCGCTGATGTTCGTTGCCGGCGTCGCGTTGGTGCTGATGATGATCCAGATGGCGGTCGACGTGTTCATGCGGAATTTCTTCCGTAGTCCGATCGAAGGCAGCCTGGAGATCGTCTCAAATTACTACATGGTTGCAGTGGTGTTCCTGCCTCTTGCCTTCGTAGAGCGGCGGCATGAACACATTACGGTGGACCTATTCGTGGGCATGATGCCTGAAAGCGCACAGCGTTTCGTAAGGATTATCGGCTACATCGTCTGCTCAGTATTCTTTGGGCTTTTGACCTGGCAGACGGGCATCGACGCCTTCGAGGCTTGGGAACGCGACGAATTGCTGATGTCATCGATCTTTATCATCCTTTGGCCCGCCAAGATGATCCTACCGATAGGCTTCGGACTTATGCTGATTCAGGTCCTTCTCCATGCATGGAAATCGATCGCCTCGGCTGACTTCGATCCTCATGCGCCGCTGCCCACGGCCCAATCCGGCATCCGGGAGTAAGCGCGGTGGACAAATTTCAGATCGGCCTTCTGGCTATGTCGATGGGCGTATTCCTGATCGCGCTTCGTATTCAGATTGGCGTCGCCCTCGGAATTGTTTCATTCTTCGGCATCGCTGCGATCCTCGGGTGGCGACCGGCATGGGGCATCGTAACTGCGATCCCCTTCAACTTCGTCGGCGACTGGAATCTGACGGCGATCCCGATGTTCCTTCTGATGGGATACATTGCATTCGCGACCAAACTTACGGCTGGGCTCTTTCAGGCCATGCGGGTGGTGCTGTCACGATTGCCGGGCGGGCTCGCCATCGCCAGCGTGGCCGCCTGTGCCTTCCTTTCGGCCGCGTCGGGTTCGTCCGTCGCCGTATCAGCCGCAATGGCGCGCATAGCTACACCAGAAATGCTGAAATACCGGTACGATCCAGGTCTCGCAGCAGGCGTCATCGCCTCGGCTGGCACACTCGGCTCGATGATCCCCCCAAGCCTCTTAATGGTACTTTACGGTTATTTTGCCGAAGTTTCGATCGCCAAAATGTTTATGGCGGGGTTCATCCCCGGCATCCTATCGGCGCTGATGTTTGCTGGCATGATTATCACGCGTGTGAAACTAAATCCCGCGCTCGCTCCACCGGTTGAGGAGACCTTCGACGAAGCTCAGAAGAAGGCCGCTTTTGCGGATGTCTGGCCGCTTCCGGTGCTCATCATAGGAACGCTCGTAGGTATCTTCATAGGATGGTTTACGCCAACCGAAGGTGCCGCGGTTGGCGCCGTTCTCGCTATCCTGCTTGCCTGGGTTAAGGGCACGTTGAGTATGGACGCGATGAAGGAGGCAATCGTCAGCACGTTGTCCGGCACTTCCTCGATTTTCATGGTTGTTATCGGGACTGCACTGCTGGCCAAGATGACCGCTCTTACGGGGCTCCCCGATGGCATTGCACAATGGCTGTTTAGCCTCGGCAGCGATCAGACGACCTTCATCATCATGGTCGTGATCCTGTATTTGATTATGGGGTGCTTCCTCGACTCGGTGAGCATCCTGCTTCTAACCATGCCGATAATTATGCCGATCGCACGTGCTGTGGGCGCGGATCTGATTTGGTTTGGCATCGTTCTGGTCAAGCTACTCGAGATCGGGCTGGTGACGCCGCCGGTCGGACTGAACGTTTTTGTGATGAAGAGCGCCTTAGGTAATCTGATTCCTCTGACGACGATCTTCCGCGGGGTGACCTGGTTCGTGATCACCGACGGGATCACGCTGGCTCTGATCATCTTCTTCCCTTGGCTCTCGCTAGTGCTACCGAGCATGATGAAGTGAGGACGCTGCATTGTGCGCATCCCGAAGTCTTGTCGTCTCGGCCATTCAGATCACCGCGGTCGACGGCGAATGCGACCGGAATGTCGAAAAGGTTCTCCGCCTCGTCGATGAGGCGGGAGCGCGCGGATCGCGCCTCTGCGTATTGCCGGAGATGTGGACGGGCATCGAATATTCGAGCGTCGACGACTATCGCGGGATAGCCGAGACAATCCCCGGCGCGGTCACGGACATGCTTGCAGACAAAGCTCGCCGATACGGCATGCTCATCTCCGGCTCGATGTACGAAAAGGCGTCGGACGGACGCTACTTCAATACCGCCCCGTTGATTGCGGACGACGGACGCGTACTCGGATCCTATCGCAAGACGCATCTCTTCGATGCGCCGAACCGGCCGGACATTCCGCCCGGTTGCATCGAAAGCAAGAAGGTTGCGGCCGGCGATACGCTCGACGTCCACGACACCTCGGTCGGCCGCATCGGACTAACGATCTGTTCCGATCTCCGCTTCCCCGAGATCTATCGCGAGCTGGCCCTGAAAGGCGCAGAGATCCTCACCTGTTCCTCGGCCTTCCTGTCGCCGCGCTACGACCACTGGGAATTCTTTCTGCGAGCGCGGGCTTGCGAGAACCAGTGCTATGTCGTCGCGGCGGGCCAGTACGGCAAGGAGCCGAAATCCGGCCTAGGCTTCGTCGGCCGAAGCATGATCGTCGATCCTTGGGGTACCGTGGTCGCAACCGCCTCGGACTACGAAGGGCTCGTTACAGGTTTCATCGACCTCGCCTTCATCGACGAGGTTAAGCGGCGTTATCCCCTCATGAAGCAGCGGCGACCGGAACTCTACCCCGTACTGCGTGGCGAAGGACGGGCATGAAAAAGGCGGGCCGGAGGCTCCGGCCCACCCGTTTGTGTCGGAGGCTCCGAAGTCAGTTGGTGCCGTAGGTCTTCTCGTCGATCTTACTGTAGAGATTGTCCTTCAGCACCTTGGAAAGTGCCTTTGGGTCATTGCGGTCGACGTTCTTTAACAGACCGTCCCACTTGGCGAGCGCGGCATCGAAGCGCTTCAGCAGCGCCTCGGGATCCTTGACCTTCAGCTTGGTCTGACCCTGCTCGATCGCGGCCTTGCGGGCGACGTTCTGAGAGAAGTCGCTGACCGACTTCTTCATTTCAGGTGTCTCGGGATAGACGGTCACGCCCTTGGCGGGAGCTTCCTTCAACGCGTCCGCTGACTCCTTCATATAGCCGAGCATCATCACCGGGATTGTATCGGCGATGGAGTCGAGTACCACGCGGCGCTCTTCCGGCTTCAATTCACGCCAGAACTTGCCGTTGAAACCCCACTGCCATCCGGCCCAATAGAGACCGAGCGAGATTGTGCTGGTGTGCTTGGCCACATCCCAAAGCGAACGGCTCTTCATGTCGTTTGCGGCGTTGGCAGCGCAGTCGATCTGACCCTTTTCGAGACCGGTGAACATTTCACTCGACGGCACATTGACCGGCACGATGCCGACGGTCTTGGCCCAATCAGAATGCACGACGCCGGGCATGCGGACCTTTAGGCCCTTCATGTCGGCCAAGGTTTCGACCTTCTTCGTGCACATCAGATGATAGGGCGGTGTCGAGTAGCCGCCCGCGAAGACGATGCCAAGCTGCTTGAAGCGCGCCGCCATCTCGGGATCGTTCATGTAGAAGTCCGTCACCGCGAAAGTCACGGCCATAGTGTCTGATACGCCGAGTGCCATCATAGAAACGACGTTGTCCTCAGGGAGGTCAGAAGGCGTGTAGGTGCCCGCGTGATAGGTGGCTTGGGCCACGCCGTCGCGGAGACCGGAGAGATGGGCGCCGGGCGGCAGAAGTGCGGTACCTGTGAACACCTTCGCCTTCAGCTGCCCATTGGACTGCTGCTCGAGCGTCTTTGACCAGTCGAGATAACCGAACTTGGTCAGCGGATGCGTGTCCGGAAACCAGATGCTTGCGTTGAAGTCCTTGGCGGCCGCGGCACTGGAGCCGAGCGCGACGGCGGCAATGCCCGCGATTAGATGACGTTTCATGCTTATTCCCTCCCTTGGTGCAGACCTCTTTGGACAGGGCTGCGGTTGATCAGAGCTTCGATAATCACGCGGACGACTTCAAGATGGATTGCGTCCTGTCGGTTCAGCCGGATGCTCCGTCGCACCCGGGGCGATTCCCAGAGCGCGGAGCGAGCGCTTTACGCTGCTTCTGGATGTACGATAAAAATCTTGCGGATCGTCTCATGCACGATCCATTCCCCTTTCCAGCCTTTCGGCGTAACGGCATGATCCCCCGGTCCTACATCGGTTCTGATTCCGTCTGCTCCTATCAACGTGGCGGACCCTTTCAGAACCTCGAAGATCTCGGTCGTCGTCCGCTCTGAGGCGAAGCGTCCGGGTGTGCATTCCCAAACGCCGACCCTCAGCGTGCCGTTCGCATTGCCGACGAAATCATGCACGGCGTCCTTCTGGCCCGGCGTGCTGGTCCCAGATTTGTCTCTGAATGAGCCGAGTTCCATCCACCTGGCTTGCTCGGTGTCGAATTTGAAAACCATCGGTCACGTTCCTTTTGTCATTTCCGCTGTTCCGGCCCGTGCCGGTTCCATTCCGCTCAATCGCCTTTCGTCTTTCGATCCTCGACATCACGGCGCAGCGCTTCGGGATCGCGCTCCTGCGGTGCTCCGTAGCCGCCGCCGCCTGCGGTCTCGATGAGGATCCTGTCGCCGGCATGCAGTGTAGTAACAATTTTTGAGGGAATCTCCTCGACGCTACCGTTATTCCTTAAGATCACCGACCGAGACTTTTCGCCGTCCTCGCCGCCGTTCCGCCCGCGCGCGGCGAAGAAATGGCGCTCGCCGCGATGCGTGAAGCGGACGTCACCGTGCAGGATTTCGTATTCCCGTCGGATCCCCAATCCTCCGCGGCGGCGACCGCGGCCACCCGAGCCCGTTCGGATCGAAGAGCTTAGGATGCGGATCGGCGCATCCATCTCCATCGCCTCGACCGGCAGGTTCATGCAATTCGTCGCGTCGGTCTCGATCACGTCGACGCCGTCCTTATCCGGTGCGGCTCCCGAGCCCGCCGCGATGATCTCCCCGGTTACGTAGCGCGAGCCGTCCGGCCGAGTTCCGCCGAAAGCGAGAAGCAGCATCTCGCAGGCCGATTCAGCGGGCATCCGATCGGGTAGGGCTTCAGCGAGAGCCGCAAGGATCGAACCTGTGACGCGCTTGATTGTGGCCGAGCGGGCATTCACTGCCGCCGGTTCACGAGGGTCGACGACGGAGCCCGGCGGGAGAACGAGGTCGACGACGCGGAAGCAGCCGCCGTTGGTCGGGATCGTTGCATCGGTGATCGCCCTTACGGCATAGCAGGCTGCCGCAAGACTGCCAGAGGGAACGCAATTGAACGGCCCACGCACCTGCGGGCTGCTGCCAGTCAGGTCGACCCGGAGTTTTCCGTCGCGGATAGTCACGGCCACTTCGATGCGGATGTGCCGATCGAGATCGATGCCGTCATTGTCGAGATGGCCGACGTGACGATAGGTGCCTTCCGGCAGACGGCGCAGAGCGGTCCGTGTCATCGCTTCCGATCGGTCCAGCAGTTCCGCGAAGATCCCGCGGATCCTGTCGTGGCCGTATTGCTCCGCAACAGCCGCGAGGCGGCGCGTACCTACCCTGCAGGCAGCAATCTGGGCATTGAGGTCGCCTTCGAACGTGTCTGGGATGCGGACGTTCAGGCGAAGTATTCGGAACAAATCGGCGTTGGGGCTGCCTTCCTGCATCAAGCGCATCGGAGGGATCCGGATACCTTCCTGATAGATCTCTACGGCATCGGTGGGCACCGAACCGGGGGACATTCCGCCCACGTCCTGATGGTGGGTCATCGTCGCGCTGAAGGCGACGGGGCGACCTTCGGCGAAGACCGGCATGACGACCGCAAAATCCGGCAGATGCGTTCCGCCGAGATACGGATCGTTCATTGTGTAGATGTCGCCGTCGCGCATCGAGGCGAGTGGGAATTCTGATACGATCCGCGCGATGCAGGGAATTAGAGTTGCCAGATGTATGGGAATTGCGACGGCTTGCGCCAGAGTTTCGCCTTCCAGCGTGAACAGGGAGGCGGAGGCGTCGAGCCCTTCCTTAACGATCGGCGAAAACGAACTCTTGAGCAGCGTGAGCTGCATCTCGTTGGCGATGCCGTCGAGCTTGTTGCGCACCACTTCGACCGTAATAGGATCATTCGTTGAGTTCGCGGCGGCGATCATCTCAATTGCGCTCCAGTATCATGATCCCGGCGTCGTCGATCCGTCCCCGCCACCCTGGCGTGACCAGCGTAGTAGTGTCGGGCTGCTCGATGATTGCCGGGCCTTCGAAGGCGAAGCCCGCAGGCATAGCCATCCTGTCCAAAACCTTGGCCTCGACGGTCCGGCCATCGCCAACCCGGATGACCACCGAGCGTTTCTCGATGGGGTCCGACGTTGGCTCCCACGCTCCGTCATCAATCCCGGCGAGACCGGCGACGGAGTGGACGGAGCGGAGATTGACCAGCTTCACCGGCACCTGCGGCGCATAGCCGTAGATGCGGTCATGTGCGGCATAGAAATCAGCCTTAAGACATTCGATAGGATCGGATGCGTCCGGATGAAATTCGATTTCGAGCGTATAGGCCTGGCCTACATAACAGACATCGGCGAAACGCCGGATCGTGACGGGGGCGGCGCCTATGCTCTCCGCGGCCATCCGTTCCGCACAAGCCCGGTCGATGTTCGCAATCGTCGCCCGCATCCGCTCGAGACTGGCCTCCGTCATGGCGAAGGGAAAGGCGGCCGCGGCCTCGTGCTCGATCGGAGCTGCCAACAGACCGGCGGCTGACAGAACGCCGGGATGCCGCGGGACGACGATCTGTGTCATGCCGAGGTCCTCGGCCAAGGGACAGGCGTGCAGAGGTCCGGCACCGCCGAGCGGCAGCAGCGCGAACCGCCTCGGATCATGCCCCTGCCGGATGGACACAAGCCGGATTCCTTCCGCCATGTGGGAATTGATGACGCGATGGATGCCGAGGGCTGCGTCCTCGGGCGACAGGCCGAGCGGGGTCGCCACCGTGTCCCGGATCGTGGACAAGGCCTTGTCGGCATGAAGCAGCATGGAACCGCCCGCGAAGCTCGCGGGGTCGAGATAGCCGAGAACCACCGATGCATCGGTGACCGTAGCCTGGGTGCCGCCGCGCCCGTAACAGGCGGGCCCCGGCTCCGACCCGGCAGAGGCGGGCCCGACTCGCAGACCGCCCGCTCCGTCGATCCAGGCGAGCGAACCGCCCCCCGCGCCGATCGTGTTCACGTCGACCATCGAGACCCGGACCGGATAGCCCTCGATCGTTCCTTCGGTCTTGAGTGCGGGGTGTCCGTCTTCGATCAGAGCGATGTCGCTCGACGTACCGCCCACATCGACGGTCACTACGTTGCGAAAACCAGCGGTCTCGGCCGTCATCCGGGCGCCGATGACACCCGCTGCGGGACCGGAAAGGAAGAGGCGGACGGGCCTCTTGCGGGCGAGATCGGCTCCCGCGACGCCGCCGCGTGATTGCATGACCTGCAGCGGGGCATGGACGCCCGCAGTTCTAAGCCCCTGCTCGAGATTCGCGAGGTAACGGTCAACGACGGGCTTCACATAGGCGTCGAATGTCGTGACGACCGTGCGCTCGTATTCGCGGAAAGCGGGGTCCACTTCCGAAGAAAGGGATATTTCCAGATTAGGGAACCGCGCCTTCACGATGTCGCGCGCCCTTTTTTCATGTGCGTCGTTGAGGAAAGAGAAAAGAAAACAGAAGGCGAAGGCCTCGGCCCCCGCGCGCACCGCGCCTTCGGCGGCAGCAAGAACGCTCGCCTCGTCCAGCGGAACGATCACTTCGCCCTTGGGCCCGATCCTTTCGTGGACTTCCCGGCGGAAACGTCCCGGGGCAAGAAAGACGGGCGTCTCGGGTTCGAGAGCAAGGTCGTACATCTGTCGCCGCATTTGCCGGCCGATTTCGAGGACGTCGGCGAAGCCTTTAGTCGTTAGTAGGCCGATCCGCGCCCCCTTGCGCTCGAGCACCGCATTGGTAGCGACCGTGGTTCCGTGGATGAAACGATCGACAGCTTCAGAAGGAATGTTACAGTCTCGAGCAATTCGGGCCAGAGCTTCGAGTACTGCTTCGCTGGGATCGGACCGCGTGGTCGGCACCTTCATGATCAGGCTTCGTTCCCCGGGCCTACGGACCACGATGTCGGTGAACGTGCCGCCGATATCCACCCCAACCCTCGCGCTCGCGGCCATTGCTCCCCCTACAAAAGCAAACGCATGTGTAAAGACTTATTTCGTCGACCGCAGGCGCTACGTTTCAGCGAGTATTGTTTCGATCGGACCTCAGATCAACAATTTTTACATTGGTGAAATCGGGGCACGTCGGTTCAGTCGACCTCGGCCAGACACAGATGGGGCGTGAGGACCACCGACAAATGGTCGAGAAAATCGCCACCCAGCAAGAAAAGCTGCTTTTCGAAGCATGCCATCAGGTGATCTCAGTAGATTGGGACGGCGTCGCGACGGCAGAGGAGATATTTGGCAGCCGCCACGATGTCCTCGCGATCGATGATGCACATCACGCCGAATTCAGTGTCCTACCCCCTTAATGTTAAGCAATTATTGTGGTTCCGAGGGGGTATTTGGGATGGCTCGAAAGCGGCATTCGGATGAGGACTGCCTGAAGATCTTGCGGCAAGTGGAACTTGATCTGGCAGGCGGAGCGGACGTGGCCAAGGCTTGCCAGTCTGCCGGGATCCGCGATGTGACTTACTACACATGGCGCAAGTGGACCCTTTAGATGGGAGCAGCGGCTCCACACAAAGTCACGATGATAGAACTCGTTGTGAAGAAGACGTGATCACCACTACATTAAAAAGCATAATGTTAAAAATATTTTCTAATTTCGGTTTTCGCCTTTGCTCACTGCGCTAAGGGTTATTCTGGGTTCGCTCCAGCCATGCGTACTATTAAGTGATGGCGGAGCAGAACGTGTCGTGGTGGCGCGCCGCTCCAGATTGTTTCTAGGCCTTCGAGAATGGCGGTACCATATTCGCGATATGGGACCTTAACTGATGTTAACCACGGCGCGAGCCAGTTATTCAGGGGGTTGTCATCAAACCCGATCACTCGAACCTCCTCCGGTGAGGAAAGACCCGCTTCTTGAAGAGCCTTGTGGGCGCCATACGCAATTAGATCACTCAGGCAGAATAGGCCGTGGGGTGGCGAACCGAACTCAAGTAAAGAGCGTGTAGCATTTAGGCCGATCATGAGATGGTCACTTACTTCGGCTGTCCGGACGTGATGAGGCGCGAGCCGGTGGCCTGCACTAGCCATCGCTTCCAAGAAGCCTGCAAGACGTTCTGCGGTTGCAGATGATCCGAGCGATCCGTGAATGACGGCCGTCTGGGTCACTCCTAACTTAAGCAGATGAGCGGCAACCTCGCTACCGGCCTGTTTGTTGTCAACGCCTACAAACGACGTCCGGCTACCTGGTCCGCGCCGGTTCACGAAAAGGATTGGCTCCTTTGCCTGAACAAAGTCATCGAGGCCGGGGCTCGAAACCGCCGCCAACATCACGATCCCGCGCACCAGCAGGGCACGCATCTCCAGGAGATACTCGTCCTGCAGGTCCGCACGATCATGAGTATCACAAAGCACCATCACATAGCCTGCCTGTCGCAGTGCGCTCTCAGCCGAAGCTGCGATGGCCGCCATAGTCGGGTTGGAGAGATTGGCGGCAAGTACAGCAACTATCCGGCTTTCTCGTAGCCGGAGAGCTCGCCCTACGCTGACGGGACGATAGCCCAGTTCTGCGATGGCCCGCTGCACCTTCGCTACCGTTTCTGGTGAAGCTTTTTTGGCTATACCGTTCACGATCCGCGACACGGTCGCTATAGAAACCCCCGCTCTCTCCGCTACGGTGGTGATGGAGGCAATCTTCGATCGGGCGCGAGGCTCGGCCTTCGCTTTGCGGTCGCGCATCATGCCGCCCCCATGACGTTCAATCTTGCTCAACGTTAGTCTCTACCATATACTCGGTAAAGGAAAACGTTTTCCCTAACGGGGATGTTTTTCCAAAAACAAGCTAGTGCCCGCAAGGCCGCCGCATCGAATATGGAGGAATACCCATGAAACTGGCTACTATTCTTGCCGGTGCGGGGCTCGCAGCGCTGATCGCTGCAGGACCTGCCCGGTCTCAGGAACTTACCATCTGGCATGACCTGGGCGATAACGGGAACAAATGGTTCGAACAGGTCGGGGCTGAGTTCGCAAAGACTCGCCCGGGCGTCACGATTAAGCCATCCAGCTTCCCCACCGACCAGTGGTTCGGGCGTGTGATCGCCGCGATCAATACGGGAACCTCACCCGACCTCATCTACAACAATTACGAGCGGGTCATCCGTATCCAGACGCAGACAAACAAAGTATCCGATCTGAAGGACGTGCTCGGAAAGATTTCGGACAAGGGTTTCTTGCAGGAGGACGACCTTCGCGTAGCGACCTATGGCGGCAAGATGATCATCCTGCCTGTCCAGCGGGTACAGATGGCATTGGGCGTTCGCAAGAGCTGGCTGGAAAAGGTCGGGGAGACTTATCCGCAAACCTGGGATGACGTTAAGCGCGTCGCAGTAAAGTTCACGAAAGACGATCCGGATGGAAACGGCAAAGCGGATACTTTTGCCATGGCCCTGCAGGCCGCCAAGCCGCGCGACCTCATCCACATGCTCGACCTCTTCACTTTCGGGTCCGGCCTTCGTAGCACACTGGTCGATGCGAAAGGCGACGTGATCATAGATCAGCCAGCGCATGCACAGGTGCTTGAGGAGTTTCTCAAGACATATACGGTCTATGGCTTCGTCTCGCCGGACACAATTAACCATAGCTTCACCGATATGTATCAGGTGATTGAGGGTGGCCGGGCCGGCATGTTCCGAGTGGGTGACTGGAACGTTAAGAAGTGGGACAGCCAGGCCATCAAGGGCGATTTTGTCGTTGGCCCATGGCCGCAATTCGCAGCAGACCGCCAGAATGCTGTTGTAATAGGCGGCATGAGGGGCGTTGCTATTCCTGAGAATGCGCCCAATCGACCGCTTGCGATTGAATTCGCACAGTTCCTGCTTTCGAAGCCTGCCCAGCAGGCTTCACTCGAATTGGTTGGGGCTGCTGTACGAAAAGACTTGGATACATCGAACCTGTCGGAACGCCAGAAGTTCTTTGCCGAAGCAAAAGGGAAGCTGGTTGCCTATGACTTCCCCGAGTCTATCCACACTTGGTATCCGGAGCTCGAAGCTGCTTTCCACCGTAAACTGATGGCAGCGTTGGCTTCCCCGCCGAAGGATTTTAAGGCCTTTATTGCCGAAACGGCGGCTGAGATGCGCGAGCTCAAGGCTAAGCTTGCTAGCAAGCCGTAACGGGTAACCGCCGGCACGCGAGTGCCGGCGGCCCTTTCCTTCGAACGGATGATGCATTTAATGCAACCCCTCGTTGGCCAGCCATTTCGACTCGGCGCGCTGTTCGGGGCCTTGTCCCGAGACGGCGCATTCTATGCGTTTGTAGCGCCCTTCGCGCTCTTAACGTGCTTATTTGGGCTCTGGCCCATCTTGCTGTCTTTCCAAGTATCGTTCACAGCTTCCGCGACTGCCCTGCGCGCCGACGCAAGTTATGTGGGGCTCGCGAATTATGTGGCCATCCTGTCGGATCCAGAGTTCCGTGCCTCGCTCTGGCGCACGCTGACCTATACGGCTTTTGCCGTGATACTGAATGTCGGTTTCGCTCTGGCGATGGCGCTACTTATCGATTCCCGATTCATCACGCGCGGCCGCACGTTTTTTAAGATTGCTATCTTCCTGCCAGTTGTGACGCCTGATATCGCGGGCTATGTGGCTTGGAAATGGCTTTATGATCGCTCGTTCGGCGCGATCAACGCGGTGCTTGATCTTTTGGGAATGCCTGCCTTTGGCGGCCTCGCTTCGGTCTCAACGGTTACTACTGCCATCCTCATCGCTGAGTTGTGGCACCATGCCGGCTTCTACATTGTGATCTTCCTCGCCAACCTTGCGGTTCGCGATCGGACACTCGACGAGGCGGCTGCTATTGATGGCGCCACGACGTGGCAGCGCATTTTGTACATTACCATTCCGCAGCTCCGACCGGCCATTCTCATCAATTGCGTTTACGCCCTGATCCAATTTCTAAAAACTTTCACTGTCGTGGTGGTTATGACAAAGGGCGGACCAGCCGACACTACGAACTTTGTTAGCTACTACGCCTACCAATTGTTCGATCAAGCCCGTTACGGCGAGGCGACGGCCATGGCTTCCGTTCTCTTTGGGATTATCGCGATTTTTGCCTTGTCGGCATACGCGCTTGGGAACGGGGAGCGAGGGCGATGAGCCAAACGTTATTTCTGGCTCGCTCTCTTGCTTACTGCATTGCCTTAGTGGTTAGCCTGCTGTTCCTCTACCCATATTGGTGGATGTTGCTTGGCGCGTTTCGCTCGGCCGAGGCGGTCATGACGACGCCGCTTCGCTTGTGGCCAGAGAGCATAGATTTCGATGCATTTTTTTCTGTCGCGCGTGTCGGCGGCGTGCCGCTCTGGCGATACGCAATGAACTCTATAATAATAACTGGAGCATCAACGATATTGGCCGTGTTTGTAACTGCGTTGGGTGCCTATGCCATCGTACGCCGCCGCGGCCACCGTCTCTTTGAAGCGCTGCGGTATGTCTTCCTGCTTACGATCATGTATCCGTACATGTTACTCGTCATTCCCGTGTACATCGTCATGTTTAAGATTGGTCTGCTCGGGAGCTATGCAGGTATCGTGCTGTTCCTGTCGATGGGGCCGATCCAATTCTTCCTATTCGAACAATTCTTCCGTTCCATTCCTCACGAGATCATCGAGGCCGCTGCTATTGACGGTGCGAGCGAGTGGCAGATTTTGTTCAAGGTGGTGATGCCTATGGCCGCGCCGGTGGTGGCTACCGTCGCCGTCATCACCTTCCTGCTGAACTGGGCACAATGGTTTCCCGTCTTGGTGATTTCGCGCTCGCCGGACACTTACACGCTGCCGGTCGCCTTACTGTCCATTAATGGCGAACTCGGCACCAACTTCCAAGGGATCATGGCCCTTGCGGTCATAACTACGATACCTGCCACGATAGTTTTTCTCCTTGCGCAAAAACGCGTCATGGCCGGGATGGCCGAAGGAGCCGTCAAGGGCTGACATGAACATTACAGAGCCAGTATCTGACTTGCAGCTCCAATCTGCTATCGACACCGCTCGCGAGAGGACCATCGCGTTTCTTCTTGGGCTGCAGGCGATTCAGCAGCCAAAGGGTTTGATGCGTATCAGTCCAGCCCATGATGACGCGCTTTGGCCCGGAGTGCTTTTGCCAGGCACCTATAATGGCATAATGGCGTTAGACCTCCTCGGCGGCTTGTCGTTATTCACGGTGGAGCAACGCGGAATTCTAGCATCGTGCCTGCTGCAATCCCGTCGGCAAGACGGAGTATTTCGTATAGCCGGAATGACCGATGATGCAGTGTTCAAGAAGCATGATCCGGTTGAAACTTGGGGCTATATCGACTTTCACGTTACGAACTACAGCCTCGGGGCTATCCAAGCCCTAGACCCGACAATGCTGCCGCGGCTGGATTTCGTAGATCCTTGGCTTGACCCTCTATTTTTAGAAGCCTGGCTCGCGCGAAGGGATCTGCGTGATCCTTGGCAGGAAGGCAATAACATCGTCAATCTCGGCAGTTTCCTGCTTCTACTCAAGTCCGGAGCTGATTTTCAGCGTCGTGAACGCGCCAAGCAAAGCCTAGACCTGCTTTTCGCTTGGCATGATCGACTCCAAGAACCTTCTACGGGATTTTGGGGCGTAGGACAGCACGTCTCGGCACGCCAACTACTTCACGCCATGGCAGGATCAATGCACAATTTTCATCTCTGGTACGCGACGGGACGTACGCTGCCTTACCAGGACAAGGCTGTCGATTATGCTTTGAGCCGGCCGCCTGTGGTAGACAGTGCCTGCATTGATGTAGATCTTGTTGATTTGCTGGTGCACGCTGCCATGCTGATGGAGTATCGGAAGTCCGATATCACGCGCTGGTTACGCGAGCTCCTGCCACATCTCCTCGCACTTCAAAATCCCGACGGTGGCTTTCCCGATATTTACGATGGTGTTCGCCAGCAGGACGGTTGGGTACGCGGGTATGAGGAACCCCAGGGAATTTCAAACACATTTTCGACCTGGTTCCGCTGGATAGCTATCGCCATGATTTCAGACCACCTCTGGCCCAGATGGCGACACTGGGAATTCCGTCGCATGGTTGGTATCGGCTACCGCAGGGAATTGGCGCTATGACAGGCAACAGCATAGTCGATCCCTTTGCACACCTACACGATGAGGATTACGCGGCGCCCTATTCGCGCAACCGCGCACGAGCCGCAGACATGGTGGCAATGGCCGGTCGTCAGAGAATTGTGCTCGACGGGCCGTGGCGTTTTACGCTCGATCTCTTTGACGAGGGTTTACGGCAGAAATGGTTTGCCGATGATCTCACCGATATTGCTGAGTGGCAAAAGCCGCGCGACTATGACTTCGATCCTCAAATCACTGTGCCCGTGCCGTCGTGTTGGACGTGTTTACAGCCAGAATGGCGACATTTCGAAGGAGCGGCTTGGTACACACGCCTGTTCGAATGGGAGTCGCATCCAGAATGTGAGCGACTGATCCTGCGTGTAGGTGCAGCTAATTACGAGGCTCGCATTTTTCTGAACGGCATCTTTCTCGCTTCGCATTTGGGTGGCTCAACACCGTTCTTCGTCGAACTAACAGATTCACTGCTGGCCGGCGAGAACCGACTACAGATCCAGGTCGATAATCGGCGGCGTCCCGATCGCGTGCCCATGCATCATTTCGACTGGTTTAATGATGGCGGTCTATATCGGGAGGTGGAACTGGTGCCGCTTCCTAGAGTATTCATTCGAGATTTCGGCGCCTACCTCGTTCCCGATGGTACGCTCAGTCATATAGCAGTGGACTTAACTTTGTCTGATCAGATCGATGGTGAGGCAGAGTTCTCAATTCCCGATTTAGTGCCAACAACACGAATTCCCATCGTCAGCGGCAAGGGGAAGTTGGTACTAGAGGCCCGACCTAACCTATGGTCGCCATTATCGCCCAAGCTCTACGACGTCCAGATCCGCTTTGGCCAAGACCAATTGCGAGACCGTGTTGGCTTCCGCGAAGTTCGCCGCGACGGAGAGAAGCTTTTTCTAAATGGAGAGCCGCTGTGGTTGCGTGGCGTCTGCGTCCACGAGGACGACATCTTCATAGGGCGCGCTAGTACAGAGACCGATGTGCGGCGCCGGTTCCAGCATGCACGTGAGCTCGGCTGCAACGTGATGCGGCTGGCCCATTATCCCCACCACGAACGCGTCGCCTTGATTGCCGATGAAGAGGGAATGATGCTGTGGGAGGAGATCCCGGTCTACTGGGCAATCGATTTCGCTAATCCGGCGACCTATGCAGATGCCGAGAATCAGCTTCTAGAAATGATCGGCCGCGACCGCAACCGAGCTAGCGTAATCTTGTGGGGTGTCGGAAACGAGAACGCCGACACGGTCGAGCGCTACACCTTCATGCGGGGTCTGGTGGAAGCTGCTCGCGCCTGTGACCCGATACGATTGATCGCCGCAGCTTGCCTTATCAACCGGGTCGCCTTCTGCATCGAGGATCGATTGGCTGATCATCTCGATGTTATTGGTCTTAACGAGTATTTCGGATGGTATGAGCCAGATTTCAACGGCCTCGAAAGGCTTATTGCTAATTCGAATCCCGATCGTCCCGTTGTGATCAGTGAAGTGGGTGCAGATGCTTTGGCAGGCCATCGTGGTAGCGCGCGTGAACTATTCACTGAGGACTGTCAGGCAGACATATTTCGCCAGCAGATTGAGATCATATCAGTTGTGCCGTGGATCCAGGGATTTTTTCCTTGGCTCCTTTATGACTTCCGCTCTCCGCGTCGGCAGACACGATTCCAGAGAGGCATGAACCGCAAAGGCCTGATCGCAGATGACAAGGCGACCAAGAAACTTGCATTCGATGTCATCAGCCGCTTCTACGCGCGCCGTTCCTGAGAGGTCGCATGGGCCTTTCAACGGGTAGTGTATATTCGTTTTAAGTTACCACAATCCGGCGTGCGGTACTTCTTGCAATATCCTTACGGGGATCCGTAATTTTACTATGGCGATAAGAGATTTTAATATGAGTGCATAGTCAAGCTAAGAAAATAATTCAAATGAATGATGTACGTTCGGTGCTTCCATTGCTGCTGACCCCTGCAACCAAATACCCTTAGGGTGAAAAACTAATAATGCCGCCAAATAATTTCGAGCGGAACAGCCTCTTAATCGTAACTGACGGCTAAGGGGGTGATGGCTGAACGCAATACCTGTGTCAGCCATCTACATTAGGTTACATCGTGGATTAAGCATTTCAATAGCTTAATTTCGCTAGGGTTAACTGGACTGGCCCCGATGAGGGGCGGCAGTTCTTCGCTATGATCTCCTGACGACCTTGCCATCAATTGTCTTCTTGAACGGGGAGTGGCGACCACAAGGGAGGGGTCGTTTGCTACGTGACGCGCCGAGATGGCGTAATTGCATGCGCTTAGACTTGGCGGTCGTTGAGAGGTCGGTTTTCGTTTTGTTTGAGTGACATGCTTGGCAGAGAACTTGAAGATTGCGGGCGTCGTTTGAGCCCCCAAGGGCCAGCGGGATGACGTGATCGATGTCCCATCTTTTGCCAGGTTGGATTTTGAGGCAGCAATGTGCGCAGCAACCATTTGCCTCGAGGAAGAGTTTAAGCCGCTCAGTCGGTGAAAAGGTCTGGCGCTTATTCATGATCAGACCTGCCATGGTGCGGGCTTATGGTAAGCCTGTTGCTGTGCCGCTTGAGAATGGATTCCGCTTGTTGACGGGCTTTGATCGGTAGCGCTGTCAGCCGCTCCGTGAACTCGTCAGCAATCTCAGTAAGCGTTTCCTCATCCTGGGCGCAACAGAGGGCAGCGTCATAGAGATCGAGATGGGCGGTGACGTCTTCAGGTGGGATAAAATGGTTTTGGAGCGGTGAGGGATAGAGCTGTTGTGCGCGTTCGTCCTGAACTGGCGCGTTTAGTTTAATTGGATTTGCTTTGTTCTGGCTTAGGCCACCTTCGTGAGATGACGTCGCAGTTGGGTCATTCTGAGGATCCCCGAACGCGGCGTTTGGCTGAGGCCTTGGACCTTTGGGCTGTCTGATCGACCATTGGTTTCGGAAGCGGAGCGCACGGACTTCGCGCGACATTGAGCGGGTACGCCGCAGATTGGCGAGGGGCAGCAGGCGGGCATAGGTTTGCTCGCTTGTGTCAGGTTGGTGCGGCTGGTCGGCCTCGTGATCCCTGCGATCTTCGCGATGCTCTTGAGGCTGATGTGCGGATCGCGGGTCAGCATTGATGCCGGCATTGTCTTTGAATGTCGCTGGATGCTGAACGTTTTTCTGGCCAACTTCATGCGCCGTGAGACCGGGCTGAACCTGATCGGTCTGATCAGTTCTCACCGCCGCCCCTGATGTCACCCTTGATGTTGAGGATGATATCTGCCCGGACGTGCCCGCTGACGTAGCCGACAAGGGTGCCGATGCCGTCGATGCTTTCGATGATGCTGCCGCCACTGACGCCGGCCAAGATGTGACTGACGATGGCGAAGATGAGGGATCCGATGCTGGAGCCTGCTCTGAGCTTTCCGCCTCGCCCAAAAACTCTTCCGTGAGATAGAGACCTCCCAAGACATCGGGGAACGCGTCTCTGAGGGCAAAGGCGCGCGCTCTCATTTGCAGCATGCGCTTGGGATAGTCTGACCAAGGTCCTGACTTGCCCCAGAGCTTGGCGCGTTTGGCGTCAGCGCTTGAGAACCGCCGTTCAACAGGCACAGGATCATGTTTGCGGATCAGATTACAGATCGCCATCCAGGAGGAGGGATTATCATCATCGCCCTCAATCCATTCCTCGATCGCTTCACACAGGCCTGAGGCTTTAACGAGAGCAAGTGCTCCATCCCCCCACAGAGTGGGACGTCCATTGATGACGGCAATCCTTTGCAGAGCAGAGAGAGGAGACAGGCCTACTTCCAATCCATGCATGATCGCAATCATGCAGGCCTCAGGCGTCTCCAGACCCTTGGGCGCCATCTTGGCGGCACAGACTGCTTGAGCAATCCGGTAGGCCTCAGAGAGGGATTTTGGAACGATGGGTCTAGGCCGAGAGCCTGCCATCAGATCACGCCGGCGCGGTCTTGCAGGGGAGCGCAGGCCATCGGCCTCAGGTTCAAGCCCGTGATCGCGCCCATGATCACGTGAAGAGGATGGCGATCCATAAGGATCAGGAGAGCCGAAGGGACCTGAGGCAGATCGCGCCTCCTCCTCATGCCAGAACGAAGCTGTGTGCTGTTGATTGTATTGGCCGACCATGATTGTCTCTCCTTCTCGTTCAAAATCCGGACAAGCGATCTCATTCACGCCGCATGGTGCCAGCGTGGCGTGTCGCGATGGTTCAAAATGCGAATGCTGGCCTGGATAGCCCCTCAAAGGGTCAAGCTAGCGAATGCTCTTGCCAGTGTGAGAGCCTCTGACGATCAGGCGAGATCTTCAAAGCCCAATCAATGTTCTAATCTCTGATCTGATCTCGCTAAGCTGCAACCTTCTCCTCAATGCTGGTCGCACCCGGTAAAGATAAACCCGCTTGCAGATCATGATCAGCCAATTTGACCAAAAGCTTCTGCACACTCTCATCATTCAGAAAGCGCGGATCGCGATGGTAGTGGTTGATGAGGGCTGTGCGATCCGACACCACAACCTTCCTGACCCGCCTTAACGAGAGCGTCCTTCCAAAGGTGCCCGCCTTCGCTGTCAGTGAAGCCAATCCCAAAAGAGAGACGTCACCATTCTCGGCTTTTAGCTGTTCCATGAACTCCCGTTCAAGACGCTCTGTCTCAGCAATCAAGAACGGCTCAATTGCTTTCTTGCAGACCCGCTTGGCCTCATCGGCCGCCGTCACAATCGGCTTCCATCTGGCATCGATCGCGCGGCCTTGATCCAACACGGGCTTCTTCTCAGCCGTCCTGAAGGCTTCAGCCTTCTTCTCAAGATCACTCAAGGCATCCGCATAATTGGCGCAGCGATCCGCCGTGACCTGATCGGCAATTATTCCAGTCTGCTCCAGCCAAGCCGAGACCTCATTCCACAACAATGCAATCTCATCGGCTAATGCTTCAGCCGGCTCGCCAGCCTGCTGATCATCGAGCACTGCCAGGATAGTCGGATCACTCTTCTGGAATGATCGACTGCTATTATGGCCGATCAGGCTCTGAGATGAGGCGCTGCTCACGCGCGCATTGACATCAGCGCCTGCCTTTCTGGCAGTCCCCAAACCCTGATCAACTGCCATTGTGGGATCAACTGCCATTGTGGCAGCCAAATGAGAGTCGACTGCCTTTGTGGTAGTGGGTCTCTGACTATCCACTTTCCCGCGCACTGCGACTGCCATCGTGGCTGTGTTCCCAAGAGCTGGGGCTGTCAGTGTGACAGGCCTCACCCCTTCAGACCCACGTCTCCGCTGCTCGCCGCGCCATTCCACTGAACGACGACCAATCGCTTTGTCTCGGCCAAGATCTCGGCCAAGCCCAATCTCGTCGGGCCATGCCGCGCCCTTCTCAACCACAGCCTCATAGGCCTCTACTGAGACCGGGTTCATGCACACCCAAGTCCAGACCTCATAAGGATCAACCCGCTGCCCATCCCGAAGCGCCAGAAGCTCACCCGAGCCCTCATCCCGCCAGATCATAACCGCCAAAGACCGATACCCCTTCCGCGGCCGCGTCCGGTACCACCCCTCCTGAGGATCATTTTCGTGGATAGGCAAAGATTTGCCTTGAAGGGTTAGGTGCCAGTACTGCGATCCTGAATTAAGATTCATTCTGTCATCTCCATCTCATGATTTAATTTATATCTTGAGATGTAATTTAGGTCAAGTATTTTGATTATAGGCCCACAGATCCGTGCTGCCCGAGGATTGCTTGGCTGGTCTGCGAGAGAGGCTGCCGAACGATCCGGGTTAAGCTTGCCGACAATCCAGCGGCTTGAAAAAGAGGCGGGCGTTTCTCCAACGGCTCAGGGCCGAACCTTAAATGACCTCAAGCGTGCGTTTGAAGAGGCCGGCGTTGAATTCACCGGATCGCCTGATCACAATCCTGGCGTGCAACTTAAATAGTGATCATTAGCTGACGGCGAATCGGAGCGATTGCTGTCGTCAAAAAAAGACGATCGTTGATGGGTGAGATTCGTGTTTCAA
>Ga0214917_10001762_pt1 | contig 27554 bp, 27 predicted proteins | sample LL_1208_BB_MetaG_FD_177983 | JGI IMG/M metagenome (GOLD analysis project Ga0214917, IMG submission 177983) | Freshwater microbial communities from Lake Lanier, Atlanta, Georgia, United States - LL_1208_BB | ecosystem: Environmental > Aquatic > Freshwater > Lake | place: USA: Georgia | collected... | reverse complement strand
ACCACATGGAAGGAATCCTGCAGAACAAGCCGGTGTTTCCAGCCTTCTAAAACAATGAAGTACAAGCGTTGTTTTAAATGCTAAATTGACGAATGATAAAGACAGACATTATTATTATCGGAGCGGGGCCAGTAGGGCTTTTTACGGTATTTGAGGCCGGTTTACTCAAGCTTCGTTGCCATTTGATTGATTCACTTCCTCAACCTGGAGGGCAGTGTTCTGAGATATATCCCAAAAAACCGATTTATGACATCCCGGGATTTCCGGAAATTTTAGCCGGAGAATTAATCGATAACCTCATGGCGCAAGCAGCGCCCTTCAAACCAGGATTTACCTTGGGCGAAGCGGCAGAAACCATTGACAAAAACGAAGACGGAACCTTTACCGTTACCACCGTAAAAGGCACCCAACACCATGCGCCAATTGTGATCATTGCTGGAGGCTTGGGCGTATTTGAACCTCGAAAACCGCCTATCGATAATTTGGGTGAATTTGAAGATAAGGGGGTGGAATATATGATTAAAGATCCGGAAATATACCGAGGAAAGCGTTGCGTATTAGCAGGAGGTGGGGATTCAGCGCTCGATTGGTCGATTTTCTTGGTAGAAAACAACCTTGCATCCCAAGTAACCCTGGTGCACCGCAGTGCTTCCTTTCGAGGGCACTTGGACTCAGTACAAAAGGTTATTGATCTCTCGGAACAAGGGAAAATTGAGCTCATTACCGAAGCAGAAGTTACCGGACTATCGGGGGAATCGCGGCTAGAACAAGTACAAATTACACATCAAACGCAAGGAGAAATCACGCGGAATACCGACCATTTTATTCCTTTGTTCGGTCTCAAACCAAGCTTAGGCCCCATGGCTTCTTGGGGATTAACCCTGGAAAAAGGGGCGATTAAAGTGGATACCCTCGATTATTCCACCAACATTCCCGGAATTTATGCAGTAGGAGACGTTAACACCTATGAAAACAAATTGAAACTCATTCTTTGCGGTTTTCACGAAGGCACCTTGGCCGTTCAGTCGGCATTCGCACGCATATTTCCTGAAAAGAAAAATGTCTTGAAATACACCACCGTTAACGGAATTCAGGGATTTGCATAGATAATGAAGGTAAAAGCAGTCATAGCAATCGGATTAATTGCGTTATTATCCATATGTGTGATACAGTTGTTTTGGATCAAACAAGCCGTTTCGACACAAGATGTCAGTATATTAATTCAACGAAAAGAAGACAGTTTAAAACGGAAAGAATTCGATGATCATGTTCACGAATCGCTGTTTAATGTTTTAGCGAAAATCCAAAAAAATGTGGGGATAAAACCCGAGTTATACGGTGCAATCAAAAAAGTTAATGATTCTCATTACACTGTAGCGATAAATATCAACGAAGACTTACCAATGTTGTATTTGGAAAATTTACTTAAACGCGAATTCTATTTGCACAATATTCAACGCGATTTCTATTATGGAATGTATGATTGTTTTACAGATTCCATAACACTCAGCAACCGTATTACTTTCAAACAAGACTCGATTTTTGTCCAAGCGAGCCAACCTACTTCAGAGGTCAGTCCAGATAAGCTCAACCTCAAGAAGGATGGACATTATTTTACTGTCTTTTTTCCACAATTAAAACCGAACAATATCATAACGAAAAGGGATCTTTCTCCGTGGATTTATATGATGGTGATGATCTTTGTTGTGGTACTGTTTTTTGCCTTTTCCGTATCCATAATTCTTCGTCAAAATAGACTGGCTGAAGTTAAAACAGATTTCATCAATAACATGACGCACGAATTAAAGACTCCCATTTCCACCATAAGTCTTTCGGCCGAAATGCTCCTTCGAGACAATACTGCCGACGTTGAAAAAACACATAAATATGCTGGAATAATCTACAAAGAAAACAAGCGGTTGGAACATCAGGTAGAGCGCGTATTGAATGTGGCGAAACTTGATAAAGATCACGTAGTATTGAACAAGGAAGAATTTGATGTTAATGAACTGCTATTTGAAGTAAAGGAGAATTTTGAGCTTCATCATCTAAATAGTGGCGGCAATATTGATATACGACTTGACGCACCGAGGCATTTGATACAAGCCGATTCGGTGCATCTCACCAATGTCATTTACAATGTATTGGACAACGCCATAAAATATTGCGAGACCACACCACAAATTCAAATCGCCACAAAAAATGAAAGAAATGGCTTATGGGTAGAGATTTCCGACAATGGAATCGGCATTAAAAAAGAGAATGTATCACTCATTTTCGATAAATTCTACAGGGTTCCTACAGGTAATTTACACAATGTAAAAGGTTTTGGTTTAGGATTGTACTACGTAAAGTTGATTGTAGAAGCCCACGGCGGAAAAGTAACGGTGAAAAGCACCCTTGGAAAAGGCACAACCTTCGCACTATTTTTTCCTTGATCTTTTAAGCACTGTTGTCGGTTGGGGGAATACGCCCTTTCGGATAATGGTTTTCATTTTACAGTTTATAATCCATTCGTCGTTAACTATTGCACCCTTCTCCCTTACCCAGACCTGAAGGTAACGGACTCCATGGTTTTTCTCTCTTGTTAGCTTCACTATTTTCTCTTCACGAATAGGACAAAACTCAGGTTCAAGATAGCACAAGGATACAGAATGTTTGGCAAGAATAATTTTAATGGCAACAGGTGGAAATTCTATATTACTGCCAACCATTGTGTATTGATAAGAGGCTTGAATACCGAGGTAAACCCCTCTCATTTTTTTCGGCAATTTATGCTCCTTTTGGGCCGTAATCCCCAAGCAAGTGAAAGCAAAAAATACGGTGAACAACCCAATCTTCACAGAACGAAAGTAAACATAATCGAGGGATGTTTATTTCTCGGTGAATAAAAAACAGCACAAAGCACCTTGCCCAGTTAGCATAGTCCTTACCTTCGTGCTCATGGAACAATACCATCAGCTTCTTCAACACATCCTTGCACATGGCACGGAAAAACCCGACCGTACTGGTACGGGGACTTTGTCCGTATTCGGATACCAAATGCGTTTCAATTTAGAAGAAGGTTTTCCGCTAGTCACCACCAAAAAGCTACACTTAAGGTCGATAATCCATGAGCTATTATGGTTTCTGAAAGGAGACACCAATATTCAGTATTTGAAAGAAAACAAGGTGTCGATTTGGGATGAATGGGCCGATGAAGCGGGAAACCTTGGTCCAGTTTATGGTTACCAATGGCGAAGTTGGCCCACAGCCGAGGGGGGTTCAATCGACCAAATTTCTCAAGTTATTGCACAAATAAAAAAGAATCCTGATTCGCGCCGTTTGATTGTTTCCGCTTGGAATGTAGCCTGCGTAAACGACATGGCCCTGCCCCCTTGTCATACCCTCTTTCAATTTTACGTGGCCGATGGTAAGTTAAGTTGTCAGCTATACCAGCGCAGTGCCGATACATTTCTAGGTATCCCTTTCAATATCGCTTCTTACGCGTTATTGACCATGATGGTAGCACAAGTCTGTGGTCTAAAGGTTGGAGAATTTATCCATACTTTGGGGGATACGCATTTGTACCTAAATCATTTGGAGCAAGCACAACTTCAATTAAGCCGAATTCCTAAAAAACTCCCCGAAATGCGCATAAATCCAGTGATATCTTCGATATTCGATTTCACGTATGAAGATTTTGAATTGATAGGTTACGACCCACATCCGCACATAAAAGCCGAAGTCGCGGTATGAGCAGCATTGCCCTTATTGTAGCCATGGACCGAAATAGGGGGATTGGCAAAAACAATGACCTCCTGTGGAATTTACCCGAAGACATGCAGTTCTTTAAGCGCATGACGAAGGATCAAATTGTGGTGATGGGAAGAAAAAACTACCAATCTATTCCAGAACGATTTCGCCCATTACCGAACCGTTTGAATTGTGTACTGACCCAATCAAAGGATTTTATTGCCCCAGATTGCCTTGTATTTCACGAATTATCCACGTGCATTGCACATTTTCATGGGGATGCGAGGCAAATTTTTATTATTGGAGGAGGAGAAATTTATCGATTGGCCATGGAAACTTTGTCCATCGATGACATGTATATCACCGAAGTGGATGGCGAATTTGGTGCCGATACTTTTTTTCCGGAATTCGATACTTCGCCTTGGCACGTGGCATGTATTCAAGAACAAATGCCTGACGAACGGCATTCCCACGGGTTTCGCATTTTTCACTATACCCAAAAAAAAGAGGTACATTTATCGTAAAGTAGAAGTTTATGTTAGCACCTTTCAACCTTCAGCAATGGATTCAAGAAAACCGAGATCAACTCAAGCCTCCTGTTTCCAACAAGAACCTGTATCACGAAGCGGGTGATTTTATTGTCATGGTCGTAGCCGGGCCCAATGCGCGAAAAGACTACCATTACAACGAAAGTGAGGAATTATTTTACCAACTTGAAGGGGATATCACTGTAAGAATTCAGCACGAAGGAAAACCGAAGGATATTCAAATTAAAGCTGGGGAAATGTTTTTGCTTCCCGCTAAAACGCCACATTCACCCATACGAGGAGAAAATACAATTGGCTTGGTGATCGAGCGCGTTCGGAAAGGCAGTACTTTGCAAGACGGGCTCTTCTGGTATTGTGAAAACTGCAACAACGAATTAAAATCCTACCGTTTTTTCCTAGAAAATATCGAAAAAGATTTCATCCCAAGGTTCAAGGAATTCTACGGCTCTGAAACGATGCGCACCTGCAAAGTATGCCACCACGTCATGCCCGTAGACCCAAATTTTTCTTAAGATTACTTATCGGTGCTGTACGTATAAATGTAGGTTACGTTGGTAACTTTGTTGTAATACTGAATCACCAATTTGTTGGCACGAAGTTCACGAATTGAATACTGTACGGGCAGATCCGCGTTGTATTTTAGCAAAAACAAAGAAGTTTGGTCGTCGTTGAATACCCATGTACCATGTTCGAATTGAGACTGCAATTGGTTCAGCACATGATTGATAGAATATCGAGAATAGGTGCCATCTTTTTCAATCACCATTTTTAGTTCTGGAACGGCATCCACAAACTCAACGCCATTAACAAGGTAACTCGTGAGTTTCCAATCGTTTACCACTCTATTGGTTTTGGTAAGTAATGTAAAATTGGACCCATTAGGATATTTGCTGCAAGAGTTAAAAACAACTAGAACTACTAGAGCTACAATGGATAATCTTTTTGTGCGCATACTAAAAATTAATATCTACAAAGTTAAATAAAAAATCGTAAACCTACTATTTATTCATCACATGGATTTCGATTGGTTTATCGAGTTCAATCCAGTAGAAATTCTAGTGAATCGTTACGTCGGACATTATAAGATTGGGGCAAAAGAACAAGCCTGTCTTTTGTTAGCGCAATAATTTGAAAGGTATCTCTTTTCAACAGATTACTTTTAGGTTCTTCAAGCACAATCTTCGATTGCCGTTCAATGAACTTCCAATTGCCTTGATGAAGGATTGCGTTTTCCACTCCCAATGAAGTGGTCATACTCAACCAAGTAAATTCGCCTTTATTTTGAAAGTTTAGGATTACCCTTGTATTATCGAGGTGGGGGCTGTTTTTCCGACCAATCGCCCTATCTAATTTCCAGGTATTAGAAATCCTGGTTGCCTTTGAATACAAATAATAATTGCTATGCCCGGGGTATTTTTTGCATGAATAAAACACCATACACGAAATGCAAAACAAGGCAAAAAAAAGCTTTTTAATGGGTTTCAACATGAGATGATTTTTTCCGTTTTTAAATTAAAAGAACGGTGTATCTTTGCAAAAAGTTACAATGAAAACCTTCTCTTTTTCCCTTATTTGCCTGGTCTTGCTCACGCAATGTCAGCAGAATTCAAAGCAGAACACGGTTCAACAAAAGCCGAAATCCCAAACCAAGCAATCATCCAAACCGGTTGCCAATGCTTCCATGGCCTTTCAAGTGGAGGGCATGGTGTGTAAAATGGGTTGCGGCGGTGCAATCCGCAAAGAACTGCTCGAATCGGGGGCCGTGACCCAAGTGGATGTGGCCTATGTAGAGGAGGCTAAAGCGCAAGAGATTGTTGCCCACTATGATAGCACTAAAATACAGGTGGCAGGTTTGAAGAAAATCCTCGAAACCACGAACGACGGACAATTTAAGGTGATTCGAAGTTATTTGCCGGTGCGTTCCAAATAGCATGGAACTTCACGTTCAAGAATACGGTGAGGGTTCTCCCTTGCTTATTTTGCATGGGCTTTTCGGCGCTTCAGATAATTGGCATAGTTTAGCACAAAGGTTTGGCGCTTTTTTTCATGTGTTCAGTTTAGACCTGCGAAACCATGGGAAATCTCCTTGGAACGAGGACAACAGCTATGCTGCCATGGGCGAAGATGTGCATGCATTTATGCTCTCCAAAAATCTAAATAAAGTCATCCTTTTGGGCCATTCGATGGGGGGAAAGGTGGCCATGCATGTTGCGCAAAAATATCCTGAGTTCCTATCAAAAATCGTGGTGGCCGACATGGGCATCAAGGCATATCCTATGCACCATCAACACATTTTGGCGGGAATTCATGCGTTGCCTTTGGCGGAGCTTTCATCCAGAAGTGAAGCGGAGGCCTTGCTCAAAACGCATGTGGAAAATGCCGGAATTCGTCAGTTTATACTCAAAAATTTGTATTGGAAAGAAAAAGGTAAATTGGCTTGGAGGATGAACGTGGATGTTCTTGAAAAGGAAATGCCCAAAATTCTTTCAGCCTTGCCCTTGCAAGAATGCTGGACTCCTGCCCTTTTCTTACGTGGGGAATTATCGAATTATATTCTCCCTGAAGATATCCCTTCCATCGAAGCGTTGTTTCCAGATGCCAGCATAGAAACCCTTTCCAATTCGGGGCATTGGCTGCATGCCGAACAACCGGATGCATTTTTTGATGCGGTGATGAGGTTTTGTCTGAGGTAACTAATTCAAGCGAAACTCAAGGTTCATTTTTGTGAGCGCTTCATATAGTTCAGGGTCGGGTTTCACCCTCAAGGTTTTGGACGTCATGTGCAATTCTATCCCTTCGACTTGGTCCATAATGGTAAATTGCACATCACAAGATCCTTGATATTTGGTAAATACTTGGTTGAGGTCCTCGATCATTACATGGTTCACCTCCGCGTTGGTCATTGTGACATGAAGCCCTTTAACGCGTTTGTCGCGCAAATTTTGCAAGAGTTCGACATCGGTCAGTATAAATTCATAACGGTTTGAATTCCAATGTGCATCTATTTTACCGCGAACGGTTAGGAAGACCCCAGGTTGAAAAAAATGCCTAAACCTCAGGAAGTTTTCACCGAAAACCGTCATTTTATATTGGTCGGTGTAGTCCTCAATCATCACATGACCGAAGGTATTGCCTTTAAGCGATTGCCGTTCCTCTGCACTAAGCACCACCACTGGAATGAACAACTCCCTTCCTTTATGGTTTTCTGGCTCTTTGAGCATGCCTAAATTCCCAAAACAGAACGCGTTGATTTCCTTTTTAAAATCATCCATGGGATGCCCTGAAATATATATTCCAATCACCTCTTTTTCTTTGGAAAGGGTGTAGCTCGAAGCCCAGGGTTCCGCTTTGGGGATAGCCGGCACCACAATTTGGTACGCCTCGTCGTCTTCAAACAACCTAAATCCTTCCTTATTAATATCCCTTTTCGCAGCTTGACCATAGCGCATTAACAATTCAAAAAAAGCCAAATTGGAGCGTGTCTCCTCGACGAAAAACTGGGATCTGCTGATTTCTTTGAACGAGTCAAAAGCTCCTGCATAAATAAGGTTTTTGAACGCCGTTTGGTTGATGGCTCCAAAATCTACTTTTCTGCAGAAATCATAGATGTCCTTATACTTTTCCGTTTCTCTTCCTTGAATGATTGAAATAACGGGTGCCTCGCCCACCCCTTTGATCGCTTTGAGTCCAAAGCGTATATTTCCTTCGCTGTTCACGGTAAAATTCATCAAAGATTCGTTCACATCAGGACCTAATACGCCTACCCCTATTCTGCGGCATTCTTCCATAAAAAAGGAAACTTGTGTTAAATCATTCATGTTGTTGCTTAACACCGCAGCCATATATTCTGCTGGATAATTCGCCTTTAGATAGGCCGTTTGATACGCTACCCAAGCATAGCAAGTGGAATGTGACTTATTGAAGGCATACGAAGCAAAAGCCTCCCAATCCCTCCAAATCTTTTCCAACTTAGAATGGGGATGGCCGTTAAGTTCGCCACGTTCTATAAACAAGGGTCTCATTTTATTGAGCACATTGATATTCTGTTTTGCCATGGCCTTTCTTAACGTATCCGCTTCACCTTTTGAGAAATTCGATAACTTTTGGGACAAAAGCATCACCTGTTCTTGGTACACCGTAATACCATAGGTTTCCTTCAAGAATTCTTCGCAATCGGGAATGTCATAGACGACTTGTTCTTCACCATGTTTACGTTTGATATAGGAAGGAATGTACTCAAGTGGGCCTGGACGGTATAAGGCATTCATTGCGATTAAATCGGCAAATTCTGTAGGTTTCAATTCGCGCATGTACTTTTGCATCCCTACGGATTCATATTGGAAGACACCTACCGTCTCACCTCGTTGGAACAATTGATAGGTCGCTTCATCGTCAATGGGAAACCGTTCTGGATCCAAATCAATTCCTCTTTTTTCTTTTATAATTCGCACTGCATCCTTGATTAAGGTCAAGGTTTTAAGACCTAAAAAATCCATTTTCAGTAATCCTGCGGCTTCCGCCACAGCGTTGTCGTACTGGGTGCACACCATGTCCGAATCTTTAGCCGTGGCCACAGGTACAAAATTGGTAATGTCGTCGGGTGTAATGACCACGCCACAGGCATGAATTCCTGTATTCCTCACGGAGCCTTCAATGGCTTTTGCTTGGCGCAACACATCGGAAGCAGGGCCTACACCCTGGTAGATGAGTCTCAAACTCTTGGCGTTTTTGATCGCATCTTGGTTGTTTTTCAGTTTCTCCGCGAGCGATGCATCGTCCAATTCAAAGATTTTTTTCAAGGATATATCCGGTACCATCTTGGCTAACCGATCTGCTTCAGGGAGGGGCAAGTCTAGTACCCGAGCCGTATCCCGAATGGCTGACTTGGCCGCCATGGTACCATAGGTAATGATTTGCGCTACCCTTTTTGTTCCGTATTTTTCAATCACATAATCGATCACTTTGGCGCGTCCTTCATCATCAAAATCAATATCGATATCAGGCATAGATACACGGTCGGGGTTCAAAAAGCGCTCGAAAAGCAGGTCGTATTTGATGGGGTCAATATTGGTAATGCCAGTACAATAGGCCACTGCCGAACCCGCCGCCGAACCTCTTCCAGGCCCTACTGAAACCCCCATTTGCCGGGCGGCATTACAAAAATCTTGCACGATCAAAAAATAACCAGGATAACCAGTATTTTCAATGGTTTTCAACTCAAAATCCAACCTTACTTTAAGGGTTTCTGAAATTTCTCCGTAGCGCTTGTGAGCGCCTTCATACGTCAAATGACGCAAATAAGCATTCTCACCGTTTTTGGTACCATGTAGTTCGTCGTTGGGGTCTTCAAAGTTGGTCGGAATTCCAAATTTCGGCAAAAGTACATTTCGCGAAAGCGTGTAAGGCTCGCATTTATCAATAATTTCCGTGATGCTTAATATCGCTTCTGGGAGGTCCGCGAAAAGCCGTTTCATTTGATCCGGGGACTTAAAGTAAAACTCGTCGTTCTGAAAACCGAAACGAAATCCGCGTCCATGGCCAATGGGCGTGGATACCAATTCACCATCTCTTACACAAAGAAGCACATCGTGTGCCTTAGCGTCTTCTTGTTGAATGTAGTAAGCATTGTTTGTGGCCACCAACCGAATGTCATGGGTTTTGGAAAATAGCAACAACGCCTCATTGGCGTGGTCTTCAGCTTCCAAATCATGCCGGTTGATTTCTAGGTAAAAATCCTTTCCAAATTGATCCTTCCACCAGGTTAAAGCCTCTTCTGCCTTGGCTTCCCCTGCATTCAAAATCAAAGAACTAATTTCACCATCCAAACCTCCTGAAAGCACCAAAATCTCTTTTTTATATTGGACGATAAGTTCTTTATCGATTCGCGGTACATAGTAATATCCTTCCGTGTATGCTAAGGACACCAATTTGATCAAATGCTGGTAGCCTTGTTTGTTTTTGGCCAAGAGCACCATTTTGTACCCATTGTCTTTCTCGGATTTGTTTTTTCGATCCCGGCACACATTGAACTCACAGCCAATAATCGGAAGGATCGTTTTCTTCGAGAATGGGCTTCCGTTTTCTTCAGCCTCAAGGCGTTCCTCCTCGATTTTCCGATTGTGCTCGCTGATTAGCTTTTCAAATTGAAAGGCCGCCATCATGTTACCGTTATCGGTCAAGGCCAGTGCGTCCAAGTCCATTTCGATTGCTTTATCGACCAAAGCTTTAATTTCAGCTGTGGATTGAAGAAGGGTGTACTGAGAATGCACATGAAGGTGGGCAAAGGGGGCATCTTCCAGGATTTCAGGAATTTCATCCGTACGTTTAATGGAAAGATTATTCGATTTCTTTAGCGCTTTACTGGCCTCTTTTAAATTTTTATGTGCAATGCCTATTAACCCGATGGTGCTAGAATTTATCTCCCGAAAACGAGTTACATAGGCGGCATCCTGCGCCAGGGCCTCCGTGGTGAAATGCCCAAGACGCAGCAACTCAAGAAAGCAACGCGTCGTGGCCTCCACATCTGCCGTGGCATTGTGCGCTTCGGAAAAGCCTTCTGAAAACAAATGTGCATACAATTCCGTTAAGGTAGGAAGCTTGAATTTCCCACCTTTTCCTCCTTGAAGTTTTAACAGCGAGGCGGTCTCTTCCGTACATGTATCCAAAACAGGTTTCGATGCCAAAGGCGCATCCAAACCAAGTCTGACCAATTCACAGCCCAATACATTGATATCGAACTTAAGATTATGTCCTACAAGAAATTTCGCAAGTTTTAAATCTTCTATAAAAGCAAGCACCACCTCCTCCAATGGCACGCCCTCTAGCGTTGCCAAAGCGGTCGAAATACCGTGAATTCGTTCTGAATCGTATGGAATCGTGAACCCATCGGGACGAATCAACGCATCCTTGCGTCGGACCAATTTGCCTTCTTCATCGTGCAATTGCCAAGCCAATTGGACCACACGGGGCCAATTATCGGTATCGGTTATGGGTGCGGAAAACGAGCGCGGTAAACCTGTTGTTTCCGTATCGAAAATTAAGTACATAAAAATGAGAAATGATTGAAATCTAAAATTACTGTTTTCAACAGTTAAATTTACCTGTGTTGATAAATAATTTTATTTTATTCTAACTCGGACTCAATTTCCCAATTGGCGCGTACTTTGGGTAATTTTGTATAGCGTTCCACTGCTTCTGCTTTTACCTGCATCACTGGGTTGAAGGGGTCCCAATATCCGTTTTTCTGGGTATCTCTTACCAGCACCAATTGGTATTCACCGGGAATCAAATCCATAAAAATATCCGAATATTGGTCTTTTTGATGATACACATGGCGTTGTACGGTTTTTCCGTCTTTTTCCAAAAATGCGATATATCCTTTCCTGTTTTCCTTGTATTTCACTTTTAGGCTACCCAATTCCTCTGGACCCAAGGCCACAAGGTCAAAGGTTGATTTGGTGGATGACGTGTTTTTTAGGGAAGAAACGGCTCCTGCCTCCATGGTGAGCCTCATTTTCCCCTTCTTTCCTTGGCTCATAAACAAGAGCAGTTCATGGTTACGGGTTTCGATTCGTTCTATTTTTACTATACTTGAATCTTCTTTTTGAAGCTTAAACTTGGTGATATCTGGTTGGGGTTGTAAAAACGCATTCCACTGCAGGCAAAGGCAATTGTTAATCACTGATGGAATCAGTTCACCTTTCAGGGGCGTTGCCCTGTCCTTAGGACGATAGGGGATTTCCAAGGTATCATAAGGGGTTGTTATGCGCAACAAATCCTCGGCTAATTCTTCGATTTGAAGAGCAATGGAATCCCTGGCTATGCGGTACACAGGCCGCTCGGCGCCATTCACTTTGATTTTTTCTGTGGGAATTTCTTCAGGAACATGCCCAACTAAAATACCAGGAGGGATCACTTTAAAATTGTAGCTTCGCTTGGTGTTTCGTGGTACAGAAAGTAAAAAAGCTAAGGTATCATTGCGAGGCAGCGCCGAAAAGAAATGTTGATCTTGAGATTCTTGAAAATCCAGTATCTGGTTTTTGTTGGCATCGATAAATGCTTTTACAAAAAAGGAATCAGCGGGGAGATAATCGAATTTTGCCCATCCTTCTCGGTCACTCTTGGTAAGGTACCTGGGCCGGGTGCCTTGCAAGGAATCATACAACGCCAGCGTCACCCCTGCCAGTGATTTTTTCGTGTACGCATCGCCAATGCGGTACCATTGCTTCAGGGTATCCAAGCGATTTCCCGTGGCAAACACGATTTGATATATCGAATCGTTTCCTTCTGTTACGTCTTTAATTCCTCCCACGATACTTAATGTATAAGTCGTATTCGGTTTTAAGGTTCCTTTTAAGGATACCCTAAGTTCTTTTTGCTTGAGGTTGGTTTGTAATACAGCATCGGCTGGCTCGAGTCGGAATGTTTCGGATGGGTTGACCACTTCTACGAATTCATCGAATTTTAGGGTGATTTCCTCGGGAAAGGTTTGCAGGGCACCCATCGTGGGTGTTGATTCCACAATCTTTGGGGCGCTCACATCTCTTCCTCCTCCGGTCAGCACACCCACCTGTGCGCATCCGAAAATTCCAAATATTACTATTATTGGTATACAGCGCTTAAGCATGCGGTTATTTTTTCAAGATATTCCTTATCCTCCTCATCAAAATCAGCGAATTTATCGCTATCCACGTCCAAAACCGCCACCATTTTTCCGTTCACAAATACGGGCACAACGATTTCACTTTTAGCCGCTTCGTTGCACGCAATATGGCCTGGAAATTCGTGTACATTGTCCACGACAATTGTACTTGCTTGCTCCCATGCCATACCACAGACTCCTTTTCCAAAGTTGATGCGAGTACAAGCAAGGGGGCCTTGAAAGGGGCCAAGAACCAATGAACGATCCTTTACCCTGTAGAAGCCAACCCAGAAAAACCCAAAGGTTTGGGCGAGCACAGCGACCAAATTTGCCATGTTCGCCACGGCATCCACCTCGGCATCCATTAGGGATGGCAGCTGTTGCAATAAGGCTTGGTATTTTTCGTTTTTCGTGCCGTTATGCACAAACAAAGCTTCAGACATAGCACAAAAATCCAATTTATTATCGTAATTCGCAATTATAATTTTTCACTTCATGAGCAAGCTGCAATTTGACAACCTTTTGTTCTTAGATATCGAAACGGTCCCCCAAGTGTATTTTTTTGAGGACCTCAGTCCTGAATCCCGCGATTTGTTTTCGTCTAAAAACCGTTCGCGCATCCACGAAGACAAAACGGCCGACGAAGTGTACAAGGAATTAGGTGGCATACAATCCGAATTTGGAAAAATTGTTTGCATTTCTGTGGGTATGGTCATCAGCAATTCCACGGGACGAAGCATTCGCGTAAAATCGTACGCGCACGAAGACGAATACACGCTGCTTCAACAATTCAAAAGGCTGCTCGAAGACCACTACAAAACCGGCGTACTGTGCGGACACAACGCCAAAGAATTTGATTTTCCATACCTATGCCGCCGCATGTTGATCCACGGTATTTCCTTGCCGAAAGTATTGGATATTTCTGGGAAGAAGCCTTGGGAAATTTCCCATTTGGACACCATGGAGCTCTGGAAATTCGGTGATTACAAGGCCTACACCAGCCTTGCGCTTTTGTGCCATGTCTTTGGGATTCCCACGCCTAAGGATGATATCACCGGGGCCGACGTAGCACGGGTATATTACGAGGACAAGGACTTGGCGCGAATTGCCCTTTATTGCGAGAAAGATGTGGTGGCATTGATCCAAGTCTTTTTGAAAATGCACCTTGAGCCTGCCGTAGAAGAGGGGAATATTACCCATGTTCCGCTGCATGCGCCATCAAAATAATGGATTTCAAAGCTGCGGTTTCTGTTCTTAGTCTTGCTTCCCCCAAGGAAACAGGTCGATAATTTAACCCTAACACCATGGCAATTTCTTCAAGCGTAAAGTCGCCTTCGGGGCCAATGAGCATGCGATGCGGCAGGGCAGAAAAATCAACAAATCGAGGTTGGTCATTTACACAGTGTGCGATATAGCCGTCCGGGTGCTTTTTGATAAATTCGGACAAAGACTCTGGCGCATCGATGGCAGGAAGATAGTAACGATTCGATTGTTTCATGGCAGAAACCGCAATTTTGTCAAGGCGCTCGAGCGGAACGCGGGTGCGCTCTGACCGTTGGGTGAGGACAAAAGAAAAGTGGGTACAACCCAACTCAACGCCCTTTTCTACAAGCCATTCCATCCTGTCCATATTCTTAGTTGGCGCCACGGCCAAGTGTAGCATAGGTCCTGCATGAAAATGTTGGCAGCTCAATACTTTCACGAGGCACTTTTTTGGATTGGCGTCTAAAATTTGTGTTTCAAAAAGAAAGCCTTTTCCATTAACAACCTGAATTTTGTCCCCCACGCTGTGTCGTAAGACACGAATACAATGTTTGGATTCTTCCTCGGAAAAGGTGAATTCCGGCATAGATTCGGAAAGATTTGTGGCAAAAAACATCAGGATACAAGTTGAATCACAAGCTCACGCATTAAGGCTCCACCGGACATCGAAGCATTGCCAACCCCTTTTGCTTTGCGGTCGTATTCACCCAAAAGTTCTATATTTTCCGCCACTTTCTTTGGGTTGAACCGGTTTTTTGATTGCAGTAATTCACCTGCCACAAAAGGATGTATTTTCAGTGCCGATGCTACGCCTTCCCTGCTTTTATTGTCTAAAAAATGGATGCGCATCAATTGGGAAAAAAACTTAAATAAAATGGGAATCACCTGAATCAACTCTGCGGCTTTGGGATTTGCTTCAAAATATCGCACAATTTTTATGGCTTTTGGCAAATCTTTGTTTGCGATTGCATTGGTAAGCTCAAACACATTGTACTCCTTGGAAATACCAATATGTTTTTCCACAATTTGTTCGTCTATGTGTTGACCGCTTGGCAAAACGATAGACATTTTATCCACTTCGTTCGCAATTCTTGAAAGGTCGTTGCCAATGGATTCCGACAAAATATGAGGGACTTTGGACGTGTGGATAAAACCTTTGGACTTGAGAAATCCTGCGATCCAGTCGGGGAGTTGGTAATCTTTGATTTTTTCGGACTTAAACACCACGCCGTGTTGTTCCATTCCTTTGAAAAATTTGGTCCGCGCATCCACCGACTTGTATTTGTGGATCACCACAAAGATAGTCGTAGGCGAGGGTTTCTCCACATAGGATTCCAATTCTGACCAACCCTTAAAATCCTGACCTTCCTTCAGGATGACCAGGCGTTTAGGCGAAATCATGGGGAACTGTTTCAAAGAACCCAATAGGGTTAATGGCTCGGTATCTCTTCCGTAAAAAATTTCTTGATCGAAGTCTTTCTCGGCTTCAAGTAAGGTGTTTTGCTCCAACAATTCGGTAATTCGGTCGATAAAATAAGGTTCCTCGCCGTGCAATAAGTATTGCGGAGCGAACTCTTTACCTTGAATTTTCTTCACCAAATCCTTGTAATTCATGCCTTGTGTTTTTCCCAAATTTGCACCAATTCCACTAGGGTTTTAAGCGATGCTTCCATGTCCTCTACCACCACGTATTCGCGTCTTGAGTGAATGGCCATTTCGCCAGTAAAAAGGTTAGGACAGGGCAGTCCCATAAAAGACAATTTGGAACCGTCAGTGCCACCTCTAATGATATGGCTTGTGGGTGTGATGCCGGTATTTTTCATGGCTTGCATCGCGTAATCCGCCACAAAAGGATAGCCAGATAGAACTTCTTTCATGTTTCGGTATTGCGCTATCCGCTCTGCCTTGTAGTATGATCCTGGAAAACGGGCCACTATTTCTTGTGCAAGGGCTTGGAGTTGGCGATCGTAGTCATCTAATTTCGAGGTATCGTGATCCCGCAATATTAAGGAAACGGAAGCGACTTCTAATCCCCCTTTCATGTCCGTAGGGTGCACAAATCCTTGGCGGTCTTCAGTGGTTTCAGGCGACCAACCATCCTTATTCAGATGGAAAACAAATTCACTTGCCATTTTTAGTGCATGTTGCATAATGCCTTTGGCATAACCCGGGTGGGCGCTTACGCCATGAAAGGTAAAGGTCATTGCATCGGCTGAAAAAGTTTCATCCTCCAAATAACCCAATGGTCCACCGTCCAAGGTATACCCGAAATCGGCATTGAGCTTTTTCATGTCCAAGTGTTCAACACCCCTTCCTATTTCTTCGTCGGGGGTAAAGAGTATTCTAATTTTACCATGAAGAATCTGTGGGTTTTTCAGGAGGTATCCTACCAATTCCATAATAATCGCAATTCCTGCTTTATCGTCAGCGCCAAGTAAGGTCAACCCCGATCCGGTAATGATGTTTTGCCCAATTTTCGACAAGAGATAGGGTTCATTCTCCAACGATAATACCTGGTTGGTGTCGTGGGGTAAAATAATCGGAGAACCATCCCAATTACGATGCAAGATAGGTTCTACGTTGTGTCCGCTGCAGTCGGGTGCTGTATCCATGTGGGCACAAAAGCAAAGTGTGGGGAGATCGGTACGGTCTGAAGTTGCTGGTACAGAGGCCAACACATAACCCCATTGATCCATTTCTACTTCCGAAGCTCCCATACCGATTAATTCAAGCTTCAAAAGTTCTCCAAGATCCTTTTGTTTTTCGGAAGAAGGATAAGTTACCGAAGACGGGTCGGCTTCAGTGTCGATTTGCACATAGCGCATAAAGCGCGCTGCTAATTCTTCATTCATGATCTCGATTTCTTGCGAAGTTACGTTTTTCAAAAATATGCCCTTCTCGCTGGTAAGCGGCTATGGTCACCTTTTTTCCACATTATTCAGAAAGGCAACAAATTTTCTTAGCGCAAGGGCGCGGTGCGAAACGGAATTTTTCACCTCCATCGGCACTTGGGCAAAAGTTTTATCCCATCCTTCCGGAACAAAAAGAGGGTCGTAACCGAAGCCCATATCGCCGCGAAATTCATGTAAGATATTTCCCTTCACTGCACCTTCAAAGTAGTGCGTTCCTGTAGCCGAAACCAAGGCAATTACGGTTCTGAATTGGGCGCCTCGTTGGGTGTGCCCGGCTAATTCCTGCAACAATTTCTCGCCATTTTTCCTATCGTTTTTTTCAGGTCCTGCATACCGTGCCGAATGTACGCCAGGTTTTCCATAAAGGGCGTCTACCTCGAGGCCGGAATCGTCGGCAAAGCAGGCCAACTGGGTTTTGGAATAAATAGTTTGTGCTTTTAGAAGCGCGTTGGCTTCAAGGGTCTCCCCCGTTTCTTCGACATCGGGCATTTCACCTATATCATTTAAACCAAAGAGCTGCCATCCCGTTGGCAGCAGGGCCCTGATTTCAGCAACTTTGTGTTCGTTTTTTGAGGCAAAAATCAGCTGCATGATTGAAATAATTGTAAATATAACCCTTGATTGGCGTCCACGGAGTACCTTTGATGCACGGTTCGCCTTCCCCACTCAGCCATTTGTTGAGCCGACTCGCGTTCAAGCAACATGCGGCGAATGAGCAAGCCCCATTCTTCTTTGTTATCGGCCAAGTAGCCGTTCTCTCCGTGTTGAATGATTTCCTTGTTCACCCCCACATTTGAGGCGATTGTTGGGATACCAAGCGCCATGTATTGCAAGGCCTTGAATCCGCATTTTCCTTTTGCCCATTCTGTATCGCTCAAGGGCATTAAGCCTAGGGTAAATTTGGATAAATCCGCTATTTCCGTGGCTTTGTTCCATGGTATATAAACTAAATTTGCGCTTTCGAAAGGTGGAGCTTCATTTGATATTACATGCAATACAAATTCGATTTCCTTGGATATTTTTGCCAAAACGGGCAACAATTCCTCTAAATAATGGATCGTTGTATGGGTTCCTGTCCAGCCCAGCACCGGTAAGGTACTCATTTGGGTTGAGGCAGGTACACGATGTAAGTTAAGGTCAATCGTGGTAGGGATAATCGTTACTTCGGCGCCAAAGCCTCGTGCATAATCCGCGAGGTAGGCATTTCCTGCTGATACGTGGGTAGCCCAGCGGATAATGTATTTGACTTTCCAATACGCCTTGATTCGGTGCACATAACGGTGTTGTGGGCTGTAATTCGGAAGCCAAATGGCATCGTCGTAATCGTAGATGATCTTTTTTTTAAATACTTTGGCGATGCACCACTCGATTATTGGGGGGCCAAAAGGTGCTGCTTCTCGGTGGATAAACACCACGTCGGTTTGCCGCAAACGAAAAAGCAAAAAAATCCTTTTCCAGCATCCCAGCACCAGGTGAAGTGCCTTTTGCAAGGGTTTTCCTTTAGCATACCACAGCGCCCAACCTTTCGGCGACAAAAACGAAAAGACCTCAATATGGATGCCTTTTTTATCCAAAATATCAAGGTATTGTTCGAAGCGAAAGCGCTGTGAAGGTGCTTGACCTAAGGGGTAAGGACAGAGAATTTTCACCTTAATCATGGCCGAACAGTTGGGTATATACTCCTTTGTAGCGTTCAATTCCCATTTCCAAACTTAGGGTTTGCACGGCGTAATTTCTGATCGCTCTCTTATCGAAAGCCATGCGGTTGAATTCTGCTGCGATTTTGGGGATATCACCCCAATCTTTAAGCACGACACCGGCTTTTCCCTCCTGGATAATTTGTGTCGAATCGCCGATACCCTCGTTGGCCACCACCGGGATTCCAGCGGCGAAGCACTCGCCCATTTTCACGGGTGAGGACGCCCTTTTTGCAAAGGAGGGCGCAATAAACTGCACGGAGGCGTCCGCTGCAGCGAGGAAATGGTTGACTTCATCGTGCCTTGCGCTTTGTATCACAACGTGCGGTACCAATTCACCCAATTTTTGGACAATGGTATTGGCCTGCGCTATGTCTTTGGTTAAAATTAAAAAGCGCCAAGAAGGATCCAGTTCAGATAAAGCCTTGTAAAAAGCGAGTTCCTGGTCTACGCGGTACCAAGTGCCAACCGATCCAACATGGATGAGCAGTTTAGTATCCGGGGCAAGCCCCAATTCCTTTTTTACCTCAGGTCCATTTTCTACGAGCGTAAATCGTTTCGTGTCGACACAGCAAGGAATGACCGTAAACTTGGTCCAATCAAGAAACTTTCCGTAGCGCTCTTTTAAGGCAGTGATCCCGTCTTGGGTCAAAGATATCACCGCATCGGCTTTTTCGAGAAATCGTTTTTCCTTTTTCAAAAAATAGCGGTAAATCATGCGATATAGCCCGATATTTTGCGGCCAAAGATTACCTTCCACACGTTCATCCGCCCACAATCCGCGCATGTCAAAGACAATTTTTGCATGCTTATTGCGCAAAGCCACAAGCATGGGCAAGTAACTTCGGCAGTGAATGAGGTCGATGTTTTTAGCTTTTTTGATCACCTTGTGCATTCGCAAGAGGTCGTAAATGGTAGAGAGTATAGGGGGCTTTTTGGTGTAGGTCAAAGGATGCCAAGTCAATCTTTCACCCGAAATGGTGGCCAGAACATCTTCACGATGTTGCATAAAATTGGCTTCTTTTTCGAAGGAAACGATAAAAAACTCGAAACCAGCGGACGCTAGCCCTAACAGGTATGGGATGATTTGGGATTGCCCTAAAGGATCTGTGAGGCCATCATAGGTAAGGTAAAGTACTTTTTTTCCTGGCTTCATGCTTCAAAAATAGGCAATATAGCCGAAGTGAATTTTACCTGAGCGCAAATCAAGGGGATTGTTTTTTTCGGCACCAAGACCATAAACCAAGGAAAAAATTCCCGCTTTGGTACCGATATTTGTGCCTAGGCCAAAACCGTAGGGATGGTCTTTTACATAGCTTTTTCCACTGGTGTTTTCGTAGAAGGTTTGGTCATAGAAAGCAAAAAATGCGGAGTTTTTGTCAAGCAAGTAACGCAATTCAAGTTGATTGACGTTTTTTGTCGTGGCGAGGAAATTCTCTTCGTTGAACCCCCGCTGAGAATTCAAGCCACCAAAGCGATAGCATTCGTTGGAAAAAATGGTCGGGGCATAGTAGGTATCCCAAAAGGTAGCGTAACGAAGCACCCAACGATTGTGCAAGGGAATAAATTGCTCCAGCGAAAGTGATATTTTTGAAGTTAGGTTTGTGAAAGTGGAATCGCTTACGGCTTTGCGTTGACCCACCAATGCTTCAAGGTTGATATAGAGGCCTTTGCGCGGATTAGGCAAGTAATCCATTTGTCGGAATTGAAGTGCCAAACCGTATTGGGTATTTTTGATATCCGCTACAGCGGGAAAGGTGGGGTTGCTTGAGGAGGCATACAAGCGATTGCTTCCCGTGTAAGCGTAAATAGCCTTTATGGTCCAATGATTCGAAAGGTTATATTGAAGTCCAAGGTTGCTTTTGATTTCTAAAAAAGTTGAATCGCGTTTGTAGAGTTGGAAACGGAAGTCGGTTCCAATGAGGGTTCTTAAAATATAAGGATAAATAAAGCGAAATTGGAGCCACTGTGTAGAAGGCTTAATGCTTCGCCAATTCAAGTCCAACTGTTCGGCGCGGCGCAGCGCATTGTTCAATTTAAGCTGGATATCACCTGTGAGTCCGACCTTTTGGTTCGAAGGATTTGGCTGTAAGCCAAGTGCTCCACTAAAGCTCGAGCTTTTGTTTGACTTGAGGTAGAGATAAAGGTGTGCCCCTTCCTTATCGAAGGCAATTTCCGAGGGTTTAATTGGGGTTAAAAATGACTGTTGTTGAAGTTTTGTATCGATTTCACCCAATTTTTCGATGGAAAAAGGCGACCCTGGCTTGATGCCAATGAGCCGTTGCACGGTTTTCAACTCGACGGAGGAATCGCCCCTTATATGCACGGGGTTCCATTGCATGAAGGGGCCTTTTTGCAAATGCGCTGTCAATTTTATGGTTTTGTCTTTGACTGAAAGCGCTTCAAATGTATATTTGGCAAAGGGATATCCGTTACTTTGAAACGCGTTTATTACAGTTTTAAGCGCCATGGCATAGGATTCTGGATGAGTAAAATATAGGGAAACCGATGTATCTGTGGTGGTTTTAGCGTATTTGCGAACCCATGCAACAAGGTTGGGGTCAAAGATTACAGTAATACCATGGAATTGCTCACCCCGTTTTACCTTTACGATGATGGTATTTTGTTCAACGGAATCCTTCAAAATCGCAGTGTAATACCCCAATTGGTTCAGCTTTACAAGGGTATTTTGCTTTTCCATTTGCCAAAGCATAGGGGAGGAAAAAGATTTTGACTTGCGCAAGAAACGCGGTAAAGGTTCGGCGTCTGCACTTTGGAAACGAACGGTTACTTTCTGACCGAAGGAAAGATTCACCAAAAACAAAAAACTAAGTAAAATTGTATAGTTCAACTTCTGTATTTTGCTTTAAAAGAGTATTAAATTTTGGTCAATTCGTACGGGTTTTCACATTTTTTGTAACTTTACCTTGTCAAAGCCCGTTGGAGGTCACACAAACACTAAACACACAACACTATGAAAACGAAGGTAAATGTTTTAATTTTAATGGCGGTGGTAGCGACCGTAATTTTAACCTCTTGCGGAGCATCTCGTAAAGCAGGATGCGATGCGTATGGATCTACAAAGACAAGCGTACAATCCAACGATTTAGCTGGAAAATAATAAAGATTTTATGTCTTTGGGCGCTGAAAGTAAAAGCCCATTTGGGTTTTGATTTTCAGCGCTTCTTTTTTAGCCGCCGCGGCAAAATCCTCCCCACTTGAAGCATAAATAATGGAGCGGGAAGCATTGACCAGCAACCCGCATTCCGGGGTAGCGGCTGCCTCGATAACTTCAGACAATTCCCCTCCTTGGGTTCCCACGCCTGGCACGAGAAGAAAATGCTTTGGAATCAATTCCCGAATTTCACGCAATTGTTGGGTTCTTGTAGCGCCTGCCACAAACATTAGATTGTTCTGGCTGCCCCATTCTTTGACTGTGGAAATCACCTTTTTGTAGAGAGGGATTCCGAATTCATCTGTCTTACTCTGAAAATCACTCGACCCCTCGTTGGAGGTTAGAGCCAGAACTATCGCCCATTTATTTTCAAATTCAAGAAAAGGAATTACGCTGTCTTTACCCATGTAGGGGGCCACAGTGATTGCGTCGCAGGGTAAGGTTTCAAAAAATGTCTTGGCATAGGCTTTAGAAGTATTGCCGATATCGCCTCTTTTCGCATCGGCAATAATAAAGCATTCTTTTGGTATGTAGCGGATGGTCTTTTCGAGCGCTTCCCATCCTTTGGCACCAAGGGCTTCGTAAAATGCGGTATTGGGTTTGTAAGCCACAGCATAGGGTAAGGTGGCGTCTATGATTTGTTTGTTGAACGCAAAGATAGGGTCGTCCTGTTCCCTTAAATGCGCAGGTATTTTCTCTAAATCTGGATCTAATCCCACACACAAAAAGGACTCTTTCAAGAATATTTGCCGCACCAACTCTTGTTTTGTCATGCCTCTTGTCCCTTGAGTTTTTCTGCATTTTCCGCCATGCGTAAGGCATCGATTAATTCTTGGACATCCCCGTTCATGAAGGCGGAAAGGTTGTACATCGTTTTGTTAATTCTGTGGTCTGTAATTCTACCTTGTGGGTAATTATAGGTCCTAATTTTTGCGGAACGGTCTCCTGTGGACACCAATGTTTTTCTTTGGGCGGCCCTTTCGTTGTGGACCCTGTCCAATTCTGCTTGGTACAAGCGAGAACGCAATACGGAAATTGCCTGCTCCAAATTTTTATGTTGGGAACGACCATCTTGACATTCCACGACAACGCCTGTTGGAATATGCGTTAAGCGTATGGCAGATTCTGTTTTGTTGATGTGCTGTCCCCCGGCACCCGAAGCACGAAAGGTATCTTTTCGCACATCGTTCATGTCTAGTTTAAAATCTACTTCCTCTGCTTCGGGCAAAACGGCTACGGTGATGGCTGAAGTATGCACACGGCCTTGGGATTCGGTTTCAGGTACACGTTGTACCCGATGAACCCCCGATTCAAATTTCAAGGCACCATAGATACCCGTTCCGGTAATTTGCATTGAAATTTCTTTAAACCCTTTAACGGTGCCCTCTGAAGTGTTGATGACTTCCATCTGCCACCCCATGTTTTTAAAGTACATGGTATACATCCTAAAAACGTCCTCGACAAAAATACAGGCCTCATCTCCCCCTGTTCCTGCCCTGAGTTCCACGATTGCATTTTTATCGTCTTCCGGATCTTTGGGAATGAGCATCAGTTTTATTTCTTCTTCCAGCAAGGGTCGTTGTTGTTCTAATATATCGATTTCCTCTTTCGCCATGGCCCGCATGTCGGGATCTGTTTCCAGTTCCAAGAGTTCTTTAGATGAACTGAGGTTAGCGAGCAGGTTGACATACTTGCTGTAGAACGTATTGAGTTCTTCCAATTCTCTGTATTCTCGGCTAAGTTTTACAAACCGATCCATGTCAGAGATGATATCGGGGTCGGTGATCATTTTACCTACTTCAATAAAGCGGTAGTGAATAGCTTCGAGTTTGGAACGTAAATCGCTCATGATTTTGGTTGACTGCAAAGATAGGTAATTAAGTCTAACTACTTGGAAAAGGATTGCCGGAGCATTACTTTCACGGCGCAACGATTCAGCAGCAGGTAAGATAAATGTACCCAATAATCTGGTGCTTGTCCCAAAGCCAAGCTTTGGTGTTCTGGCACATCGATTCTGTAGCATAGTGCATCCAACGTTTCTGAGGACAAGGTTGTTAAAAAATCACAGGTATGTTTGACCAATTCTTCTACGGTCAAAGATTCAGGCTTCGTGAGGGTAGTGCCGCTGAGTGCGGCATCTTTTTGGAATTGTGCCCAAACCTTATGAAGGAAGGCTAATTCTGCTGCTTTCGTTTCGAACTCTGGAAGTTGTATTCGTTTCGATAAATCCGGGAGTAGCATGGGGAAGAAATGTTAAAAACACGAAGGTTACGAAAAAAGTACGTAACTTAAATAGAAATCAAAAATCTGAGAAAATGTTAGTGAAATTATATTCGAGCAGTGTCTTTGGGATAACTGCCACCACGATTACTGTAGAAGTGAATATCGACAATGGGTTGAATTTTTATTTGGTCGGTTTACCCGATAATGCTGTGAAAGAAAGCCAACAAAGGATTAGGGCGAGTTTTAAAAACAATGGATTCCATTTTCCAGGAAAAGAAATTACCGTCAATCTGGCACCTGCAGACCTCCGAAAGGAGGGATCCTTGTTCGATTTACCTATTGCCTTGGGAATTCTTGCGGCGAGCCATCAACTGAAGACCGATTTTTTGGATTCCTATTTAATGGTTGGGGAGCTGTCCTTAGATGGTTCGCTTCAGGCTACACGTGGGATATTGGCCATAGCACTTCAAGCGCGAGAAGAAGGATTTAAGGGAATTGTTGTACCCGAAATGAATGCTTCTGAGGCGGCAGTAATTGAAGGATTGGAAGTTTATGGCTTAAGTAATCTAAAACAAGTTGTTGCCTTTTTGAATGATCCTTCCCGAACGAAGCAGAACTCGGCACCAGACTTGGACGCCATGGAACAGGTACAATTTGAAATCCCGGTTGATTTTAAAGAGGTGAAAGGGCAATTTGCCGTAAAGCGGGCGTTCGAAATTGCTGCTGCAGGAGGGCACAATGTGCTGCTGATCGGCCCTCCAGGGGCAGGTAAATCCATGTTGGCCAAACGCTTTCCCACCCTGCTCCCTAGCATGAGTTTGGAAGAATCTTTGGAAACAACTAAAATTCACAGCGTGGCCGGAAAAATAAAGCATACGGGAGGCTTGATTCGTCAAAGGCCCTTCCGTAAACCGCATCACACTATTTCTGATATAGGTCTTATTGGTGGTGGCAGTTATCCTCAACCCGGGGAAATTTCGCTTGCGCACAATGGGGTTTTATTCCTGGACGAACTCCCAGAGTACAAACGGACTGTGCTCGAGGTTCTGCGGCAACCCCTTGAAGACCGAACGGTGAGTATTTCCCGTGCAAAATTCAGTATTGAGTATCCTGCGGGGTTTATGCTGATTGCTGCGATGAATCCTTGTCCTTGTGGTTATCTCAACCATCCTGAAAAAGGATGTTCTTGCGGACCAGGCATGGTAGACCGCTATTTAAACCGAATTTCAGGGCCTCTTCTAGACCGAATCGATATGCACATTGAGGTGCAACCGGTTAAGTACGAAGAACTGACGGGACAAATTCCCCAAGAATCAAGTGCAAGTATACGCCGCCGTGTAGAAGGAGCAAGCACCGTACAAAAAGCACGTTACCGCAATTCCATAGCGCACAACAATTCCCAAATGAGCCGTGCGGAAATTGAACAGCACTGTGCATTGGACCAAAATGCTAAGACATTGTTAAAACAAGCCATGGTGCAATTAGGCCTTTCGGCGAGGGCTTATGATCGCATTTTGAAAGTCGCACGTACGATTGCAGACCTCGATGGAAAGGAGGACATTGAAACGGCACATGTGGCAGAAGCCATACAATACCGAAGTTTGGATAAAAGCAGATTGGGAAATTAAAACTCTTTACACCCCGTTTGGATCCATCGTTTAATTCTTTTAACGTCGCAGGAATCGAGTAATTTCTGTGGCGGTGGAGGCATGATTACATAAGTCGTATCATGAATGATGGATTGCACCAACATGCCACTTAGCGCAACCGCTTTAACGTCCGTGAAATTGTCCATATTAATTCCGCCAGAACCTGGATAAACGTGGCAGGGAAAACAATTTTGTGATAAAATAGGCGCAATCTGTCCTTGATAGGTGAGGGTATCCTTCACCTCCTCGCAGGGAGCCACAGGAATTAACGGATTTTTAACCTTTTCGTGTTTGCAACTGTAGAATAAGGTAAGGATTGTAGAAAGCAACAATGGATAGCAAAAAGAATCTTTCATACCGTTCTATTCAATATATACCATTTGAAACAAAGAAATAAGTTCAGTTGTTTATAGAGGCAATAATTTTAAGGAATTATACCTTTCAATGAATCCTAAATTAATAACAAATTGTTTAAGGTTTTGGAGCTGTAATATTTTTCATTCCTTTCTCTGTCTTGTGTCATTTTCAAGTTGGAAAAAACTTATCCTCTTAACCAAAGCAACAGCTACATGTCATTTTACACAACATAATACTGATGCATAATCTTGAATTTATCGATAAGCGTTCCTTTTTGAAAATCTTCAATCTTGCAGGAAAGGAGTACACAGGCTCAAAGCACCATAGTGAAGTGGTTTTCTTCGATAAAGTTTAGAATTTTCTTTTAAAATAATTTTTTCCGTGGTCCGCTTACATTTTGTATTTTGTTTCGCACAAAATTTACTGGAATATTAAAATAATGAGTCCACATTTATTCCAAATTACTTAATTTAGTATTCAAATTAATTTTAAGAGGTAGGTATTTTTATTTTTTAAATCTTATAATAATCAAATCCATGAAAAAAAATTATTACATCTTGGCGTTGCTTCTTTTAGCCGGGTTCAGTTCTTGCGATTGGATTAAATCTAAGCAGAATAAGGGTAACGAGAAAAGCGAAACAAATAGTGAATTAGCCAAAGAAAGAGAAAAAATTGAATTAGAAAAGGAAAAACTGCGCCTTGAGCAAGAAAATAATGAGTTAAAGGCTAATCGTTTAAAGGCCATAGAGGAACATGAAGAGGCCCAAAGAAATATAGAGCGTGCCAATGCCTTAGAAAGACGCTTTGAAGGTTCTGAATATGCTATCGTCAAAGTAAAAAAAACCTATTTCCATACGCAACCAAAGAGTGAGAGTGTTAATACAAAATTCCTCGTTTCTGGAGATGAATGCACCATATTGAAAATGAAAAACGGATTTGGTTATATTGAATTTTACAACTACGATAAGGATAAAACCACCTCAGGATGGGTAGATCTTGCCGATCTCAACCCGATATTTTACGAATCTGATTATTGATTTCATGTTTTAGTTGGCAAAAAACTTTTGCTACGAAACCCGTTAAAACAACTGCAACATGCAAATCAATATTATTAAAATCCTTGCTCTTTTCATTTGTTTGCTACCGGTTTTGATGATCGGACAATTCCAAATCGGTCATACTACCCTAACCTTCAACGATCCCATGCGCAATGGTGGCTTTGGTTCGGGAGGTGGGCCTGGACGTCAAATTCAAACGGAAATCTATTATCCCAGCTATACTTCAGGTGAAAACACTCCGGTAGCTACATCCCCTGATTTCTCGGTTATCGTGTTTGGTCATGGGTTTGCCATGG
>Ga0214917_10001761_pt1 | contig 27573 bp, 37 predicted proteins | sample LL_1208_BB_MetaG_FD_177983 | JGI IMG/M metagenome (GOLD analysis project Ga0214917, IMG submission 177983) | Freshwater microbial communities from Lake Lanier, Atlanta, Georgia, United States - LL_1208_BB | ecosystem: Environmental > Aquatic > Freshwater > Lake | place: USA: Georgia | collected... | reverse complement strand
TACTATGACTAGCCCTAGCCATATAGCTAGGGCATAGATAATAACTTGAATTAGAGCCCAAAATCCCCCCACCTGAACGCTAGTTAGGCTCTCTAGTATGAACTCTAGGCTCACTTTCCCCCTCCTCTAGTTAGGTATTGCTTGTCGTGCTGGCACTCTAAATTGTTCTCCATACGAAAGCAGATAGAGCACCAACTAAGGTTGCTCGCCTCCCACTCACATTGGGCACACACCCAAAATGGGCAGGTGTCGGCGTTGGTGTGTTCTAACTTCATCACTTGCTCTCCTCCTTACATTGAACTGAGCAAGCTATGTTATCCATCGCCTCTCGGTAGGTGGAGGCATAGCCAAAGCGGGCAACTAAATCGCTCGCTTTCTCCTTGAATTGATAGCGATAGGCAAAGCTCTCGCCCTCTCTTCCTATCTGCTCTATCTCCCACTCATCAACTAGGGATCCCAAGCAGATACACGCGGATAACTCTCCGCACTCATCACATACATCAAAATAAGCGGTAGAGCTATTGTCGCACTCGGTTAGGTTATGCTTCACGCGTTCCCCCTTAAATCCACTCGTGTTGGATAGTATAGGCTCCGCGATTTTCATAGCCATACAATATGGCGGAAACTTCATAGACCACGTGGAAACCCATATCCATACCGCAACCGCCCACGCGGATAACTCTCTGCCCGTTGCGCTCTTTAATCGTGCCTATGTCTAACTTTCCGACATAGTAAGTGACATCTACGATTTCACCCTCTACCACCGCAAGCACTTTCATATCTCTAGACATACCCGATGAGGATACGCTCTTGAGATTAGTATAAAGAGTTGGCTTGTTTTGCTTGCTTAATATGCTCAAGAGGTAAGCGCGTGCGCTCTCCCTCTCTTGCTCTTTCTGCGCTTTCTTGCTAAGTGTTGCTATGCTCATTTCTTATCCTTTCATAGTGGAGGCTAGTTCCTCCCCTCCCTACTAGGTTAATCTAACCTAGTAGGAAAGGCAAGCACTAGGCTATTAATTCGCCTAACTGTTTTTTCCACCGCTTTAGTTGTGCTAGTTGAAACTCAAAACCCTTTTCTGTTGCCCCCGATTTGCGCCCGATTTGGCGGGCATTGAATAGGGTTTTGCTTACATCTAACAGGTAAAAAGATCCATTTTTGTAGGCTATCGCGTAGCGAAAGAGCTCAATTTCTACATAATCTCCGCTAGGGTATAAGCCCTCTTGAAAACCTTTTTCTGTTGCGATTTCTGCTAGTGTCTTTTTCATTATGCGTTTTCCTTTTCTGAGTTGAGGTCTTTCACTAAGGTTTCTAATTCTCCGATACACCACCAGATTTCATCGCTACTTTCTGGCGTTTTCAAGATTTCAATAACTTTCATTATGCGGTCTTGAATAGTGCTTTCTTCTGAGCAGTTATGGCGGGCGGTATCTATCTCAACGATGAAATCACCGCAAGCACCGCAAGCCCTGCCATCTGAATCAACAGGAACAAAATCAACAGAATCGCAAGATGAGCAGATTACCAAGCCGTTATCATCTTTATCTGATGAACAAACCAAACAGATTTCCATTTTTTATCCTTATCCGATAGCAATTTGCTATCTATAAAGCAAGGATATATCAGGCTAATCTATCTTGTCAAATGTTTATGAATAAATCTTTTAGGGCGTGTCGGTGGCAGGGATAGAAACCTTAACCCTCAACTAAAGATCTAATCCTGAGAGTTGTCTGAGAGAGCTCCAGCCTTATCGGGCAGGGCAGAGCAAGGCAGGGCAGGGCTATCGGTTAGCGGTTTATTAAGTAGAGTTGGAGAATTATTATGGGCGCGGGGTATGCCGATGTCGTAGCACGCCCTCCACTTTCTACCCTTACTCTCCACAATTCCCCACGCCTAGCACTATCCCGCGCAAGTCTGCCCGCGTAGAAAACGCGGACCCAGCCTTGCTTAATTACGGAGTGGGTGTATGTATGTACCCCAACTAAATTTTTTTCCTAAAGTGAACGTTGATCGTACAGTGTCCTAGTTTGTCCGTATTTAATTGTGATGTTTAACACAAAATAAAGATTTTTAGAAAAAAAGCGGGAAATGACTTTTTTTTCCCGCCTAATACAGTATAGGAGCAGTAAGCGGAACGGTTGTAGCTTACTGCGGGCTACGCTCACGCTACGCCCCTAGAAGGGGTGGAGCTGACTTACCCCTCACTTCGTTGTGACTCGTTCGGGCGCTCAAGCCCGATAACGAGGCGCAAGTCGCCTCATTTAGTCGGGTGTATTCTGTCAAAAATTTAGGAGCCTGCTATTTCTAACAACACTGCTGATATAGCTAAAAGGGTAATCCTTAACGCTGTAGCAGAGGGTATTACTATAGAACAGGCTTGTGCCTCTGCTGGTAAATCCATAAAAAGTTATGAGTACTACCGTAGAACCGATAAGGTCTTTGCCGATAAAATTGATAGAACCCGCCTAGGGTTAAGATCTAAGAACTTTGCATCTACCGATGTTCACGACCTACCCTTTGCAGAGTTCCGCCAGAGATTCCTTCATCAGAGGACCTTTGCTCATCAGCAGAACCTGGCAGATGTTATAGAAGGGCGTGAGCCCTCTTGGTATCACAGCTCTATGAAGTACGAAAAGGGTATTGCTGATAACCGCATCCTGATAAACATTCCACCCAATCACGCCAAGTCAATGACTATCACAGTTGACTATGTAACTTGGAAGATAGTCCAGAATCCTAACTTTAGAGTTTTAATAGTATCCCAGACTCAGCAGCTTGCAGCAGATTTCTTATATGCTATCAAGCAGCGCCTTACCCATCCAATGTATGAGGAACTACAGCAGGCCTATGCTGCTGGTGTCGGCTTTAACTCTAAATCTGCTACCTGGACTACTACTAGGGTTACCTTCGGTGATGAACTCAGAGAATCATCTGAGAAAGACCCCAATATAGAAGCTGTTGGTATTGGCGGTCAGATATACGGTAAGCGTGCCGATATGATTATTGTTGATGATGCTGTTACCTTGAAGAACGCTAATGAGTTTGAAAAGCAGATTAGATGGCTTACCCAAGATGTTAGATCCCGTCTTAACCCTACTGGTAAGTTAATTGTTATCGGAACCCGCGTTGCCTCTGTAGACTTATACAAAGAACTACGCTCTCCTGATAGATACCCTGGTGGCTTGGTCCCTTGGACATATCTGGCGATGCCAGCTTTACTTGAAACCAATGAGGACCCCACCAAGTGGGTAACTCTCTGGCCTTACTCAGACCAACCCTTTGATGGGCAGAGCGATGCTGATAAGACCGAAGAAGGTCTCTATCCTAGATGGAACGGTAAGCATCTCTTTGCAGAACGTCAAGCTATGGATGCCAGCACTTGGGCTTTGATTTATCAGCAACAAGATATCTCAGATGATGCCATATTTGACCCAGTATCTGTTAGAGGTTCTATTGATGGTATGCGTAAGGCTGGTCGCTTGCAAGCAGGAGCTCCAGGCCATCCTAGAGATTTAACTGGTTTTTCTTTTGTATGTGGATTAGATCCTGCTATGGTCGGTGATACTGCCGCTATCTGTTATGCAGTAGACCGCATCACACATAAGCGCTATATCGTAGATGCTATCAAGATTACCAAGCCTACCCCTGCTCAGATTAGACAGTTGATTATTGATTGGACCAACGTCTATACACCTGCTGAATGGGTTGTAGAGCGTAACGCTTTCCAGTCTTTCTTAACTCAGGATGAAGGTATCAGACAGTTCCTAGCATCTAAGGGAACAGTATTAAGAGAACATCATACTGGTAGCAATAAGTGGGATTCAGGCTTTGGCGTAGCTTCTATGTCTACCCTATTTGGAACTAAGCAACCTGATGGTAAGCATCATAGAGATAATATAATTCATCTGCCATCAGATCAAACTGAGAATGTTAAGGCTTTAATAGAGCAACTTATTACCTGGTCACCCACTACTAAGGGTAAGACCGATATGGTTATGGCTCTATGGTTCTGTGAGATTAGAGCTAGAGAATGGCTCAACAATGGCAACCATACAGTGCATCATCTGAAGAATCCGTTTTTGTCTCGTTACGAGCGAGGCAAGCGTCTAGTAGTAAACATAGACGATTTAATAGCAGAACAACAACAACGTCAATTTGTCTAGGGAGAAGTAATGCCAAAGAAGCCAACGCTTGATGATTTTATTGCTAAGAAGAAGAAAGTTCCTTCTAAGAACAAAAAGTATCCTGGAGATACAGACGTTAAACTACCAGGCTTTAAGAAGAAACCAGTAATTAAACTTAAGAAAAAGTAAGGATAAATGCTTACAACTAAAGAAGTAATTGCAAAGGTAGCTAGGCTACAGTCTAAGTATGCAGCACGCGATCAGCGTATGCGTGACGTGCTATCTGTGCGCCAAGGAGATATCAGCAAGGTATATCCTGCTATGTTCTCTGAGGAATATCCAAAACCTTTAGTTGCTAACTTCATTGATGTTGCAGCCAGAGACCTAGCAGAGGTAATGGCACCACTACCATCTTTCAACTGCGCTGCTACCAATATGGTTTCAGATTCTGCACGTAAAGCTGCTGATACTAGAACTCGTATTGCCAACTACTTTGTATCAGGTTCTGAGTTGCAGATTCAGATGTATCAAGGTGCTGACTGGTTTAACACCTACGGAATGCTACCAGCAATAGTTGAGATGGATTACGAGACAAACAATCCTAGAATCCGTTTGCTGAATCCTTTTGGTGTCTATCCTGAGATGGACCGCTTTGGTCGTTGTATCTCAATTACTCAAGTAATAGCTACTGATGCAGAGACTCTAGCAATGCAATATCCAGAGTTCTACAATCAAATCATTACTAATAGAAGTTATGCTACCAGCTCTCCTTATGTCACAATGGTTCGCTACCACGATAAGGACCAAGATTTAATCTACGTCCCAGATCGTAACAATCTAGTTTTATTAAACCTACCTAACGTTATTGGTAAGTGCCTAGCCCGCGTTGCAATGCGTTCATCCCTAGACGGAGAAGCACGCGGTCAATTTGATGATGTTCTAGCGGTACAACTAGCTCGTGCTCGTTTTGCTGTTCTACAGATTCAAGCAGCAGAAAAGTCTATTCAAGCACCTATTGCTATCCCCCAGGATGTTCAAGAACTTGCACTTGGCCCTGATGCAATTATGCGTTCTGCTAATCCGCAGGCAATTAGACGTGTGCCGCTAGAACTTCCTAATGGAGTCTTTACCGAGTCTAGTGTACTAGAGCGCGAACTACGTCTTGGTTCTCGTTATCCAGAAGTACGTAGCGGTAATGTTGATGCTTCAATCATTACAGGTCGCGGAGTACAAGCCCTACAAGCTGGCTTTGATACACAAGTACGTGCAGCACAAGCACAGTTTGCAAGACTATTTACAGAGCTAGTATCACTTAGCTTTGAAGTAGACGAGAAAATCTTTGGTTCTATGACCAAGGAAATCAAGGGAGTAGATGACGGTACTCCGTTTAATATGAAGTATGTACCAAGCAAACAGATTGCTGGTGAATACGGTGTAGATGTTCGCTACGGCATTATGTCTGGTATGAATCCAAACAATGCCATTATTGCTTTACTACAGATGCGTTCCGATAAACTCGTATCGCGTGATTATGTACGCAGAGAAATTCCTATGGAGTTAAATGTCACTCAAGAAGAACAGCGTGTGGATATTGAAGAGATGCGTGATTCTTTGCGCGTTGCTGTTGCTCAGTATGCTCAGGCCATTCCAGCACTTGCAGCCCAAGGTCAAGATCCTTCTCAGATTGTTTCTAGAATCGCCGAGGTTATTAAGGGTCGTCAAAAAGGTAAACAACTTGAGACGATAGTTGAAGAAGTATTTACTCCAGAACCAGCTCCAGAAGTCCCAACAGAAATGATGGGCGAACAAGTTCCAGCAGCAGGTATGGCCCCCGTTCCTGCCTCGCAGCCAACTCCAGAACAAATGGGTGCGGCCCCTGCTGCTGGCTCTCGTCCAGATATAGCGTCATTACTCGCATCTATTGCAGGGTAAGGGAGGTGTGATATGAAAAAAGGTGGTCGTGCAAAGGCCTCTATGGCAAAGCCAACAGAGGGCAAGAAGGATATGAAAAAGCCAGCAGGCGGTATGGTCAAGTTTGGCTATGCAGGCAAAGCTCGTAAAGGCAAGAAGGCTTAGTGTTTTACAGTGAGGGGATAGAGCGTGGATAAAGATAAAGATTTTGTACCGCGCTCTGTCACTCTCGCAGATTTCTTTGTAGTTATATCAGGTTTCTTTGTAAATATAGTCCGAGCTGTAGAGATGCTCGCATCAGAACTTTTAGATTTAGCAGTGTATAACGCAAATAGAACAACAAAAGTTTCCAGAGTATGGGAACAGTTCACATCAGATTTAGAGAAGATGGAGGATCCAAATGGCTAGAGGGCCTATGGCAGGTGTATCAGGACCTGGTAAATTCTCCAAGAGAACAGATGGAATTTCATTTCAGTCAACAGAATATGGTTCAGGCGTTGAGAACGCTGCAATTAAAGCAGGAGCTCCGCTAGCAAAAACTCCAAATGTGCGCCCTACATCTCAATCAGAGATGGGTATGGCTCCAAGTCAGATTACTCCATTGTATGCTCCATCAGAGCGCCCTGATGAACCGATTACTGCAGGTATCGCAATGGGTGAAGGTCCAGGACCAGAAGTTTTAGGAATGCGTCCAACACCAGTTGAGAAGTATTCAGATACTCTGGCTAAGTTGTTACCTTACGATGAGTCTGGCGAAATTGCAATTCTGTATCAGGACTTTATTGCGCGAGGATTGTAGTGGAGAAAAATCTAAAACTTGCATCCGCACAAGCTAACTTATCACCTACTGATAAAGAAAAAGTAGATGCTATATCTAAACTTGTTAGCACTCATAAAAATTTACTTGATATGCCTGCTAATGAAGCGCGTATTAAGTTTCAATCTTTACCAACGGATCAACAAGAAACACTTAAAGATACTTTTGGCACTAACCCTGAACCTAAAAAAAGAGGTTGGTTAGGTACCGCTTGGCACTATAGTGGTGGGCAAGTAGTAAATGCTTTAACTGAAGTGTCAGATTTTATGACACGCCTGTATAGAACAGGCGCACTTGCTTCAGAATCAGGTTACTTTAAGCCTGACTTTACTAAAACACCTTTAGATAAAGTAAAGATTCTTACACAGGCTTGGGATAAGTCAAATGATAATGGTGAATTTCTTTACAATGAGCAACGTATTTCTAAAGCAACTGCTAAATATGGACCCACCCGCGTCAAATTAGCGCAACAAGTTACAGAAGGTCGTGATTTAGCAGACATAATTGCTAACGGAGCACCTGAAGAAAAAGAAATTGCAGCTCTTGCTGCACAAAACAGGGACCCATTGTGGCAAGATGCTTATGATGCAGTCTTTGCTTCTAAATATTCACCAGGTAGAAAGATAGCAAATACATTTCTACCAGAAGGTTTAGAGGGTTCAGGGTTTCTTTACAAAGGAATATCTGGAATAGCAGATGCGTCTTATCGTATCTTTGCAGATCCTACTATTTTCCTAGGTAAAGCTAAGAAAGCCTATGATGCAGCTCGTTATTCAATTATTAAAATTGCTGGTTCTCCTAAAAAAGTAGACGAAGTATTTACTAGGCCTGAAGTAGTAAACTTCTTTAATGTATACGGTAGCCAATTAGATAATTTAGAAAAGGCCCGTAAAGCTAAAAATATTGTAGAGGCTGAAAAAGCTTCAACAATGTTAAAGCGTATAGCGCCAGAGTTTGGCCCTGCTGCTGTTGATGAGTTCTTAAAAGCTGGCGTAAAGGATTCTGCTACCGCTAAGAACTATTTTCAAAATAGCGTAGATATGCTTGGCATACTAAAAGGTCAGGCAGCTCGTGAGACTCCTTTAATTCCACGTTTAACTGTAGGGCGTAAGGCTCGTATTGCAGCATTTACTACTGGCAATAAAGTTCTTAATATTGACAATGTAGGACAGAAACTTGTATCTGCATTGTATGGAGTTGGACCACAGTATGAAGATATCCTTGCAGGTATTACTGGTCGCTCTGATGAAATTGCTGCACTAGAAAAACAAGTTGGCAGAATCAAAGGGCCAGACGGAGTAATCCGTTTTACAGCTAATCAAATTCAAGGTCGTATTGATAGGTTTGCCCGTAAGTTTACAAAAGTTCCTAATCCAACATCTACAGTATTTGATGTATCAGGACCAAATGCTGTTGAACAAATTTATCGCACAGCGCGTTTAACAAACTCTCGTTATCATAGCAAAATTATTGCTGAGGCATTTGCTGCTGGAGATGAAGGTCAACGCATTCAGATTACCAAGGGACTTTGGAACACTATTTTCTCAACTCGCGGTGTTCGTAAGGGCGACCCTGGCAAAACATTTATGGAACAGTTTGCAGGTCGCGGTTTAGAAAAACGTTACGCTGCAGATATAGTTGTAGATGGAACTCGCGTAGGAAACCCTGCTGAATTTGCTGGCGAGCAGATGGCTTTGTTCCCATATCAACTATCATCATCAATGGTTATCCCATCAATAGTAGATCTTGATAGACTTACAGCACGTCAAGGTTTAATATCTAAACTTATTGGCTTTTCTCATAATAAGTGGGTAGACCAGATTACATCTGGTTGGTCATTCTTGACCCTTGCAGGACCACGCTTTGCAATCCGTAATGCTATTGAAGACGATATGTTTTACTTAGCACGTGGTCGTAATCCTTGGGATATGGTAAAAGGTCGTTTATGGTCTACTCGCGTTCGTATTGGCAGGGGTGTAGCAGGAGAAGAAACATCCTTACAGAAGTTTAAGGACACAGTATTTCTTAATAGTGAACAAGGCGAACTTGGTGCTATAAATAAATTCCTTAGATCTGATGAACTAAAAGAGTTTGCAGGCAAGATAGCTGCTGCTACCGATGAGAATGAAGTTCGTTCTGTTATGGCAGAAGCAGTTCTTCGCCGTAAATTAGCCTATAAACTTGATAAAGAATCTGCTGATATAATTGCTAATGTCGCTAAGTATGGTGACTTAGATTCATTACTTGCCGATGTTTCTGAAGGCGCTAAGAATGCTGTTCGCGGTAATAGTCGCTACAGTAATATAGCAGATGATGTATCACGCTTTGGTAAATTAGAAGCAATCACTATTGATGGTAAAGCCTATAAGCGTTCTGTTGGAGATAAGGCTTTTACTCAGTTTAATCCTGTTGCAAGTGAGCAATCTAAGGTAAGTTGGCTATTCCAACTAGGTGTTATGGCTAATGATGACCTAGGTCGTATTGCTATTAGATATCTTGAGGATGATATAACAGCAGTTGATGAGATGGTTAAGTTTCTTAAGAACTTACCAGCGCAAGAAAAGAAAAGATTCCAGCTTTATTCAAAAGGCGTAGATGAACGAATCCACGCTCAACGTGCGTACATTGCAGTACGTAATCTATTCTCTGATAAGAATGGTAATCTCAACAGAGAACTTCTTAATAAAGTTAAAAAGACTGATAAAGACGGATACGTTAAAGTATCAGCAAAAGAATTAAAACTTGTAGACCTACCAGATGATCCTAAGTTAGCACCAGAGTTTATCTCTGGACCAACTTTGGTTCCTGTTGCAGATTCCGATAACTTTGTTGCAGCTCTTTATGATAAGGGCTGGGATGCGATGGGTGAGGCTAATGCCCGTTGGTCACGTGAACCAATAGTCATCAATGAACTAATTCGTTTCCGTAAAGAGTTAGATAGTTCAGGCTTTAGTGATAAAGTTATCAAGCAGTTTACCGCTAATAAAACAGATGAAGCCTATGAGAAGGCTTTTAAGTCTGCTCAACGCCATATCAATACAATAGCTGAGGACTTGGCTAAAGATAGCGCACTTGCTTTCCTAGATAATCCAGCAGTTCGTACTCAACTTGCTATGACTGGTCGCAACTTTGCTCGTTTCTATCGCGCAACCGAAGACTTCTATCGCCGTTTTTATCGCACAGTACGCTACAACCCAGAAGCAATCACTCGCGCATCATTGACTTACGATGGTATTGCACACTCTGGCTTAGTGCAAACTGATGATACTGGAGAATCATACTTCTTCTATCCTGGCACAACTGCTATGTATCAAAGCGTAGATAAAGTTATGCAGGCTTTTGGTCAAGAAGAAGCAATTAAGGCTCCAATGCCTATAGAATTTTCTGCTAAGTTAAAGATGATTACACCATCATCTAACCCAGATTCATTATTCCCAACCTTTGCAGGACCTGTATCTGCTCTATCAATGAAGGCTATATTTGCCTTAGTGCCATCTTTAGATAAACTTGAAAGAGTTTTCTTAGGTCAATATGGAGAAGACCAACCTATTGTAAATGCAATTTTCCCAGCGCACTTTAATAGATTCCTTGCGTTGATGGATAGAAATGAACGTAAGTCTCAGTTTGCATCAGCCTTCCGTAAGGCAGCTTCATACCTTGAGGCTACTGGTCACGGATTAAAACCAAAGATTGATCCAGAAACTGGTCAAGAGATTCCTATTACACCAGGAGAACTTGATAAGTACCAAGATAAACTAAACGCATCAACCTTTACTGCCCTATCTTTACGTTTCATATTAGGATTTATAGTCCCAGCTCCACCTCAAACTACATTAAAGAGCGAGATTGCCGATTGGGTACGCCAGAATGGTCAAACAAACTTTAAGCAGACTTGGAATAACCTTGTTGAAAAGACAGGTGATTATGACAAGGCTATGCTTGAGTGGGTTAGATTATTCCCAGACCAAATGCCATATACAATATCTGAGTCTGAGAGCAATGTCATAGCAATTATTAGCGCTAACGACAAAGCCAATACTTGGATTAACAAGAACAAAAAACTTCTTGAAACATACCCAGAAGCTGCATCTTTCTTTATTCCAAAAGAAGGTGAGTTTGATTTTCGTACCTATAAACTGTTAATCAATATGGGCTTAAAGCGTTCAAAGACTATGGAAGATTATCTACGTGAAGTCAATACAGCCTTTGACGAGAACTTCTATTATGACCAACAAGACCAATACGAAGCAGAACTTGCCAATACTTACAATGACTACGCAAAGCGTCAGTTAAAGGAACAATGGTCACGCTGGTCAGATTCTTTCAAGAAGGCTCGCCCTAATCTACAAGAAGAACTAGGTAAAGGCGCAGAGCGTGCAGTACAACGCTCACAGGCACTTGCTGATTTGGAAAGAATGTTAGCTGATTCTACCGTAAAACTTGATCCAGCAGTTCGCAAACCTATTGAAGGTATGATGACTGTCTATAATCAATACATCAATGCACGTGATTCTGTATACGGCAATGGTACTTCAGCAGAAAACTACAAAGACTTACTAAAACAACAGGCTAAAGCAGAACTAGAGCGTCTATCTAAGACAAATCGTAATGCACAAGATGCTTACTTTGCTCTATTCTCAAGACTTATCAGAGACTAACAGGAGATATACGTGGCAGAAGAAGGTGCATTCTGGAACAACTGGAAGAATCAAGCTCTTCCATCTAGTGGTTCCACTATCTCCAATGTTCAAGGCGGATATGCTGGATATAAAGGTGGACAGTTATCTGTAGCCACAGACCCTTTTGCTATGGACTTGATAAATTCTTCGCCTGCTCAAATCAAAGAAGTTGCAGATTTATTAGTTGCTGCTGGGTATCTTAAAGTATCTACAAATAAATATAATAAGACAATAGCAGATGCTTACAGTAGAGCTAATGGTGAACTTGCTATTGAGGCATCAAGAACTGGTCGTCCTGCTTTAACATTGCGAGAGTTCTTAATTGAGAACACTGCGCCTCGTAGTGCAAGTGGAGCACCTAAAGGTCCATCTACTCAAAGAACTACCCGCATAGATGATGATTCTACTGCTGATGCTCGAGTAGCAAAAGCACTTGAAAAATTTGGTTTAGAGATAACTCCTGAAAGACTTAAAGAGTGGCGCAAGAAACTTCAGGCAGAGCAAAAGAAAAACCCTATTACTACCAAGTACTCTGTTAAAGATGGAGTAAATGTTGCCAGTACTACTGGTGGACTTGATGACGATTTTTGGCTAGAGCAAAACATTGCAAAGGCTTTTAAGTCTGAGATAGATGCTAATGCCCTTAAAGATCCAGAAATTGAAAAGCGAATAAAACTTAAAAGCATATACAATCAAGTAACTAAAGGTTTAACTGGTGATGCTCTAGCCTCTGCTGGTGCAAAGACTGAGTATGGTCGCGGCCTTACTGAAACAATCAATAAAGTAAAAGAATATGCTTTGGAATCTGGTGCTACTATTACAGATGACGAAGCAAGAAACTTTGCTCAACAAATATATGATAGTGGACAAGAAAACGATAGAGCCACTGTCCTTTCTATGCTACGAGGTAATATACTTGTTGGCAAAGATGGAGTTTTAGGCGGTAGAGCTGGTGAGAATCTAGCAAAATTACAGAAGGCTGCTAAGGCTAATGGCCTTGACTTAAATAAAGCATTTGGTGCCGAGGTGCAAAACTGGATTCAAAATATTGAAGCAGGCGAATCAGTTGATACATATAAGCAAATTATTCGCAATGTCGCAAAACTAGGTTTACCTGAAAAAGTTGGTGGATTATTAGACCAAGGTGTGGACCTTGAAACAATATACAATCCTTATCGCCGTCAAATGGCTGCACTGCTTGAGTTAGATGAGGATGCTATTAGTCTAGATGATCCGTTGCTTCGTGAAGCTATTGGGCCAGATAAAGAGCAGACTCTATATGACTATAGAAAAACAATTCGCAAAGACCCGCGTTGGCAATATACAGATAACGCTCGTGAAGAAGTATCAAATATTGCATTAGGAGTACTTCGTGACTTCGGATTCCAGGGGTAAATAAATGGCTAGAATAAATCCAGGGATGAGCCTTATTGATGGCGGTGGAGACTATTTAGATATTTCTCCTGGCACTAGGACACCTACTAAAACACCTATTAAGACACCTGTAGACCCTTATTATGTACGCGATCCTAAAACTGGCCTTAGTCCTGCTCAAGTAGAAGCAAACAAGGCTGTTGCAGAAGCTGCTGCAGCAGCAGGTATGGAAGTAACACCAGGGGCTACTGGTCCTAAAGCAACTGCTAGTAGAGTATCAACAACTCCAGTAACTCCTACAAGAGCAACAGGACCTACAGGAGCAACAGGTGCTGGTGCTAGTGCTGGTGCTGGAACTGCTATTGGCGGTGCTGGTCCTATAACTTATACAGCCCCAGATGGCAGAATCTTTACTGACCTAGCATCTTACAATGCTTACATTGCTCAAACCGCAGCAGAGGAAAAGCGCCGTAAAGGTCAATCTGCTTATGATTTACTGTTTGCAGAGTTTGACCGTTATGGTATGGGTGGATTACTTGAGGATGTAAAGCAATTTATTGTTCAAGGTCTATCAAAAGATGAACTTACTTTAAGACTTCGAGCTACGCCTGCTTATGAAAAACGTTTTGCAGCTAATTCTCAGCGAATTAAAAAAGGCCTTAGAGCTTTATCAGAGGCAGAGTATATTAACCTTGAAGACCAATATCAAAATGTGATGCGTCAATATGGCTTACCTGAAAGTTATTACACACGCGGTGATATGGGAATCCAACAAGGATTTGAGAAGTTTATCGCTGGAGATGTATCTCCTGTTGAACTAGAAGATCGTATCCAGACCGCACAAACCAGAGTAGTCAATGCTAATCCAGAAGTCTCTAGAGCACTTCGTGAGTTCTATCCTGAGATTACTGGTGGAGATATTCTTGCCTACGCTCTTGACCCAGCTCAAGCAATTACTAACATTAAGCGTAAAGTTGGTGCTGCTGAAATCGGAGCAGGCGCAATGCAAGCAGGTCTTAAGACTGGACTTGCCAGAGCAGAAGAGTTGCAACGCTATGGCGTTACTAAAGAGGCAGCTCTACAAGGCTTCGGAACTATCGCTAGTGGCTTAGAGCGTGGTCGCCAACTATCACAGATTTATCAACAACCTGAATACACTCAACAAGTAGCAGAAGCAGAAGTCTTTGCCCTACCTGATGCTGAGAAAGCACGCCGTCAAAGACGCAGACTAGGACAACTTGAAACAGCCGCCTTCAGTGGAACAACTGGAATTACTGGCGGAGCACTAGACCGCGAACGCGCTGGTCAATACTAAGGCCTGCTAACGGGACGACTGGTCCGTTAGAGAGATATCAAAACCAGTAGTAGAAGCCATACAGAAATCCCCAAGTCTGTATGAGGTCTACGTCAACTCAAAAAGAAATGGGAGAAGGACCTATGTCCAACTACGACTACGAAGATGACGACTTTGATACACCATCTAATGATGGCAATGATCTCGTCAAACAGTTGCGAAAAGCAAATAAACAAAAAGAGAAAGAACTAGCTGAACTAAAAGTTCAGTTTGAATCTATCTCTAAATCCAACCGTGAGCGAGCAATCAAAGATGCTCTTGCTAGTCGGGGGGTAAACAGCAAAATTGCTGCATTTATCCCACAGGATATAGACCCAACTGAGGAGTCTGTATCAAAATGGCTGGAAGATTATGCCGATGTATTCGGCTATGAAACCCAGTCAAACCAGGCAACGCCTAATGTGGACCCAAAGCAAGCGGCTGCATATCAACGGATGACTAATGCTGTAGAGCAGGGAATTACTCCTGAGTTCCAAGCAGACGTTCATCGTAAGTTGATGAATGCAAATAGCCGTGAAGAACTGGATGAAATTATTAGGTCGTCTGGTCTCTAAGACCGAACCTATCCGAAAGGTAAAATAAATGGCAATTCCTACAGGTACATTGACACAAATTTCGTCAATGCAAAACCTTGTACAGAGTGCGTACGATCAGTATGTTCGTATGGCTCTTCGCTCCATCCCAGTGATGCGTGCGTTGGCTGATGTTAAGCCAGTACAGCAAGCAATGCCAGGTTCGTCAGTTGTATTCTCCATTTACTCAGATCTTGCAACAGCGACTGGTACTTTGACAGAAACTTCTGATGTTTCCTCTATTGCTCTTGGTAACCCATCACAGGTTACTGTAACACTAAACGAGTACGGCTCAGCCGTAACAACCACCAAGAAGCTGAACCTAACATCATTTAATGATGTTGATGCAGCTCTTGCTGATATCATTGCATACAACGCTGCAGATTCTATTGACTCTGTAGTAGCAGCCGTTCTAACTGGTTCCACAGGAACTAACGTAATCTACGGTGGAGCCGCAACTGGCACCAACGGTATTACATCCTCTGGCACTATTACTACTGCTAACATCCGTAAGGCTGTTGTTCAGCTTCGCAGCAACAAGGCAGTTCCTCGCATTGGCGATCTATATGCTGCATATCTACACCCACGTCAGTCTGCTGACCTCCGTGCCGAATCAGGCACTGGTGGATTCCAGGAGCTAACCAAGTACGTTGATCGTACTCCGTTCGTTGCTGGAGCAGTTGGCGTTCTTGAAGGTGCATTCATTGTTGAAACACCTCGCGTTCCGTCTGCGGCAAATACGCAATCACCAGCAGTTACTGTCTATAGCGCAGTAGTTGCAGGTCGTGAAGCACTTGCTGAAGCAACCGTCCAAGATACATCAGTTGTGATTGGTCCAGAAATTGACGCTCTGCGCCGTTTCCGCACCATCGGCTGGTACTACTTTGGTGGCTTTGCACGTCTTCGTGAAGCGGCTCTATACCGCATTGAGACTGCAACTTCTATCAATTAGTAGTTGATTGACTATCAGGCAGGGCCTTGAAACCCTGCTTGGTGGTGAGTCAATTCTGAAAGGAAGAGATGCCCTACACATTAACAACACCTTGGCGTTGGGAAACTTGGGGAGCTGATTATACCCAATTCACTCCATATGCTCGCCTTGCTGGTAGGCCAATAACTGGTGGTTCAATAACAGGAACTATCAATCCATTCCTTACTGATATTCCTCGCGGTTATACATTTATCGTTAACGGAACTACTGTTACTGTAGAGCAGACACCAAGTCAAGATACACTAGCTGCTGCTGATTCATACTACCTTGGTGGTACTACAAATACCATTAGTGATGCACAGGCACAGATATTTATTGACGCTGGATATGGGAGCTACGTAACTCAAATATGAAAAATCCAAATTGTCGTTCAGGTTGCAAAACACAAGATCACGAGTCTTATTCCGATTGTTTGCAATCAGCAAACTTTGGCTTTGCAGGGTGCTTCCCTACTAGGCAAGGTTGGGATAAGGACAAAGAGAAGAACTGGGATAAAGAATTGGATTCTTACTATTCTGCTTTAAGGCAGGGAGTAGAACCAATATCCACCAAGAAAAAAGATATAGACGCAGCAATGATGTTATCTAATGAGGCTGGTAAAGCCTTTGACGGAAACACTCTAAAGTTCAAGGAGAACTAAAATGCCAGGAAACTATCCAGAAGAATACGGTAACAAGTTTGAGCCAGAAGAGGACGAGTACACACCTTGGCCTCCAGACACAAACGATAAGCCTTTTATGACCTATGAGTCCTTGATGAAGGGTGCTCCAGGAAAGGCAGCAAAATGAAAAAAGGAAAAGCACATCCAGGATTTAAGGCAGTCCAAAAGAAAATTGCTGCAAAGCAAGGAGTTGGTATGGAACGCGCTGGAGCAATTCTTGCTGCAGGCGCTCGTAAGGCTTCTGCTAAGGCTGTCAAAGCTAACCCACGCCTAAAGAAAGTTTCAGGAATGAAGAAGAAAATGGGCAGTAAGTAATGAAAAAAACCAAAAGCGCAAAGAAAGTTGAGAAAGTTATGCGCGAGTTCAAAGGTGGCAAACTTCATTCAGGTAGCAAAAAAGGGCCAGTAGTCAAGTCTCGCAAGCAAGCCATTGCTATCGCTCTTTCTGAGGCTGGCAAGGCTAAGAAGAAAAAGTAATGTCTTCAGGGCAATACAAGACACACCGAGGATTTAACTCTGTTCAGATTAAGAATGGAATGATTGTTAGACTTAATAAGAACGGAACAATCCGAGCAATCTTAGGAAAGTACGGAGAATATGGCAAAGAAAAAAAGTGATCCGCGTCTTACACGAGCTGGTGTATCGGGCTTCAATAAACCCAAGCGTACGCCTAGCCACCCAACTAAGAGCCACGTTGTTGTTGCCAAAGAAGGATCTCAAATCAAGACAATTAGATTCGGACAGCAAGGCGTAACAGGAGATAGACAGCCTTCACCTAGGCAAAAGTCTTTCAAAGCCCGTCACGCAAAGAATATCGCTAAAGGTAAAATGAGCGCCGCATATTGGGCAGATAAGGTGAAGTGGTGAAGAAGAAACCATTCTGGGAAACAAAAAACCCAAATAAAACATCTAAGAAGTTAACGCCTGCACAGAAAAGCGCTGCTAAGAAAAGAGCTAAGGCAGCAGGTAGGCCTTATCCAAACTTAATAGATAACGCTGCAGTAGCAAAAAAGAAAAAGTAAGGGGTAGATAGTGGCACTAGGTGTTGCAGGAACAACTCTCAATTCAGAGTTAAATCGTCTAGCTAATGGTGGAACATATCGTATTGCTGCTAATATGGTTGATATGGCTAAGGCTGCCCAACAATGGGCTGCACAACGTAGCGTCACTCTTACCGTCACAGATACCGTAGGAGTCTTAAATGAAATTGCTGGCATCGCTTCTAAAGCCAATTGGCTTGATTTTAGTGGTGTATGCAATTACATCGCTTCTACTTCTGGCTTACCTGCGGCGGCTGCTCTCAGGGCGGTCTCTACCTGATGAGTGCGAAATATAATCTAGTTTGCGATCAAGGCACCACATTTAATTTTCAGTTTGTCATTCAAAATGACGGAGTTGCTTGGAACCTGACTGGTTACACAGGAACTATGACAGTGCGCCCGTTTGTGGGCGCTTCAACCACTACAGTAGTTGCATCTACTGCTAATGGTCGTATGGTTCTAACACCTGGTTCAGGTCGAATTAACGTAACTTTATCGTCAGCAATTACAACTGATATTACTGCAGGCAGATATGCCTATGATTTAGTTTTAGATTCAGGTTCAGTAGTAACAAGAATTTTAGAAGGTAAGTTTATAGTGACTGGGGCTGTTACTTAATGACAACGTATATCATTATTGAGTCCATTACCCCACAGGTATCTGTAGAGTTATCAGCAGACCAAGGACCGCAAGGCGGTCAAGGACCAACAGGGCCTACAGGGCCTACTGGTTCTACTGGCCCAGCAGGAGCTACTGGCTCCACAGGAGCTACAGGTGCAACTGGTACAACAGGTGCAACTGGTCCTACTGGTCCTACAGGTAACACAGGACCTACAGGTCCCACTGGTAATACTGGAGCTACTGGCGCAACAGGACCAGTCGGTGCTACAGGAAGTACAGGGCCAACAGGACCTGCTGGCGTTACTGGTCCAACAGGCGATACAGGACCTACAGGAGCAACTGGTCCAACGGGTGTTACAGGTCCACAAGGCGTAACTGGAAATACTGGTGCAACAGGTTCAACAGGACCTGCTGGTGCAACGGGTCCTACAGGGCCTACAGGGCCTGTAGGAGCCACTGGAACGCAAGGAGTTACTGGAAATGTCGGACCAACAGGTGCTACTGGCCCTACGGGCGCTACAGGGCCTCAAGGCGTTACGGGTAACATTGGTCCTACGGGAGCTACGGGTCCAGCAGGAGCGACAGGACCAACAGGTGCAACAGGGCCTACAGGTAGCCCAGGTGTTACAGGCGATACAGGATTAACTGGACCCACAGGACCGACAGGTCCTACTGGTCCTGCAGGAGCCACAGGTCCGACAGGACCTACAGGTCCATCTGGAACTGCTGGTGTAACAGGAGCAACTGGACCGACAGGTCCAACAGGTGCTACTGGCCCAGGAGCTGATGCGTTTCCGATTTCTTTACTACTAGGTGGTATGTGAAATACTTTGACAGAGTTATTGTTATCAATGTCAATAGGCGTTCAGATCGTTTAGAGCAGTTCCGCAAAGAAGCCGAAACAGTTGGTTTTGACTTTGAAGTACATTCAGCTTTGGATGCACAGTTCCTAGGTATGGACCCAATAGTGGCTGGCAGGTTAAGTCATATAGAGGTTCTACGAAAGATAAAGCCAGATGAAATGGTTCTTATCTGCGAAGATGATGCTAAATTTAGAGAAGATTTTAATGAGGCTCTAGATAGGTATATGGCAGAACTACCTAAAGACTGGGATATTTTCTATCTAGGAGCAGTAAAGAATGAGACTAAGCCAGTCAATAACTACTGGGTTAGACAGGTAGTATCAACAGGGACTCAAGCCTATTGCGTAAATCCTGCCAAGGTAGATTTATTTATCCAGATAGCCAGAGAGTTTGACCGCCACATAGATGTGGCTTATAGGCTCTGGGCTAATAGGACTAATGCCTATATTGCCCATCCAAACCTAGTAATTCAACACGATGGATTCTCAGATTTACGCGGCGAGTTAGTCTCTGATTTCAAGGGTTTTCAGTAGAATTGTGGTATGAGATTCCACGTAGTAGCGCTACCCCATACACAGGTAACTAAAGAATTTGCAGGTTGTGCGTACACTGAAAAGGTTCGCAGATTCTGCAATATGATGAAAGGGTTAGGCCATACGGTCTACCTATATGCAGGCGATGAGAATGAAGCTCAAGTAGATGAGCACATATCTTGCATCTCTGAAACACAGAGAAGAATCGTTGTAGGTAACAAGCCTTATGTTGAAGCACCCTTTGATTATCGTTTACCTCACTGGCAAAAGTTTAATAAGAAAGCTGCTATTGAGATTAAGAAACGAGCAGAGAAGCAAGACTTCATCTGTGTAATTGGTGGAGCAAGTCATAAGCCGATAGCAGATGCACTGCCACATATGATGACAGTAGAGTTTGGCGTAGGTTATGCAGGAGTCTTTTCTCAATATAGAGTTTATGAATCTTATGCTTGGATGCACGCAATCTATGCTCAACATAAGAACGCTGCTCAAGTAGATGGTTCATTCTTTGATGCAGTAATTCCAGGTTATTTAGATCCTGAAATGTTTCCAATTGGTAAAGGCGATGGAGATTATTACCTGTATATTGGAAGAATGATTCCGAGAAAAGGAATAGACATTGCAGCGCATATCTGCAAAACTATCGGAGCAAGACTTATCTTTGCAGGTCCTGGACCACACATACCAAACTATGGTGAGTATCTAGGTCCCGTTGGACCTGAGAAGCGTGCAGAGTTGATGGGTGGAGCGATAGCAACATTTGTCCCAACGCTTTACTTAGAACCTTTTGGTAATGTGAATATTGAATCACAAGCCTGTGGAACTCCAGTAATCACAACAGACTGGGGTGCATTTACAGAAACTGTAGTGCAAGGTGTGACTGGTTTTAGATGTCGCAATGTAGAAGAGTTTATCTTAGCAACGCAGAACGTAAAGAACTTGGATAGGCAGGCTATTAGAGATAGAGCTATATCGCTCTACTCGGTAGATGTTATAGCCAAGCAATATGAATACTATTTCCGCAGATTAGAAACTCTGTGGGGAGATGGCTGGTATACGGAAGGAAACAATGCCAACACTGGGAGAAATGATTGATGAGGTCAGAGCCAACCTACAAGGCTATGCCCTTCGTCAAGATCGCGTATCATATGTAACCAATGCAGGTGGTATCAGTGCTGTTAGCACCAGTATCAACATTGGCTCTGCAAGTAACCTTGCTAAGGGTGTTATTGAGATAGACGATGAATTACTTTGGATTGATACTTTTGATAAGGCTACAAATACTTTAACTGTAGCTCCTGGCTTTGGTCGCGGTTATCAGGGAACTACTGCTTCTCCACACGCACAGTATGCTCAGATTACTTTATCTCCGACCTTTCCTAGAAGCAATATCAAGAAGGCTATCAACGATACGATTAACTCTTACTATCCTAAACTCTGGGCAGTAAGTTCAACTACTTTTACTTTTAACGCATCACAGACTACCTATGCCTTACCAGATGATTTAGAGCAGATTCTATTTATATCTTGGCAGACCACAGGTTCTTCTCAGGAATGGTTACCAGTCAATCGTTGGCGAGCAGACCCAATGGCAAGCGCTGCAACCTTTAATACAAACAATACTGTAAACATTTACGAGAACATTCAACCAGGACGTACAGTTCAGGTCTGGTATACCACAGAACCAAATACTCTTGATGCTAGTACTGATGACTATGAAGATGTTACTGGTCTACCTGCAAGCACTTATGATGTAACAGTCCTTGGTGCCTGCTACAAACTCTTATCATTCCTTGATGCTGGTCGTATCAATCTATCTAGCGCTGAAGCTGATCTTAACGATACTAAGAATCCATTTAACTCTGGTGCATCTGCATCTAGATATCTGTTTGCTCTGTATCAACAGAGACTTCAGGAGGAAGCGCTGAAGTTGCAAGACAAGTATCCAATTCGCATCCACTACACCAAGTAAGGAAGGGCTATGGCAAATAGAAAATTCAGCTCAATCAGCGTTCAGACAACGCTTGCTTCTGGAATCAACAGCGCTGTTACATCGTTAACTGTTGCTACAGGAACAGGTTCTGCGCTTATGGGTGGTGTGACGCTAGGGGCAGCAGTAGGTGGCGTATACCCAGACCAGTTCACCGTTGCTATTGACCCTGATACCGCAAGCGAAGAGATTTGCTTCGTACAACAAGTTTCTGGCGATGTACTAACTATCGTCAGAGGTAGAGCAGGATCTGCGGCTACAAGCCACAGCTCAGGCGCTACAATAAAACACGTCCTAACCTCAAGTGACTTAACGGCATTTGAAGATGGACTTACACAACAACAAGGAACAATACCAACTTCATTTCTCTATATGGGAGCATAACTAATGGCTACAACCTACAAAGTACTAGGGCAATCTGCCCCTGCTGCGACAACGCAAGCAGATTTATACACAGTGCCTGCTGCTACTTCCTCGATTGTCTCAACAATCACTGTAGCCAATAGAGGCGCTTCTGCAGGTACCTATCGCGTCTATGTAAGAATCGCAGGTGCTGCTGCTGCTAACGCACAGTACCTAATCTATGACGCTTCGCTATCTGCTAACTCTACAGATACTATGACCTTGGGAATTACCTTGGCTGCCACAGATGTTGTATCAGTCTACGCATCCAACGCTAACTTCTCGTTTAACGCATTCGGAACGGAGCTATCATAATATGGCTATAGGACGTATTCCAGAACCTTTAGCGGGTATTCAGGAAGCAATCCTGGATGCTAAGGGTGACCTCATCTCAGCAACTGCTGCAGATACCCCTGCTCGTGTAGCAGTAGGAACCAATGGGCAAGTCCTCATTGCTGACTCTACAGCTAGCGCAGGTATTAAGTGGGGTGTTGACCCTACCACAGACATTGTGACAACCAAGGGTGACCTGATCGTAGGAACTGCTGCTGACACAGTAGCACGCCTAGGTGTAGGCACAAATGGTCACACACTTGTAGCGGATTCTGCTCAGACCAGCGGAATTAAGTGGGCAGTTGATCCTGTAGCTGATGTGGTAACTACTGCAGGTGACTTACTCTATGCAACTGCAGCAGATACAGTAACTAGATTAGGCATTGGAACTGCTGGGCAGGTTCTTACAGTAAATTCTGGTGCAACTGCTCCTCAGTGGGCTACGCCTGCTGGTGGTGCATCATTTTCTGGCGCATCTATTTATAGAAGTGCAGATTTAACCCTGACAGGTGGTGGCAACACTACAATTACTTGGGATAGTGAATACTATGATACCGACAACTATCATTCAACTTCTAGTAATACTTCAAGATTTACAATTCCTTCAGGAAAATCAGGTTATTATTTACTCATTGCTAATTTTTTTATTGGCACTCAAACAGGCACCCTAGAAGCTTACATAAAAGCAAATGGAACTAATATACGGCGATTTGATATTACAACAAGTCCAACAAAAACACTAGCTGCACATACTATTCTTGACCTTGATGCCGCAGATTATGTAGAGTTTGACTTTTACAACACTGGTTCATCTGCTAATTTAGCAACTGGTGGCGGCAATTTAACTAATTGGGCCATTACTTACTTAGGAGCTTAAATGATACAATTTACAAAACCAACACAATTAAACGGCTTTCAATTAAGAGATGAATTACGCGCTGCTGGTGTTCAAATTGAAGATGGTAAAGATACAATTTTAACAGATGGTGAAAAATTGCTTTGGTTAGCAATCTCTAAAACTGATGAAAGTGCAGCCAAGCAAGTAGTTGCTAATCATATTGGAATTGATAAAGAACCAACCATTGAAGATAAATTGGCAAGCGTTGGTCTAAGTCTACCTGACCTAAAAACCGCTCTCGGTCTATAGCACAATCTCGGAGGATTGTGCTTGACAGGAGAATAATCCCATTGTTAAACTGCAAGCTATGGAACTAATACCATTAGAAATAATTAAAGAAAAACTACAGAATCGCTATGAAACACAGGGATATTCAATGGCCCTGTTTAGAAATGATTACAACCTACTTGTCCGTCTTGGGGTACACCCAGAGCTGGCAACTGTTGAAGATCTGCAAAGACTTGTAATGAGCGTTAAGGCTGCCTCGACTAAGGGAACCTATGCTGCAAGGGTTAGAAGTATCTTCAAAGCCCTACGCAAGATGGGCCTGATACAGAATATGGCTGACCTAGACCTACCTGCTGTACGCAAGGGACGAGGTTTGCCTCATCCTTTGACTCCTGGTGAGGCTGAACTGGTTATGACTAGGGCTGACCTGCCTATGAGGGACTGGTTCATAATAGGCTGTAAAGCGGGTTTAAGGGCTATGGAGGTGGCAAACCTTCGTGGGGTAGACCTAGAGAAGCAAGATGACGGATACATCCTCAGAGTGGCAGGTAAGGGCGGTACAGACCTATCCATACCAGTTGCTGCGATAGTAGCCCAGACCATCTTGAAGCACGAGACCTCTGGCAAGATATGGTCGGTAACACCTAACAACCTGACCAAGCTCTGCTCTGCTGAGATGAAGCGCTTAGGTATACCAAAGAAGACTTTCCACGCCTGTCGTCATTACTTTGCTACCAATATGCTTGAGAAATCAGGCGGAGATTTGCTGGCAGTAAGAGACCTAATGCGCCACTCATCTGTGGCTACTACTCAGGTTTATACCCAACTGGCATCTGGAAGAGCTAGATCGCTGGTTAATTTACTTGGTTGATTGAAAGGAATAATTAATGGCACCTTACGGTGACGATATTACCGAAGGCATTCCCTATGTACTTTCCAATCCTGCAGGTGCCACCAGTTACTCATCTACAGGCGAGGCATACGATGTAGCCTTTGCTGGTCTGCCATTCTTTCTGGCTGCTAGTGATGACACACCTTATCGCCGAGTCACAGCTCAGTATCGTAAACAACAAATTGACCAGACCAGAGAGCCTGGTGAGCAGACTCTTACGGGTTGGTGGCTACGTTCACAGTCATCATTCCACTTAGGTGCTGGTATCAAATATTTTGAACCGCTACAAGATGAGTCGCTTCGCTTTCAGTTTACAGAGTCCAAAGGTGTAGATATCTGGACCAAAGGTCAGGCAAGCCTACTTAATACCACAGTAAGAGTCTTAAGCACTTCAAATACTCCGATAATTATAGGTGCCAATGATGGCACTAATGACTGTCTAGTAGTAACAGATGGAACTGCTCTAAAGAAAATAACGATGAGCAATGATACTGCTACTTCATCTACCTATACCCAAGCAGGTACTCCTGCAACGATTTATGATTTAACTACAGATGGAATCAGATACTGGTTTATCAACGCTACTCACGTTCACCGAGGAAATATCGGTGGAACTACCAGCGATGTTGAAATCTATAATGCAACTAGCACTACAAGTGCAAGAATTAAATACATCAAACAACGCCTTATTGCCAGCGTTAATAATAAACTTTATGAATTAGATGCTACTCATACTGGCGGTGGAGCTCTACCATCTGATTTCTATACTCATCCACAGACAGACTGGATTTGGACCACAATTTCAGAAGGACCACAGGCTATCTATGTAGGTGGCTATAGTCGCAAGAACTCATCTATCTATAAGATTACTTTAGATCTTGCTAATGCTAATGCTCTTGGATTTCCAGAACTTAGCGTTCCTTCAGTAGTTGTTGACCTACCAGAGGGTGAGATTATCAATACCTTTGATACTTACCTTGGCACTTATGCGGTGCTCTGCACTAACAAAGGTGTGCGAGTGGGAGTCATAGGCAATGAAGGAGATATCTCTTATGGGCCATTGTTATTTGAAGCTGAATGTAAGGATGTAGTATTTAGAGATAAGTTTGCTTATGTCTCTACGCTTCAAGGAACTGAATCAGGTCTAGTCCGTATTGACTTATCACAACCAGTAATCCCTAATAGCCTTGTCTTTGCTTATGCTTGGGATGTATACGCATCTGGTGAGACTGTTACTGCTAGTTCAGTAGCATTTCTTGGAGCTACAGATCGCGTAGGTTTTGCTGTTCCAGGTGATGGGGTATGGCTAGAATCTTACGGAGTTAAGGTTGCATCTGGTTACTTGCAGACTGGTTATATCCGCTATAACACCTTAGAGCCTAAGATATTTAAGTTGCTCTTTCCTAGATTTATCTCTACCAATGGTGGTCTAAGCCTGCAGTCTATTGACTCTGCTGGAACTACCTACAATATCGGTACTTATTCGCAGGGTGAAACCATCACAGAAGGTGGTATCCCATATCCTGCATCAGCACAAGAGTATCTTGGATTCAAGTTTACATTTACTCGCTCTAGTGCCAACTCACTTCTTGGCCCTACATTTAATGGTTATCAAATCAAATCTCTACCAGCAATCCCTCGTCAAAGACTGATTCAATATCCAGTCTTCTGTTATGACCACGAGACAGATAAGTTTGGAGTAGAGGTAGGTTATGAAGGTTCTGCTTGGGATCGTATGCAACAACTCGAAGCAGTAGAAAATCTTGGCGATACTCTTGTCGTTCAGGATTTTAGAACAGGTGAGTCTTTCATCGGACTCATAGAAGAGATGGACTTTATAAATCGGACACCAACAGATAAGCGTTTCTCAGGTTTTGGAGGCACTTTGCTGGTAACAATACGGAGCGTATAAATGACAATAGCAGACTGGGCAATGCTAGTTGCCACCATACTTGGAATCATCTCAACAGTATTTATGGGATTACGTTGGATAGTCAAGTCTTTTCTTATGGAACTCAAACCTAATGGCGGCTTATCTCTAAAAGATAAAGTCAATGCGTTAGAAGAAAAAGTTGATTTGCTAACTGAATTAGTTAAGGAAGCGCTAAGGAGATGAATGAAACCTGTTGCAAAGAAAGCAAGTCCTGCTGCTATTGCTGTGCTCCGTCAAGCGACAGCGCTATTTCCGAAGCGCAAGAAACTGTCAGACGGATTGTTGCCTTCGTTAGCGCATCAGAAAGCCAGCCCGAATTCGGACCACAATACTGGGCTAGCAGTAGATCTGACCCACGACCCTGATATTGGTATTGACTGCGAGAAGATTTTCGAGAAACTTAAAGAAGATGACAGGGTTTCCTACCTTATCTTCAATAAGAAAATTTGGTCACGCGACAAGGCTAAGTCTGGCAATCGCGTTTATACTGGCAGTAATCCTCACACTAAGCATCTTCATATTTCTATCAACCCTGACCTGGCTAATGATACTAGCCCTTGGTTCTGGTGGATGAATCAACCTAAAATTGTGAACCAGATTGTGGCTAAACTTCAGCCTCAATCTAAGAAGAAGGTAGCAAAAGGTACCATTTTGGTACCAGTATGCACCTGCTGCAAGGTTCACAATACAAAACGAAAGGCAATCTAATGGAACAATTAAAGCAAGTCGGTCTGACCTGGTTCCGTGCTGCTGCTGCTGCAGCAATCGCGTTATACCTATCAGGCGAGACAAACCTTAAAGTCCTTGGAACTGCAGCCTTGGCTGGCTTCCTAGGTCCAGTACTAAAGTGGCTAGATCCATCTGCTACTGAATTTGGGCGTGGTTCAAACTAACAGTTTGTAGCAAGCGCGAGGCAAAAGGCCCTCATCCCTAACGGGATGGGGGCTTCTTTTTTTATGCCTAAAAACTATTTTCGTTCTTATCAACAGGACAAGGGATACGAACTAGATTCCCGCAGTTAACACAGGTAGCATCAAGAAAGTACCAAGATATCTCATAGTCTTCAAACTGAGCCATAATGTTAAACATAGTACAGCCACAGCTACAGACGTGAGTGGGTCCAATAGACCTGAGATCTGCTGCTCTGACAGGTGGTATTCTAAGCAGCCGAAGTAGACGGAACATCATTGAGTTCACGGCTCCTTCCTGATGTCAGTCGCCTCTCGCCGCCTCTAGGCGGCTCGGAACGTTGTTACTGTTTATTCGCTTCGCTCATATTTTAATGATTAGGTGTGTCGCTACTGGTGCGACACGCCGAGGAAGGTATATTTCTCTGCTATGACGGGAAGAATATGTAAGG
>Ga0214917_10001760_pt1 | contig 27581 bp, 35 predicted proteins | sample LL_1208_BB_MetaG_FD_177983 | JGI IMG/M metagenome (GOLD analysis project Ga0214917, IMG submission 177983) | Freshwater microbial communities from Lake Lanier, Atlanta, Georgia, United States - LL_1208_BB | ecosystem: Environmental > Aquatic > Freshwater > Lake | place: USA: Georgia | collected... | reverse complement strand
GAACTGCATCGTAAGGAATGAAGCAGAAATCATGGATCGATTCCTGGGTTCTCTCGATGGTCTTATACAATACGCGTGCATCATCGATACCGGCTCGACGGACGATACCGTTGCCGTCGCGGAGAAGGCTCTTGCTGGGATGACCGGGCTGAGGAGCGGGGTGGTCCTCCACGACGTCTGGAAGAACTTTGGGGTCAACCGGACCAACGCCATGAGGATGGCGAGGGCGTGGCTCTCGGAGGAGGGGGTCGATCTGACGACGACGTGGTTCCTCCTCCTGGATGCCGACATGCTCTTTTCTGCGGAAGGACACGACGAGAATTGGGCATCGCGGCTGCTGATCCACCCGGTCATGACCGTCCTGCAGACGACGCCCACAATCAGCTATGCCAATGTCCGGCTGGTCCGCGCCGATCTGGACGTGGTCTGTGTGGGCTCCACGCACGAGTATTACAGCCTCCCCGACGGTATAACGGCGATGCCCACGACCGAGTGCGTCATTACCGACAAGGGCGACGGCGGGTGCAAGGCCGACAAGTTCGAGAGGGACATCCGCCTCCTCACCGATGAACTCAGAGACAACCCCGACAATCCGAGGGCCGTCTTCTACCTCGGCAATTCGCTCAAGAACGCCGGCAGGCATGCCGATGCGATCAGGGTGTACGACAAGAGGCTGGGTCTCGCCAAGCAGGGGTGGACGGAGGAGTGCTACATGGCGTGCCTGTACAAGGGCGAGTGCCACGAGAAGCTCGGAGAGACCGATCTGGCGCTCCGGACATACCTTGAGGAGGCCACCAGGTGGTCGCCGCACCGGTCCGAGGCCATGATCCGGGCCGCCGTCATGCTGAGAGGTATGCGTCGGTATTATGCGGCGGCGATGGTCATCCGGCGCGCCCTGGATATTCCCGAACCGGATCCGACATCAAAGCTGTTTGTAGAACCCGCCGTGTACCGGTTCCTCCTCCACCACGAGGCGTCCCTTGTCGCCTACCACGTCGGGGATACCGAGTGGGGTTCATCCGCATGCCGATCCGTCATGGAGAAGGGTCCTCTGAATTATGCGGCGTCCGCGAAGGAGAATCTCGCGCGCTTTTACACGGCGAGTCCGTCAGCTTCTGGAATTTTGACGAGTAGCCGATATCGTCAAAGTACTGCCTGATCGGCCTGGCGTACTTCTTCTCATACTCGTCCCCATCCCGCGCCCATATGAACCCATACGTGTTCTCCTCTCCCGTCCATATCAGCGCACCCGGGAGGACACACCGCAGTCGCCACTTCTTCGGGAGCCGCCCGTCCGATGTCGAAAACACCCACTGACCCCTGCTATCCGTCCGGTTCGTCAGCACGAACCTGTGGTGGTCGATCCTGCTGGAATTGCCGTGGATATGCGCGGTCTGATGGATCGATATCGATGTCGCCGATGCGTTAACGTTATACTCCACGCAGCTGAGATCCAGCTGGATCGATTCGGTCGTGTAGTGTGTAACCGCCGGCTGGAGCCACCTCCCCCCGATCTGTGTCCCCCAATCCTCCACCGCAAAATCCTCGTGCGTCGAGCAGAAGGACGATATGCGCCCAACGAGCATCATCATGATTATTCCGATAAACAGCATTGCGCTTTTTTTATTATTCTCTCGACAGATCTTAAATGATAATCAGGGTGAAACGGACGGATCATATCTTTATCAGGAATGGGGGGATTGGCACGCTCTTCATCATTGATAATGACGGAGTGATTGACGCGCTGCTCCGGCCGTGGGCGTTCATCGGGTCGTCCTTCCCGACTTTTCATGGTCAGATCGCGTTCCGGCTGGAGGGGATCGACGAGCCGTTATTGTATTCGGGCATCATCATGTTCGACATGACCCATGACAACGAGACGGCCATGATCATCCCGACCGAGATCCCGCGCTTCACAAAAACCAGGGACATTCACATTACCTGCATGAAGCGTTCCCTTATACCCCCATGCCTGTAATGAGCAGACCACATAAAAAAATTTGGAGTTTAAAAAAGCCTGAGCATGTCTAACGCACTCATGCTGGCCGTTCAGAAGAACAATGCCGATAGTGTTCAAGCCATTCTTGCGTCGGACAAGTGCACTGATGCTGTCATCGATGCACATCATGATGATGGAAATACGGCTTTTATGCTCGCTGCTGCGTATGGCCATGATCATGTCGTCAGAACATTCCTTGAATCACCAAAGATGAAGCCTCAGGGTGAACCATTAGACAAGCAGATGGGACACCAGGATAAACTACAGCGAGCAGGCGAGCATCAGATGGGCGGAGTTGGACCCGTCGGTCCCCAGGGTTCTCGTGACTCACTCAATGCTCGAAATGATACGGGGCAGGGTTGAAACCATCTGCAGATTATTGATGAGACGGCTTAAAGACGTGATATGTCTTTAAGTCATTTCGGTCATTGCTTTAAAGCGGTTCCAACCCTGATACGGGGTTATCTGCACTCATGCTCGCCGCTATCAATAACCATACCGATGTTGTAAGAGAGCTCCTAAGATCGAAATACATCAATGTGCACGAGCGGGATGCTCGAGGGAATACGGCACTCATGTTGGCAGCTGATAGGGGCTTTGACAATATCGTTGCAGAACTCCTAAAATCGGATAAATGTAATGCCGTCGTTATTTCGACCGAGAATGGAGATGGAGATACGGCGCTCATGTTGGCAGTCAAGGCGGGGTTTGGCCATGTCGTTAACGCTCTCCTTGATTCATCAAAATTAGATGCTTATCAAATTAATATACCAAACGGGGAAGCTGAGTACAAGACGGCGCTCATGCTGGCCGTCGATGCTAACAATATCAATATTGTCCAAAAACTCCTTGCTTCGCCATATACCGATGCGACCTTATATAATGTCAATGGGGATACGGCGCTCATGCTGGCCGCTGAGAAGGGGTATGACGACATTGTCAATGCTCTCCTTGATTCCAAGAAGGAGGTTGACATTAATCACAAGAATACTAATTTTAAGACAGCACTCATGCTGGCCGCTGAGAAGGGGTATGTTAATATTGTCCAAAAACTCCTTCAATCGCCAGGCATTGATGTGGGCAGGGTTGAAACCATCTACACATTATTGATGAGATGGCTTAAAGACGTGATATGTCTTTAAATCATTTCGGTCATTGCTTTAAAGTGGTTCCAACCCTGGATGTGGGCAAGAGGGCTCATGATCAAGAGACGGCGCTCATGTTGGCTGCTAAGAACGGACGCACCGAAGTGGTTAAAGCTTTTCTCAAATCTGATATTGGTAAAACTGCACAGAATATAAACAACGTCATTACACGTCGAGATGGAGTGCCTTATACAAGACGGAGTACGCCGCTCACAGTCGCCACTCGACACAATCAAGTCGAGGTTGTCAGACAACTCCTCACATCGCCAGTCATTGATATCAATATAATGGATACATTGGGGTTAACTGCTCTCATGTTGGCTGCTGGGAATGGTTTTGTCCAAGTCGTCAGAGATTTCCTCGATTCGGACAAGTGCACTGAAGATGTCATCAACAGGGTTGAAACCAACCTCCCATCAAACTTTAATACGGCTTAAGAACAAGATCGTCTTCTTAAGCCGGCCTAAAGTTGGTTTCAACCCTGGTCATCAACGCCCAGAGTTATATTTACCGCAAGACCGCGCTCATGTTTGCCGCCAAGAATGGTTTTGTCCAAGTCGTCATAGATTTCCTCGATTCGGAAAAGTGCACGGACGCTTTAATCAATGCTCGTGATATTTATGGGAAGACCGCGTTCCAATTGGCAACTGAAAATAATCATCCAGAAGTTGTCCAAGCATTCGTTGATCGGAATAAGACAACGCCAATGCCATTCTTTGCGATAATATTGTTCTTGATGTTATAGTTAATGATATAGTTAATGATATAGTTAATGATATAACACAATAATCAGATATGATCGAACCCTGCACGACTTCACTTTGGATTTCATCGGATCGCCTTAAGGATTAGATGAATCCTTAAGTGGTTGAAACCAACTTTAGCCCGGCTTAAGAAGACGATGTTGTTCTTAAGCCGTATTAAGGTTTGATGGGGGTTGGTTTCAACCCTGTTGTTGACGCTCTCATAAAGTCATCAAAATTCATTTTAATTTATTTCTTCAATCACTCTTTTTGATCCTACCTTAACAATATGTTATCCTCTTGACTCATTTATAATGGGATATTTAAGAGGTGAATGGAATTGGATTGAATTCAGAACAGGGTTGAAACCATCTACACATTATTGATGAGATGGCTTAAAGACGTGATATGTCTTTAAATCATTTCGGTCATTGCTTTAAAGTGGTTCCAACCCTGCTGATCAATAATTTTATTTAATTTATTTTAGAAAAAAAGTATTTTGCCATCATGGATATACAGTCAAGTGTAAATTCAAACGATATTGACGGGGTGAAAGCATTCCTTAACTCACCGGACTTGACAATTGAGATGCTCAATGTCCGTTATAATTATACCAATTCAACACTGCTCATGCTGGCTGCGATGGAGGGGTATATAGAGATCGTAAGAGAATTCCTCGCTTCCGAAAAGTGCACTGCTGGAGTGATCAGTGCGGTCGATACAAACGGGAGGACAGCGCTCATGATGGCTGCAAGAGATGGTCATGCCCATGTCGTCAGAGCATTCCTTGATTCCCAAAAATGCACTACTGAGATGGTCAGTGCGGTCGATACAGACAGGAGGACAGCGCTCATGATGGCTGCAATACATAATAATGTCGAGGTCGTCAGAGAATTGCTCGCTTCCAAAAAATGCACTACTGAGATGGTCACTGCGGTCGATACAGACAGGAGGACAGCGCTCATGCTGGCTGCAATACATAATAATGTCGAGGTCGTAAGAGAATTGCTCGCTTCCAAAAAATGCACTACTGAGATGGTCACTGCGGTCGATACAGACGGGTGGACAGCGCTCATGCTGGCTGCAATAGATGGTCATGTCGAGGTCGTAAGAGAATTGCTCGCTTCCCAAAAATGCACTACTGAGATGGTCAGTGCGGTCGATACAAACGGGTGGACAGCGCTCATGCTGGCTGCAATAGATGGTCGTGTCGACGTTGTAAGAGAATTCCTCGCTTCCCAAAAATGCCCTTCTGAGGCGATCAGTGCGGTCGATACAAACGGGAGGACAGCGCTCATGATGGCTGCAAGAAATGGTCGTGTCGACGTTGTAAGAGCATTCCTTGATTCCCAAAAATGCCCTTCTGAGATGGTCAGTGCGGTCGATACAAACGGACGGACAGCGCTCATGATGGCTGAAATGAATGGTCGTGTCGACGTCGTAAAGGCATTGAAAGAAAGATCCGCCGCAGATACTCTTCAGAAGGCAGCACCCACACAGATGCGGTTCATGATCTTGTTGGCACTCTTATGATCAGGGTTGAAACCAACCCCCGTCAAATTTTACTACGGCTTAAGAACAAGATCGTCTTCTTAAGCCGGCCTCAATTTGGTTTCAACCCTGATGCCCCCAAAAATGATGCTTATGATGATTCGCATGATTATGTATGTGCTTGTGCTAACGATCATTGGTACGTGTGTGAACAGATATGGACTTGTCTCAGCGTGAAACCTTCCTGCGCCTCAAATATGAGCTGGAGAAGCATATCATGAATTCTCCGGCGACCCATGACCTGATGCAATTGTTCTACGATGCCTGGCGATCCCGACTGCTCAACCCGCAACGCCAGCCCCTGCTGGGGTTCACGGCATCCAGCATCATGAGCATCATCTCTTGGTTCCTCTTCTTCCGACCGGACACTATAGACGCATACAACGCCATTGTGGATAAGATAACGAAGCGCTTCCGCATTCGTCATCCGGAGAACCTGTTCCGCCGCATCGAGATCTCGTTCCGAGATTTTAAAATATCGGCATATTCCAAGATCACATCCTACATGTCTTTTCTGATACGCAAGAAGCGGCTGTCCGACGTGCTCGAGATTTATCGTGATCACCTCGTGCCCCGCCACTTTGAGCGCAAGAACCTGGGCGAAGTGTTTACGCCCTTTGCCATTGTCGACATGATCCTCGATCGCATCCCCGCTGACGTGTGGACCGATCCCGCATCGACATTCCTGGACCCGTCCGCCGGCATGGGCGGATTCCTCGTCATCATCTATCAGCGCCTGATGACCTCCCTGGCGGCAACCATCCCCGATGATGACGAGCGCCAGCGCCATATTATTGGGAAGATGCTGTTTGCCGCCGAGATCAATCCCATCAATATCGGATGGCTCCGCAGGATTTTTGGGCGGGATCTCCACGTCTACCACGGGGACACGGTCGCCGAGGATCGTCTCTTGGAGTATTTCGGCGTCCCGGACGGGTTCAGGGTCATTGTGGGGAACCCGCCGTTCGAAAAGCCCCAGATGAAGGACGCTCCAAAGAACGGTGGGGATTCGCTGTGGCCCCTCTTCGTGTATCGATCACTCGAGGATTGGATCGAACCCGGCGGCTTCCTCGGGATGGTTCTCCCGCCCGGGTGGCGGAAGCCGTCCGATGACAAGAGCCGGACCGTCGGGCTGTGGGATCTCCTCACAAGACGGAACAAGACCCTCCATGTCCACATGCTGTCGCACAAGGACGCCAGCGAGATGTTTGACAATCACGTCTCGATCCAGATCGATCTTGTCGTCGTCAGGAGCTGGAAGCCGTCTCGTCGACATCAGACCAGGGTCGAGACCACAGCGGGTGATCGGATGAAGATCCGTCTGTCCGAGTGGCCGTACCTCCCCAACGCCAATCTGGCATGCTGGCAGAAGATCTTGTGCACGGACTGCGAGCGCGTGAGGGTGATGAATACGACGGCCTATCATACCAGCAGCAGGAAGGATCGTATCCGCCCCCAACGATCCCACATCTTCAGGCATCCGATTGTGCATGCCATCCACAAGGACGGCTCGCTTGTCCTCGTCTACACGGACCAGCCCCTGCAGGCGGGCGGCTTCGGCGTCCCAAAGGTCATCTTCAATGGATTGGGCGGGTGGAACCCCCCCTTCCTCGATATGGAGGGACGATTCGGCCTGTCCCAGACCGTGTTTGCTATCATTGTCTCGTCAAGACAAGAGGGGGAGGCGATCCTCCGATTCTTTGATCGTGATACCAGACGCCTCTTCAAGACAGACATGACGTGGTCGACCTCCAAACCGACCATCACCTGGAAGATGTTCCGCAGCTTCCGTCGATACTTTTATCGGCATCATCCAATAGAAAAATGAAGTTATGGGTAATCGCTCTGATTTGAAAAGATGGATATCCAGGAGGTGCTGGAGTGCAAGTGCAATCCCGGAAAGACTTATACTTCCCACGCCACTTTTCGCAGACACTTCTTGTCTCAGCGCCACGCATTGTATCAACACGATCAGAACAAGATCGATCTTCACAAACGTCTCCAGGAAGCCAGGGTCGAACTCGAAAAAAAAACCAGAGAATGCGAAATTTGGAAGCAAAAATATTTTGATGAGGTCCTCCAAAATGACTTTCACGACTGCCTCCCCTCCACACACAATTGATTCCATTATCAAATCCTTCAACCAGGGTTGAAACCATCTACATTGATGAGACGGCTTAAAGACGTGATATGTCTTTAAATCATTTCGGTCATTGCTTTAAAGCGGTTTTAACCGTGCCTTCAACCTTTTTATGTAATCCACCTTAAGGATTATGTTAATCCTTAAGCATTTTTTACTTGGATTTGGGTTTTTTTTGAAAGTTATCTGCAGGAGCCGGCTCCGACGCCGATGGAAGAGGAGTAGGAGACTTCGTAGGGTGGTTTGGCGCCGGTGTTGGAGGGTGTGAAGCCGACACGGGGGAGGTAGGAGCCGGTGGGGAAGTCCTGGCGGTCGAAGAAGCTGTTATCGGGCTTCATGGGTGCGTAGGGTGGGTAAAAGGCGTTGTAGCCGCCGACAAAGCCGGGTTGGCAGCACATGCGGCACGGCTGCCATTCGCATGACGACTTTTTGATCTTGGGCGGCTGCTGGAGCGACACCCTCTTGTCGAGACATGCCTGTCTGCCCGGGCTCACATCAAAGAGATGGAATCGGGTGGATGAATAATTTTCAGTCGTCAGATAGACCGGGGGATTCATTCTTTATTCTGAATATCAAAAAAAAAATTCTGGTATTGAGAATAAAAAATGTCGTCGCAAAAACCCCCCTCCCCGACTCAGAGAGCTACCGCCATCGTCGATCAGCTGAGGACTATGGTAGCCGATCCGAATAAGCTGCCCAGCCTGTCCATCGTCAAGGGCATGCTCCTGACAAATCCGAACCTGACGGCATCCCAGGTGCGACAGAGACTGTCGACCGGTGGTGGTGCCGCAGCATCATCCGGTGGTGGTGGCGCGGTCAGGCAACGACGGTCCCACTCTGATCCCAGCCCGTTGACTCGCAATCTCCATCAGCATGGGCTCCCAACCGCCGGTCCAACCTGTCCTGTCCAAAGATGCATCCGACCTGTCTATCAACAAGGGGGTGCCGGCATGTGCATCCTTCATACACCCAAGTCTGAGCCTCGTCGCGGCAAAAGAGCTCACACCAAAAAAAAATAAATCTCCTTGATGACCTTAAGGATCGTTCATTACCATACCTTAAGCATTTCTACATAAATCAACGGATGAAGAGGATCTTGATCGGGATAGTTTCGAGGCGGACTCCGAACAGGAGGACGAATGATCCTGCGGCGACGATCAGACCCGCCATGATCATGCACCTGCGGACCCGGACGATCCACCTGGTCGTCCGGGCGTTCTTCCGATAATCACGGACCATGAGGATGATGGTCGTCGCCAGGACGAGCAGTGCCATCCTCACATAAAAGGACCCGATGATCGTCCTGATCGAATCAAATCTCTGTGTCATTATCGATGCCTTCCTTACCACCTCATTGCTCCCCCCAACACTGTTGCACGCAATCCCCCCACCCATCGTGTCCTTTATCGCGTTCAGCGTCTCCTCCAACGACGAAACCATGTCGCAATCCTTCTCTACCATCCATTACATCCACCCCAAACCTCTCCTTAAGCAGGCATCCGATGATTTCATGGAGGATGGCGCAGTCGTAATGGTTGTATTGGAGGAGGAGTTGGAGTTGGGGGATGGGGTGGTGTGTGCCGTCTATCCTCATGACGGTCGTGTCCGGATCGAGCGGGGTGAGGCGGTCGTGGTAGAGGCTGCGGGCGATTGTCATCGAGTCGCTCCCGTCCATCACGCCATCGGGGAACCCGAGGCCGATCAGTCCTCGTTCGTGCAGCGCCTTGCCGATCGTCTTGAGCTTCATGTTCGGCGCTCCGGGGAACAGGGCGCCGCATGCCCCGATGACGCGGTGGAGGTCGATCGCATCGTTCAGGAGGTTATATGAAGAATGACCGGACCGTTCGCATGCCGCTCGCCAGAAGCGTCTTTCGGCAAAGTAGTAGACGATCTGTGGGTTCTCCAGGCGCTCGATCTCCCTGCACACGCCATCCAACAGTTCCCTCTCGGATGACGGATTGTCATAGTCCGATGATACGAACGATACGTATTTTCCACCACCGGGCCTCACAATGAACAGACCGACCATGTAGATTCGCTCCATCAGCTCGATATCCATGTAGACCATCGTCCTGTCTATTGAAAAGATGCCGTCCAGGACATGTCCATTCAGGATAACCACCCTGTCGTCCTCGGACGATTCGAGCCATGGGATCGTGTAGGCCTGCATCCCCGGAGGATACCAATCATGACGGACGATCGCCGATGCGACCGCCCTCTTCTGTCGGATGTCGTGTATCCCACTCCTGCGGAGCCTCTTCCGGGTGTCATAGTCCATATAGGGGAGGAGGCTCAGGTCCATGCGAGCGACGGCGATCGCATCCCTCTCCCGCACCGCACCGGCGGACGCCCACACGCACGCGGCCTTGATGCTCGCCGGGGGATCGACCAGCTCATCCCCCATCAGGATGAGGCCGACGATCCGGAACATCCGTGCCATGGCCTCGTGATCGACGACATGATGGTCCCTGACATTGTGTCGTGTGCCGTCGTGCGACAGCACCACTCGTCCGCCGCCACCCAGCCGTCGTAGGGTGTAGGAAATAATGTGCTTCTGTGCGCGGGTGAAGGGCGGCCTGAACGGGCACAACACATCCCCCTCATCGTCAACAACCACCATGACGGTCTCGTCCAAGACCCGACGATGCCCCGGTCGCGTCGCCTCGGTGTTGTTAAAGTCCAGGCACAAGCGTCTGTCGAGATGGAAGAGCGTGTAGTCATCCTGGATGGCGGGCTCCATGATCCATGGGGTGAGTATCAGCTTATCATTGTGTTCCCCCGAAGAACGCGTCCTGCGTTTGGGCTTCCATTGAATCATCTGATTCAATGAGTGATTTTTAGGAGCATCTTCAATTTTTTTTGGGTATATGATCAGAATGGGTTGATGGTGTAATTCCCAACGACAGAAATCTTGTGATAAATGCCGGTGGATGTCAGCCCACTGAAGAAGTTGGTTACCGGGATCTGGATCCCGTAGAAGTAAGCCGACAGGTTGCCCGCCGTTATATCGTACAGCCTCACGATATCATTGGTCGTGTACACGTACGATGACGAGCTGGAGCCCGAGGATTCCACACTGATCGTCACCAGGTACTTGCCCGTCAGCGACGCGCTGGGGGACGATACGAGGGGGATGCAGAACTGCAGGATATTGTATGCGTCATTGAGCTTCTGCTGGGACGAGTATGTAACGGACGCCATGAAGTAATTCGGGAACTGGGTGTCCCCCGTTGATACGAGTATCGGAATATCCGTAATGATCTGGTTGAACTCATTGTTTATCGTCGACACACCCAGATTCTGGGCATTCCCGCTGTTCGTAGTGTCCTGGACAACGATATACGGCGGGTAAAAGGTCCCCGTCGTGGGAGGCGATGGCGTGTTTACAGTATTGATATAATTCAACTGACCATTGTTAACAGGCGTCGTCATGTCGGTTTTTTATATTACTTTTTAATTTTTTTCTCTTTCGAATGCGCTTAAGCAGGAATGGTTGATTCGTATAAGAATGGGCCAGATTTTTTGTCATTGTGGGGCTCCGGAGCGGCATGACTTCTTCAGGAAGCATTACGTGCTCTTTGCCGATCGTGGCTTGTCGACAACGGAACTGCACATCGACCGACAGGATCAGTTGTGGATCGCGCGTCGACGACTCGACAACAACCGGATCGTCCGTCGTTATCGGTGCAGGCTGTTGGAGTTTGCGGATGAGGTCTGGATCGTGTATGGTGAGCTCCACGACATGTTAACCATCAAATTCCGAGAGACCGATGAAGCCAATTATATCGTCGAGTTCAATGCATACTCTCCCCAACGGACGTGGATGATCCAGAAGCGCCACCCGCCGCGGAGTGGCAACGATCCCCCCCACAATCTGCACCGATTATTCAGAATTATTTTTCTAAACACCCACCCAGCAAAAACTGAAGGCTCGTCCGTCTCTCCGCCCGTATGATATGGCAGTCTAACATCTTGCTCGTGTGTGTCTTGGAACCAGGGTTGAAACCGACTTTAGTCCGGCTTAATAAGGTGGATTTGTTCTTAAGCCGGATTAAAGTTTGATGGGGTTGAAATCAACCCTGCTTGGAACAGATGGAAGACAAGGTGTGTGCTCGTCTATTGGGGTCTCCTCTCAGATTCACACTATCAGAAAGAGCCGCGGCGCTGTGTCTCATGGGTCTGGACACTATCGTCCGTCATGACCGGTTGGGGCCATTGCTCTGCAAGGTCATTGTCATGCACGAGGATGGCAGGATCAGGGAGGTCCACTTTGTCGGCACCTCCAATACAAAGCTACTTAACTGGTGATTATGATAACAAAGAAACAAAATGAGGTGGTGGTGGATCATGATGCTGCTTTCGACGGTTTATTCCCAGTGTGTGGACAATGTGCCCAGTGCGTGCGCCAACGGGCCGTCAGGGGCGAAGCAGTACGGGTATGCGTGTCCGGACATGATGATGCTGACGGACACAATGATCGATGCGGCCAAGAAGGATAATCTGCACACGTCGTTTGCGTATGCGGTGGCGGGGTCGGCGAATGATTCGGAGTGTGGCAAGTGCTATCAGATCATGCTGCTGGACGCCGAGAGGGAGTGGCGGAAGGATTTTAAGCAGATCATTCTGCAGGTGGTGAATTCGGGGTTTGACGTCATGTCGTATCAGTTTGACATTTTCATGGGGGGAGGAGGGTTCGGGTATTTTACATCGTGCAATTCCGATTGTTCGACGAATTATTGTCAGGGCGGCCCGTGCAGACAGTCCATGTTCAGTGGCAGCTTCAGGGATTGGGTCAATGCCCAGTATAATGATCCCAACCTGTGCTATTCCGGTGGGATCAAGTGGCTCGATCAGAAGAATAATACCGAGCTGGTCAGGCTGTGCAGGCGCATGTCGCCGGGAAATTCGACCAAGTCGCGTGCGCTGCTCGACTCGTGCTTCCGCACGAACGTCGGTCTGTACCACCAGAATTTTGTCGGCACACGGTCGGTTCGGGTGCAGTGTCCCAAGGGCCTGACGGATATAACCGGGCTCAAGAGGACGGACGATGTCAGGCACCCTCGTCCATCCAAGAGCCTCTCCCTCCCGAATGTGTGCACCGGCTCGAGGAAGGACGGCAGATACTGCATCACGACGATGCAGGACTGCTGCAAAATGTCGTGCTCATGGAGCGGCAAGATCCCATCCTACGCGCTCGACGACACCCACAAATGCGTCCGAACGTGCGATCGAGACGGCCGGGTCATTTCTGGATGATTTGACCCCACGTAAAATGATTCCACACACCCTTCGTATCCCCTTGAGACGGCTCCTGATGTCGTTGTGTCGTTGTCAACAGATTATGGAGTATCATTACAAGCCGGTCGATGCCGAGGTGGATGATATTGTCTTTTCCGAATACTCCTTTGGCGATCGGGTGCTGCGATTGGCTCATTTTGTCGTCCTTCCGAACAATATCCGGTTGGAGGTGTCCCATGTCGAAGGCATCTACGCGTACAGCGTCATGCGGATCGAGCCGGACGGCGACCGCGACTACTACCTGCTTCAGGAGACACTCCAAGACGTTGCCAATATCATCAACAGTGTGCTCCGCGAATCAATGGATCGTTGTCATGAAGAAGTATAAATATTCGGATTACATTACGGAGATGGGCACCGGGTAATGAGTGAATGGGATCCACGCAGGGTATATAATTTTCATGAAATTATATTGGTCAAGAGAAAATAAATCATGTCATCCTCCATTGATTACCCGACCATCCGCTCGAATGTCGACACCACCGTCCCCCCCAGTCAGCCCTACGTCTATGTCGGGTCGACGTTTGTCCACACGACGGCAGCGAATGCGCCCGGCAGTGGGGGATACTTCAGCACGAAATATCTCAACATGAAGACCGACACGCCCGCTCCATCTTCCGGGAATGGCATCATTAATGAGTTTGAAGTCACATGGGTGTATCAGTTCAACACCCTGTTGAACGATCAGACACCCTCGGACAGTCTTTATATAACCATCCCCAATCTGGTTGGGAATGCGTCCTCGGCCGTCGGGCAGACATACATTGTGTTCCTCGACTTCAAGGCATCCGGGTCGACGTCATCGCACAAGAGCAGCACCTTCCAGGTGAACACCGTATATGACAACGCGTCGTCTACATCCGTAACCTGCTTCCTGGATCTCGTCCTGACCAATTACTTCTCCTCCTCCCAGATCAGCACCCCCGGGAGCACCAACATCATGACCATCCGCGGCTTTGCACTGAATGGCGCGCTGCCCATCAACCAGAACTCCCCCCAGCTCCCCTACACGTCCGGCGGCCTCGTATCGTACATTCCTCTCGGAGCGGGGACGTCGGTTGTGGGCTCGTCCGTCATTACATCGATCGCCATCCCCACCACATATGCCGTCGGCAGGTACCTGCTGGTCAAGCTGAGCATCGATCTTAGCGATCTGACCGGATACACGCTATCGATCGTATTGGCGACATCCCCGACATCCACCAGTGGCACGACATTGGCGTATGTCGATTCTGTGGCGCAGTCGTCCTCCGTCCTCGGGATCTACCAGGTGCCCCAGACCGGGTTGTCGGATCCCGTCTACCTCAATGCCGTGTGTATCACAAATTCGACAACCACGGTCGCACAGCCGAGCTGGTTCTCCGTCTATGACATTGGGCTCATGAATGCCCTGGGTTCCTACCCCAATGAGACGGCGCTCCCGGACTCTTCGTGGGGACTCCTCTATGACGGGTTCAATGATAGTGTCGTCGGAGGGACCCAGATAACCGCTCCCTTCCCGGCCGTCATTGTCTCCTTCATGGTCCCATCCAGTTATCCCACGGGCCGCATCCTCCAGATCGAGGGGACACTCGAAGTCCTCAGCACCCTCGTGCCCACAGATTATGTCAGCGTGGTTGCCACATCCGGTGGATCGACGACGGTGTTGTACGAGGGCTCACCGCAGTATGTGGGCTTTGCGATACTTGCCACTTACCCGACGAGCACATACGCCGGCGAAGCGGTGTCCATCCAGATCTTGTACAACTCTACGGCCACATCGGGCAGCGTCGTTGTCGCTCATGGCAACCCGTTTGTCATTTACGACAATGGTGTCGATCCCTTCTTTTCGGCGGCATCGCCCCCGAGCATCCAGAATGCCGCATGGGGTGTCTATGGGCAGGTGTCGTGCCCCAGCGGCACCTCGCTGGTCCCCAATGCCGTCATTTCATCACAGGGGAGTTTTCTGAGTATCAACATACCGACGTCATACCCGCAGGGGAGGTGGCTTCGTGTGTTGGGGATACTGACGGTGCAGCCCCCGGATCCGTCCGTCAATGCGGCCCTGGAGATACAGCTGAGCTCCGGGAGCAGCATTCCCGGGACTCCGATCGGGTACATGGACATTCCTGCGACGAGCAGGATCATTACCGTGCAGGTGGAGGCCTTGTACCAGGTCCCGTCGGGTGGGACGCAGGGAAATGTGTATCTCAATCTGTGGTGGGCGGTCGATGGCAATGTGGATTTCACGACTTTTGGATCCGCGGTTCTGACGGTGCAGGATGTATCCCTGCAGAACATTGTCGCGGCCCCGAGCAATCCATGGGGCTCCGTCGATGGGAGCGCCATTTATTATGATCAGGGCAATGTCGGGATCGGGACGCAGACGCCGTCGTACGGTCTGACGGTCAATAACCAGTGCGTCAGCATGGGGTCCTTCATGCTCCAGAACGTGAACGGCTTTAATATCCCGACGATGCTCCAGCAGTTTGCTGGGACTGTGGTTGTCGGCTCATCTGCTGGTGAGTCCGGCAGTGTGGATGTCAGTTTTTACCCGCCATTCCTCAGTCCGCCGCAGGTCTATCTTCAGGTGCATGATACCGGTTATGGTGAATCATGTGGTCTGCAGGCGTATGATATCAGCAACGAAGGGTGCACGGTGTATGGTTGTTGGTTGTACAAGGCGCCAGTCGATGACACTATCAACTTTTTTGTCTTGGCCATTGGTCCATCGACCGTCATTTCGTGAGAAGACTGGAAATTTTTTTGGGATTACAAAAAAAAGTTTGGCAGAAAACTTTTTTGTTTTTCAAATTTTTTTTTTGTTTATGCCGGATCCTCGATCAGTCCCACCCCTACATTCTCACCAAAGGATTCGACATCTTGTCCGAACTGGAGGAAGGAGAGGGGTGCTGGGTTGTTGACGACCTTTTCCAGACCCGTTTCCAGGGTAACCGTCATGTGCGTGATGAATAACGGCTTGATGATGGGCTTGTACGGCCTGATGGCATCATCAAAACGTTCCGAAGAGCGTGTAAACACATTCATGCTCCGATCATAGGCCTCGACGAATCGGCCGGTCGGTTTGACATCCCATGACCGGGGCCGCACGTCATTCACAATCTTCTGACCGTTCTCCCACCGGGCCCGCAGGGCATCCAGGGCATCGCCCTTGCCCCTCGGCAGGTCCGACTTCTTCACCATCCTGTACAGCTTGGCATCGAGGTCCTTGCTGATGGACTCGATCTCTTCGGGATCATCGTCGCGCTCGATCGCGTCCAGGAGCTCCTTTTTTTCAGGCCCGATCGTGTCCATGACGTTCTGGATCCTGCCGCGCTCCGCGCGTTCCTGGATCCATGACTTGAAGGTGTTGATTTTTTGTCGCATCCAGCTCTTGCTGGCAACGGCCTCTCCCTCCTTGTTGACCGCTTTCAGTGCAGGCTTGACTTCTGATCTGACCGTCGGCACAATGTCCTTTTCGACGTCCATCTCGGTATCCCGCCACTTCATTGAAATTGAACCGCTCAGCCTGGAGCCCTCATCGATGGTCGCCCTCTCCCCGCCCTCTTCGGCCGCATGCTCTCCCACCATCTCGGCCCCGGCAACGGCCTCATCGGCCGCGGCGCCGCCTACTCCGGCCGTGGCTATGCTGACGGCGACAATCATAATGTCGCCTCCCAGTGTGATCCAGTCGTTGGTCGACATGTGGTTCTTGCCCGTCGCAATGCTCTCACCAATGTCTCGGAACATCTGCACATTCTGGGTGATGCCCAGAAAAGAACCAATATCATCCAGGATCTTCATGGCCATCCTCGAGAATGCCTTGTTCGCTCCCCCTCCCCCGTGGTGCTTATTGATATGATGACGCGGCGCCGGCGGTGGCGGCACCCTGCGCCCGTGATGATTCGGACTCGGCCTGTTCCTCCGATGACGAACCGTCATTTCTTCTTATACATGATTTTTTCATCATAAATCGGACCTCCTTACGGGTCATTTCAGTCCTGACCAAATTTTTTAAAAAATTTTTTAAATATATATATAAAATGACGGATGTGGATGCTATTATAACGTATGTGCGATCATTGCCGATCTATCAACGTAATCGTTATATAATGCAACGTGCCAGGTATCAGGATGATACCAAGAAATTTGTTAAACTTGTTCAACAAATGACTCCTTCCCATCAACGCGATAATTTCATTCAAAGGAGAGCTAAGGACAAGGACACGAATTTAAAGGATGCAGAAGTATTGTGCGGTTTGTTTTCAGATGCAGATAAACGAGATGGAGCATACTTGGCATTGATACGCAGACATCCTGATGTAGAACAGGCACAAAAAATTGTGAATAAACTACCCAAGGATAGTGATTCGTATCAAGCAGGTCTTCGTATGCTGATTGAGAAGCAGTCCGATCTGACAAAAGCACAACAAATATTAAAAAAGATAACTGATGATTATTATCATGATTCTGCTCTGGTGCATCTCATTGAAAAATACGCAAAGAGTGGAGATATAACCAAGGCTCAACAACTGACCAAGAAGATCAGACAAAATGAAGAACGCGACTTTACCTTCTTAAAGCTTTCCACAGAACAACGAGATGCAACCAAGGCTCAGCGACTTATCCATTCGATTTCTGATACAAAGATCCGTCAACACGCTCTTCAGCTACTTTCCACAAGATGAATACAACATCAGATCATATGACTCATTTAAGGATTCAATGAATCCTTAATCCGTGCAGGGTTTGGGATGGTTCCACCGTATCCTTGGTCGGGATTGTGAATTAATTATTGGAGCAGGGTTCGTCGTCGGATGAGTCTTGGAGGGCGAGGTAGTGTACAAAGAATCGTCCATGGGGTCCGCACATGGTGTCGTTGCTCCTGGCGACTGTGCATGCCGTGTGTGTTATCACGCCTGTTACGGGGTCGACGCGACCGTTGAGGCTGCACACGGTCGCGTTGTTGGTGGTGGTGCGACGGACGTGAGCGCAGTTGAGGCAGATCGGCAAATTGGTGAATGGCCTGGTGGGGGTGAACTGGAGCATGCACAGGAAGCCGGATAATCTCATTTAGGGAGGAGACGGTAATTCGATTAAGCCATGAGACAGGAGGTGGGTGGATGGGTGGTGGAGTGTGAGGACTCGATCTACAAGTACTTTGAGGATTACATCAGGGGCATGATCGGGGTCATGAAGAGTCCGAGGGGGCGTCTGGTCATTTCGGTGAGCGCCCCGGTCATGGGTTCGACGCATGTCCTCATCAATACGGAGCAGTTGTCCAGGTGTCATTATCGGGAGGTGGTGAGCCGGTGTTTGGGTGCGGGGATGCTGGTCATTGATTACAGCCTGGAGAATATCCGGATCATGGGTGATCATCCGAATCATCTGTGGTTCCCGCACCCGTTCGAGGTCATGCGTGCCAGCACGGACACGATCCGGACAAAGACCGTGTGCATGATCGGTGCGACGCGGTCGATCCGTAGGACGAGGATATTCGACGCCCTTGTCGGTCATGGGATCGAGGGGGTGTGGGGGTGGGGGGATGAGCGGGATCGGTCCATCATGGACTTTCGGGTGGTCGTCAATGTCCATTTTGATGAGGACTATGTTGTGCACGAGCACCTCCGATGCGACAGGTGCGTGATGAACGGCCTCATCGTCGTATCCGAAGACGGGATTCATAATGATCTGGTGCCGTTCGGGCATCATATGCTGCTGACCCCGTACGCTCAGATTGTTGCGACGGTGGTGGATGTGTTGGGGAGGTATGATGACTGGAGGGAGCGCCTCCTCCCGGTGTGCCCGGAGTGCATCCGTCGTGTCGGTGAGGCACATGATCATGTGTTGGATCGTCTCGAAGGGGCATCCGTTGTTTGATGGACGGTTGTCGATGGTGAATCATAAAAAATTACCTCGTAATTTTTTTTTTTTGGGTCTGGTCATAACATGGAGAATAACAAGTGCTGCGCGTGTGAGCACAAGATCCGCAATGATTCAGAATTTCTTCACTTCAGAAGGTGTTTGAATGAACACGGCCGATGTGCACATCGAGTGTGTAAGAATTGCTGGTTCAAGATCATTGTGCCGATATCGGAGGAGGTTCATTTGCAATGTCTGGGTTGCACCAAAAAGCTGCCTCTTGTCAGATTCCAGAAGAAGAAGCCTATCGCAAAAAGTGCTCAGATTATCCAGATCGATGATTAAGGAGATTCGAGTGGGTATCAAGGGGTATTAGCGGGCGAAGCTGAGGTCGAGGAGGTTGGTGTCGAGGCGTGGGAGGACCTTGGTGTTGTAGAAGGTGTAGCGGTCGAGGTCAAAGTTGGTTCGGTAAAAGAGGGACTGCTGGAGGGAGGAGCAGCCGGGGCATCCTGAGATGCAGGACGAGGTCTTGGAGACGGCGGTGTCGATGGGTTCGCCGATGCAGTTGTCCCTGCAGTAATTCTCCATGACGGGGGGCCTCGATCCGTGTGGCAGGTTCAGCAGGTTGCCCTTGAAGGGAGCCTTCATGTTTTCACGCTGACTGATATAGGCCATAATCGTTTATAGTTTACCTCATAAAAAAAAATTTATAAAAATATTTTGATTAATTTGGTGGATTTTTATAAATGGAGGTGCTTCCGTGGGAGATTATAGAGCTGATTCTTGATTTCATGACGACGAATCTGTTTCTCCGTCGACGCTTTATAATGCCATGGCTGAACCGTCCATTCGAGGATCGTCTGTCTCTCTTGTTGGGCATGCCGCGGGATCGTGAGACCGGCCTTGCCGACAGCCCATTGTCGTATTACATGATCCCTCGTGCGGATCGTGGGCGCGGGATTGAACCGACCGGAGACGACTGCTTCATCTACCGTTCTGTCCATATATTTATAAGGATCCATCGGAAGTGGAGGCCCCCCTTCTTCCATGATGATCATGATACGGTCGCCTGCTTCGAATCGCACAGTCGCATGCAGCGCAACAAGTTTTCTCAGTGGTCGGCGTCATTGGATCTGAATCACATGATAGGATACTGGATACCCCATGGAGCCCCAACCATGACGCCCACCGCCCTCCTCTCTGCCCACTGCGACACAATCGACTCCCTCCTGCAGGGTTGAAACCAACCCCCATCAAACTCTTATACGGCTTAAGAACAACATCGTCTTCTTAAGCCGGGCTAAAGTTGGTTTAAACCCCATCAAATCGTCTTTAAGTCTGAACTTAAAACCCACCATAAGGATTAGATGATTCATCATCAAAACCGAGTTGGGTTAAACCGGATCTGAAGGGTTGAAATCAACTTTAATCCGGCTTAAGAAGGTGTTCTTAAGCCGGGCTAAAGTGCGGATTAGATCCGGATTGATGGGATTCATTGTGGATGCATGGAACCAAATGGAATACGGAGACTTACTTCTTCAGGTGCAACTTTGATATCCCTGTTGGTTCATTTGAATGGGTTATTTCTTCTTGGCACCGCCCTTTTTGGTTTTCGACGGCTTGGTGGTCTTGGTGGTGCGTGCTGGGGGTTTGGCGGCGCCACCCGATGCGACCGGGGTGCTGATCGAGATGGATACTGTGGATGATGGTACAAACGAGGAGGAGCGGTCGGGTGGGTAGGGTGTAGGGATGCCGGTGGGTGATAGGAAGAGGTCTCCCATTTCTGTCGGAGTATAACTCCTGAAGTCTTGGGTTGTGTGGAGGACCGGCTGCTGCGTCTTCTTCTTCTGACCAGACATGGTTGGTTTGATACAAAGAATTTTATAAATTTTTTGGAATTCAATAAATGCCTATTATATGCATATCGGGGTGCTTCGATCCGCTGTATCAGTCGGATGTGGAGTTTATACAAAAGATTAGGAGGCTCGGGTATCGGTTGTGCGTGATTGTCCTGAACGACAATCAGCTCAGACTGCTCGGCCTCGAGCCTTCCGAGACGGAGGAGACAAGGCTGAGACTCATCCGATGCATACAGTACGTAGATTTTGCGGTGCTATCCTGTGATAAGGACACGTTGCTGACAAAAAAGACGGTGGAACTCATCTGCCCTGACATTCATGTCTTTTCCCTGTTGGACACAATCAGCATTGCCGAGCGTGAGGATCTCATCGAGCACCACACGACCCGTGGGATCATGCTGGAGAATGTCAGACATGATCGGGTAAAAAAGGGCAAAAAGATCATCTACAATGAGCCCGTCGAACGACGCAGGCCGAGCGGCTTCAGCCTGTTCAAGTCGAACTGAGGCTGTTCCTGTGGAGCAGCAGATTGCGGAGGAGATGCGGCGTATCGGGCCTCACCCTCAGCGCCTTGTTCACGGCGTCTATCCCCTCCTCGTGCCTGCCCATGTACCACGACCCGATGCCCAGCTGATCCCACCTGTGGTAGTCGTACATGTCCTTCTCCACAAACAGCATGTCGTTCAGCCCCGCATCGGTGGTGCACGCCTGGTGAGCAAACATGTACTTGACCTGTGGGTTGGGGTAGTGCATCGCGATGCGGACGAGGGGCTCGATGCGTGTGGGTCGCGTCTCGTAGGCCCGGATGTATGCGTCCATCGCTTCGGCCCATCTCCCCTGGGATTCCAGTAGGATCCCGATCCGGTAAAGCGCCATGAAGATCTCCTCCACAAACCCCGTCTTGATCTCGCTCCGCTTCTTGTAGTACCGGATGGCGTTCTCGACATCGCCCAGACAATCGTACGTCTGTCCCAGGTAGAACACCGCCCTGTCCGCCGACACATCGTTCTCCACCTCCCTCAGGAGCAGCCCCAGATCCCTGTAATACCTGTCCGCCGACTGCTTCGCCCCCGTCGTCGACGGCGTCCACATGAGATAGAACCCGTCCGGGACGCACACACCGCCCGACCCATCGACATACTCGTGCACCACGCCCACAAACCGCGCCGCCCCCTCCCGTCTGATCAGGCGCTTGTGCTGGAACACGACGCCCGTGCTGGGGTTCTTGACCAGTGTAAAGAAACAATCGTCCGCGCTCCCCCTGTTCTCCCTGCAGAACCGTATCAGCACGTCGACCCCCTCCACCGACCACTCCGCATCGATCATGAGCATGAACGTGTCCTCGAACAGCTGCCTCGCCGTATCCAACGCCCTGTTCCTTGACGTCGCAAAATCCTGGAACGGCTCCTGATAGACCCGGCCCACCACATGGGGGAACATGTTGAAGAGATCGTGCGATCTCGCCATCGTGTCGTCGGTCGACCCGGTATCAAACACCAACAACCTCGTCACGCCCTTCTCGATAAAAGGCCTCAGCGTCCTCTCTATCGAGTGCCCCTCGTTCTTGACCATGATGACCAGCACAATGTCCTCCTCCGATCGTGGAATGCGCCTCGAATCCTCCAGGTACGCGGATACACTATCATGCTCGGCCCTCGGGTCGACAAGGACCACCCTCCTGAACCTGTTGAGGAGCGGGTAGTCCCTCCACGACCTCCCCGTCCACCAAATGACCGGGAACACGACGCCGTCCACATGATCACCCGTTATCAGGATATCGATATTCTCATTCATTATCGTTTCCCCCCTCGTCAGCAGGCTCATGAATGAACACGCCGCATCCTCGCACACCAACAAATCCCTCATCTTCCAATGAATTGTATCGTTGCCCATCCTGACGTTAAATAAATCATCGTGTGTCAGATAAAGATGAGAAGATGGAGAGAGCTCACGCCCGAGGAACTGGTCCGGCTCCAGGATATTCAGAGACGCACGTATGACCCGGCCAGTGCAGAAGAAGACGGGCTCCGGCTGAACCCAGACGGCACACTCGCTACCATACGGAGGGCGGTCCGCATCGAGGCGGGCACGGTCGAAGAGTTTGCCAAGGCCCTCGACGAAGCATTCCCCCCCTACGACAAGACTCCTCAACAATGACACCCGCTCTTAACCAATGATTTAACCTTATCCCAGTTAAGGATTCATTCGATCAGAGTTGAAACCATCTACAGTTTATTGATAAAACGGCTTAAAGACGTGATATGTCTTTAAATCATTGCTTTAAGGCGGTTCCAACCCCGATCCTTAAGGTATGCGGGGTGTGTTGGTGTATAAAAATAATAAAAAACATGGTATCCTACAAATGCGTGTGGGAGCAGTCTTATTGGGTATCTTCTTCATCCTGTGCCTCTTGATGTTTTACTTTGCCAATGTGATTATCATCATCATGCGCTTTCATTCCAAAAAGAATACGCTCCTCCTCAACATGATCATCGCGACCGAGGTATTATTCGTTGTGCCGGTCGTCCCGCAGATCATGGCATGCATCATCCTCTTCAGCCCGCAGTTCAGGAATGAGTGGGCATCCCTCATCGCTTACGATTCTTATGCTGCCAGTGGCCTCTTTATGATCCTCATTGTCAAGCTGTTCATCTTTACCATCTTGTGGGCCATCGTCCTGCGATACAAGGTTCTTAACACCACGGGGTCATCATCGTCTTGGGAGGGAGGATCCAGTCCTAAGGATCTCCATAAGCCCTTATGACAAGACGGATAGGACGGATTCGAGGGCTCCCTCGGTCCATCCCTGGTTGCGGGACAGGCCTTCTCCGCACACATAGATGTGGGGCGATGGGTGGCGTGCATACCGGAGGAATTCATCGCGGTCATGCCATAATGTCGTGTCGAGGGGTCGGAAGAAGTGCGTCCCGCACGGATGGTAAAAGACAACGGGTTCATGCCATCGGACGCCCGTCCATTGGGACAGATCTTCTGGGTGTTTGTGGACGGCATCGGCGGATGCATTGTCGCAGTAGGCGACCATGTAGACCCCGTCCCGGTAAGGGATGATTTTCTGGACGGGGTTACCGAACGGCATGAATGTCGTGTGAGGGAATTTATGTTTGGCAATAACGGGATCGATCGGTTTGGAGTATGCGCGCAGGAACGACTGGCATGCGACGCCGCGCATGACGCTCCTCCACTTTTTTGACGAGATTGGGAGGATATGCCATGACGGGCGCGGTGCCGTCCAGAAGAGTTCCCGGACGATCCACTCGTCATGATTCAGACTGAACCCCCCTCCCCGGATCCGTCGGACGCTGGTTATCGGTGTGGACAGGTGGAGGTGGAAGTTGTCATGGGATCGACAGGCTCGGAGCATGCTCCGCATCAGACGATCCCAGTCGATCCCGAACATGACCTGACCGCCGGTATTGTCCTGGAACCCGTAGTCGTCGATCGTGTCGCACACATCGGCGTCCTGGTAATCGGTCGACCCCGACGATTCGACGAACCGGTGGTAGGCGTCCTCACCGAGGGTGCGCATAAAATTCTCTGAAAAGGTCTTTTCCCTGTCCACCAGGGGCCGCAGACGCCTGATGGTCCTCATGATATCGATCGCCCCTGATGGTCTTTGTATATTGGTCATGAATCGGGAGAGCGGAACATTGAATCTTTCTGCGAGACGCCTCATCAGCACATCCCTCTCGCGGACAACACCGGCCCCCGCGACCACCCGCACGCCCCCGTAGGTCGACATGCGGGTCCTCCCGCCGATTCTGTCCGAACTGTCAAAGAGATGGATCTGATAACGGACACCCGCATCGAGGAGGCACAGCGCGATGAAGAGACCGGCCGGCCCCGCACCGACGATCCCGATATCCATATTTATTTATTCAGGAGCGGCATAAAAAACCGACAATGACTCGGTTATTGGGCACCGCGTAATGAGTCCATTCTTGATCATAAGGAGCATGAGAATGACCAATCGCCTGTCTAATTCTCTTCTGATCAGAAAAAAAGTGTGTGAGATTCTCCAATCCTCGTTCACATCTGCGCCATGTCGGATCAGCATGCTCATGACCCTTGTGTTCCCAGCATGGGCCGCCATCATGAGTGGGGTTGAAACCAACTTTAGGTCGGCTTAAGAACAACATCGTCTTCTGAAGCCGGTCAAAAGTTGCTTTCAACCCTGCCCTTGCTGATCAATAATTCTACTACCGATTGAAGGAGCTCGTTATAATTATTCGCAGCATAGCTGGCGAGCCGAAGGATCAAACCCTGTGCGGATTAAACCCTTCCCACGGAAACCCAAACCCAACTCGACTTTGATGACACTTAAGGATTTATACAATCTATCTAATCCTTAAGGTGGGTTTTAATACCGGTTTAAGGAATCAGATAAGGAGAGGAGATATGAGTGAACCCGAGAAAATCCAAAGTTGACCCGCACAGGGTTTGAGAAGGATGTCGTCAATGTTGTATTGTTTGTTTGCATCGATAAAGGCTGGGTCGTATTTTTTTGTGATTCCATCATAAGGTGTTCTATTAGGGAGGGTTTGTGCGAATCAGACATAATGTCGTTTCCAATTGACAAGAAAAAAAAACTCATCCCGGATTCAGAAGGGATATGGGAGCATGAGCGATCGGATGGCCACAATGTCGTTTGTCGGGAGACAGCAGAAGCATCTGAACATGAGGCTTTTTGTGAGGGACGATGGCTTGGGTTGGTGGACGGGTCTTATGAGGCGTAGGATCCACGGCATGACGTGGATATGGATGTCTTCTACGGCGACATGGCGTTCATCGGTCATGGAGATGTCGCCGTCCTTGTCGCACCGGAATGAGCGGCAGATGACGCCGTCGGGTGCAATGTATTCGTCCCAGGGGGACCATCCGATGCCCCATCGGAACGGCTTGATGATGATGAATTCTCGGGAGGACATTAGGTGTGTCGGGGTTGCAAACACGACCATCCGGGAGCTTAGGGACCATGTCTGAGTGAGGAGGGGGCGGAACTTGTAGACCCTTTCGGAGAGGCTTGATTCGATCATCTGCCACATTTTTTATTGTTTGTGGGGTCCTTTGAATAAAAAAAATGATAATCATGAAAATCATCTCAGAAACAAAATGCAGTCCATTCCACGCGATGTCATGATTTCACACATCCTCCCATATCTTTCGGTTGGCGATTCGGTCAATCTCTTGTTTGTGCTCGGTGAAGCGACCGTCCTCAGGACCCAATGCCCCAAGGACATTCGCCACTATTACGACAAGAAGCTGTGGTTCCTGCGCCTCATGTGTCTGTCCGAGGACAACTTTCTCCAATCATACTTTTATTGGACCAACGTCTTTGAAAACACATGGTCCATCATCGCCCAGCTACCACTCCCCCCCATTGACGATACTGAGCCCCTATCCCGATCCGAATCATGGGCGTGGAGATGCCTCCAGGAAGAAGTGGACAGCGAACTATCCCACGACCTCAACGCCATCGACCACCTCCGACGACTCATCCACACCCGCTACCACTCCCGCAATTACACACCCACCATCTACTGCACCGCATGATTCCTCTCATGAACCATCCTTAGATCATTTTGTTCATAATGATCTAAGAGCGTCTCTTCCAGCGTATTTTTTGGGGTTTGTGTGTGATGGTCTGTGTGATGGTCTGTGTGATGGTCTGTGTGTGGTGCTTAGGAATGGTGGATGGTCGTGGGAGGAGGAGCCAAAGGCTGCCGGTCGTGATGATTTTGCGGCGATGGCATTCATTGCATCGGACACGGATGATTGTCGAGTCTCCGTGGACGCAATGTCCGACGACCATGGGGGAGGTTGGGAAGTGGTTTGTTGCGACGACGAGCATTCCCTGCCGGCACTCCTCACACATCCCGATGGATCTGCCGTCCATCCTGCTGCACAGCTTCTTCAGCCTTTTTTCTCTGGAAAAGTCTTGATGAAGAAAACACTCGTGCATGATGCACCGGATCTCGGTCGCATCCGCATGCGATCGGATGATCGATCGGATCGGACCACACCGCTCATCCCACGCGTGCCTGCGCCGACGCTCCTCCAGACCCGGAGTGATCCAATGGTGTATGGTAATCTCCAACGCCGTAATGGCCATGCCTGGTCATGAAGCACAATCATCATATCAGCAGAAACCCTGGATGAACAGAAGGGTTTGGCAGAAGCATCATTTTTACAATGATCGTTATAACCCTCATCGGGATTCAGAGGTCGCTTGTGCCTGCTTCCTGCGACAGGCACGTGTCATGTCAATCACTTCTTTTACGATAAAGTAGGTCATGGACCCTGTGGAAACCATCAGGTATACAAGGACAGCGACAGCCACCATCTTACAATCCTCCACACCCTCTCCTTAAGGCCGCTCCGAATCCGCAAGTGTTAGGAGAAGAGGTTCTAAGGTCATGGGTTCAGATACAGTAATAGCGACATGATGGCGTCTTTTGTGTGCGGTGCGATGGCTGGGTTTGTCGAGACGGGGGTGTGCCATCCCCTCGACACGGTCAAGACGAGGATGCAGGTGAGGGGGAATGGTCTGGCATCGACGATCCGATCGGTGTGGGATCGGGGTGGGTTTTACAGGGGGATCGTGCCGGTATGGGCAGGCGTCATTCCGAAGAATGCGGTGCGCTTCTCGGTCTTTGATCGTTTGATGGTCGCGACGGAGGGGTCGTCGTTCGTGAGCGGGCTGGGGGCGGGTGCGGTCGAGGCCGTCCTGGTGGTCAACCCGTCCGATATCGTCAAGATCCGTCTCCAGACCGCGGCGTCCATCCGGGATGCCGAAAAGCCGACGATCGCCAGGATCATTGCCGAGGAGAATCTTCGTCTGTTCACCAAGGGCGTGGCCATGACGATCGTCCGGCAGTCGTCCAACCAGGCGACCAACTTTTTTGTCCATAGGAGGCTCAGGGACGACCTTGGGTTCCACACCATGGCCGCCGGCTTCATCTCCGGGGCTATCGGACCGATCCTCAA
>Ga0214917_10001759_pt1 | contig 27589 bp, 22 predicted proteins | sample LL_1208_BB_MetaG_FD_177983 | JGI IMG/M metagenome (GOLD analysis project Ga0214917, IMG submission 177983) | Freshwater microbial communities from Lake Lanier, Atlanta, Georgia, United States - LL_1208_BB | ecosystem: Environmental > Aquatic > Freshwater > Lake | place: USA: Georgia | collected... | reverse complement strand
CAAGGAGAAAAAGGCGAGAAGGGTGAAAAAGGCGAAACCGGAGAAACAGGAGCAAAAGGTGAAAAAGGAGATCAAGGAGCAACAGGATTAACTGGCGCCACCGGATTGACCGGTGCGACAGGTTTATCGGGCGCAACTGGACCTCAAGGATTAAAAGGAGATAAAGGCGAAATTGGTTTAACTGGCGCGCAAGGTTTGAAAGGGGATACAGGTGCATCGGGTGCGCAAGGATTAATGGGTGCACAAGGATTAACGGGTGCACAAGGATTAACGGGTGCGCAAGGTTTGAAAGGTGATACGGGATTACAAGGTGCAACAGGTGATACGGGCGCTAAAGGCGATACTGGTTTGCAAGGACCAAAAGGTGACACGGGAGCGACTGGTGCAACTGGCGCTACGGGCGCAACTGGTCCTTCAAATGTTCAAGTAGGAAATGTAACTTTCTCAACGTCACTTTCAGGCATTGGTGGAGCAAGTATCAATTCAAGCGGATTTGCAACTCTGCAAGCCGGCAAGAGTTATGTGTTCGATGTTTTAATTTGGGGAAGTTCAACAGGAAGCACTCAACACATTGAATTTTCTATTGCGGCTATTGATCAATCTCCAACCATCTCAAGTTACTGGATAACGTCTAGCGCTAATGCCTATAGGTCCGGTACTCCTCAATCCGAAAGATCTTTCTATGCTCGAGTAGTGGTTAACGGCTCCAGCACGACAGCTAACTATCAATTGAGAGTTAGGATCGCTGCAGGTTTTCCGATTGATACTTCAGAGGCAATTACTTTTTCCGGTGGGTTCACTGGACTTCTAGTCGGTAGCGTTAATTGATTAGTAAAAGAATGGAGCGGGCGACGGTAATCGAAACCGCGTAACTAGCTTGGAAGGCTAGGGCTCTACCATTGAGCTACGCCCGCACATTTCTGTTGTGTTCTTCCTCTGGGGCGGTATCCGTCCCTGAGGGGGAGCAGGATAACCGCTTCAGTATCAGCTCAGGTAATTGGTTCTCGATTTTTCATCTAGACTCTGCAACCTGCGCCGCGGGGCGTAGCGTAGTGGCTAGCGCGCCTGCTTTGGGAGCAGGAGACCGTGGGTTCGAATCCCTCCGCCCCGACCAGATCTAATAAATAAGTCAGGAGTCATGTGAAAAGCGCTGTCGAAACAATTTCAGCTACACGAGTTCGAATTTCAATCGATGTCGATTTCACTGATCTTGAACCACATGTAAAGCGTGCATATCAATCAATCTCGGAAAGAATTGTTATTCCTGGTTTCCGTAAAGGAAAAGTTCCACGTGCCATGATCGATCAACGCGTTGGTCGCGGTGCGGTTCTCGATGAAGCAATCAATAACGCTCTTCCTGATTTCTATACCCAAGCTGCTCGAGAAAACGATGTACTCGTTGTGGGTCGTCCTTCCGTAGATATTAAAGAATTGAAAGATAACGAGCTTGTTAAGTTTGAAGTTGAAGTGGATGTTCGCCCAGAAATCGCTCTTCCTGATTTTTCCAAGATTGAAATTAGCGTTGATGATGTATCAGTCGCAGATAAGGATGTGGAAGAGCAGATCGAAGCTCTGCGTATCCGCTTTGGAACTCTCACAACAGTTGAGAAAGATGCTGCTTCTGGAGACTTTGTTTCTATAGATCTTGTTGCACGAGTAGATGGCAAGGAAGTTGAAGGCGGAAGCGCAAATAACATCTCGTATGAAGTTGGCTCAAACCGCATGATTGATGGACTTGATGCCGCTCTTGAAGGAATGAAAGTTAACGATTCAAAGAAATTCAATACTCAACTCGTTGGAATGCAAGAGGGCGAGACTGGTGAAGTTGAAGTGACTTTGAAGGCCGTTAAGAAGCGTGAGCTTCCAGAACTTAATGATGAGTTTGCCAAACTTGCCAGTGAGTTTGAAACACTTAAAGAATTAGAAGCAGATGTGCGTGAACGTCTGAAGCGATTGAAGGCGATGGAACAAGGCGCGCAAGCTCGTGACAATCTCTTGAAAATGTTGCTCGATACAGTTGAAATTCCAGTTCCTGAAAACCTTGTTAATGATGAGGTTCATGACCATCTCGAGAAGGAAAATCGCCTCGACGATGAAACTCATCGCAAGGAAGTCACAGAAGAGATAACCCGCTCAGTCCGTGGAGATTTCTTACTTGATGCAATTGTTAAAGCAGAGGAAGTCCAAGTTTCCGAAGCTGAGCTAACTGAGTATTTGATTCGCACGGCTGCTCGTTACCAAATGACTCCTGATCAGTTCGCACAACAGATCACTCAAGCGGGACAGGTTGCGACGTTGATGGCAGAAGTGGCGCGGACCAAGGGACTTGCAATTGCTCTCGAGCGCGTCAAAGTTAAAGATGCATCAGGAAATGTTGTGGACCTCTCAGCGCTTGCTCCAAAGAAAGCCGAAGAGCCAGAAGCCTAAATCGCTCCGCCCTGAGCGAACATCACAGGATTTTCCCTTTTCGAGGAAGCATTTTGGCCCGTTGAGCGTTAAGGTCACTACATAACTTTTATCAGGAGGAATTTGTGGAGCTCATTACCCCACGCCTAGCGACATCAGGTGCCGGTGGATTAGACGATCAGGTCTATAACCGCTTGCTTAAGGAACGAATTATTTTCCTTGGCTCTGTTGTCGAAGACACTATGGCAAATGCAATTGCCGCCCAGATGCTTTTGCTCGCGGCTGAAGATCCTGAGAAAGATATTTACCTTTACATCAATTCACCTGGCGGCTCAATCTCTGCAGGTATGGCAATTTACGACACGATGCAATACATCAAGAATGATGTTGCAACTGTTGCAATGGGACTTGCTGCTTCGATGGGTCAATTCTTATTGTGCGCAGGAGCCCCTGGCAAGCGTTATGCGCTTCCACACGCTCGCATCATGATGCACCAACCATCTGGTGGAATCGGTGGAACAGCATCAGACATTAAAATTCAAGCAGAACAAATGTCCTTCACCAAGAAAAAGATGGCAGAACTCATTGCTCATCACACAGGACAAAAAATAGACACAATCACTGCGGATTCAGATCGTGATCGTTGGTTTACTGCAGAAGAAGCCAAGGAATATGGCTTTGTTGATCATGTTGTTAAGTCGGCCGGACAAGTTTCAGGAAGTGGCGGTACAGCGCGATGAAAATAAATGACATTCACAATCGTTACGTACTTCCCACAATCGAAGAGCGCACCGCATATGGCTACAAGCGCCTTGATCCGTATACAAAGTTATTTGAAGAGCGCATTATTTTCCTTGGACAAGGAATTGATGACACAGTCGCAAATGATGTGATGGCCCAGCTCCTGACTCTTGAATCTATGGATCCTGATCGTGACATCATGATGTACATCAATTCACCTGGCGGATCTTTCACCGCGTTAACCGCGATTTATGACACGATGCAGTTCGTCCGCCCCGATGTCATGACAATCTGTTTAGGACAAGCGGCTTCTGCTGCAGCAGTCCTCCTTGCTGGCGGAACAGCAGGAAAGCGTTATGCACTTGAGCATTCTCGAATCTTGATTCACCAGCCATATAGCGAAGGTGGCGGACAAGGATCAGATATCGAAATCCAAGCTCGCGAAGTTCTCCGTATGCGTGAACTTTTGGAAGAGATGTTGTCAAAGCACTCTAAGAAGTCCAAGGAGGAAATAGGCAAAGACATCGAACGCGACAAGATTCTTACCGCTGCTGAAGCCGTCGAATATGGTCTTGTCGATCAGATCTTGGCTTCACGTAAAGCTTCCTCAAAGAAGTAATCACCCGCGTAATAGCGGCAATTACTCTCAGGGCGAACACGTTTCGCCCACCTCAACCGCGCTCGCCGATTTACGATTAGAGCCTTCCCTAACGAAAGTAGGCGTTCTGTGACTCGCATCGGTGAAAGCGGCGATCTTCTTAAGTGTTCCTTCTGTGGCAAAACCCAGAAACAAGTCAAGAAATTAATCGCTGGCCCTGGCGTCTATATCTGCGATGAATGCATTGATCTCTGTAATGAAATCATCGAAGATGAATTAAGCGAAGCTTCGTCTGAAGGTCTCAAAGAACTACCTAAACCACAAGAAATTTACGATTTTCTTGACCAATATGTCATTGGCCAAGATCGTGCAAAGAAATCACTCTCGGTTGCTGTCTATAACCACTATAAGAGAATTAAGGCGGGCGATCGTCACCGCGAAGAAGGCGTAGAACTCTCAAAGAGCAACATTCTTTTGCTTGGCCCAACCGGATGCGGAAAAACACTTCTCGCACAAACTCTGGCGCGCATGCTCAATGTTCCATTTGCTATTGCTGATGCAACTGCTCTAACTGAAGCAGGATATGTTGGCGAAGATGTCGAGAATATTCTTCTGAAGTTGATCCAGGCTGCAGACTTTGATGTAAAGAAAGCAGAAACGGGAATTATCTATATTGATGAAATCGATAAGGTTGCACGAAAGAGTGAAAACCCTTCGATCACACGTGACGTTTCAGGCGAAGGTGTACAACAAGCGCTATTGAAGATTCTGGAAGGCACAACTGCTTCTGTGCCACCACAAGGTGGACGCAAACATCCGCACCAAGAATTTATTCAAATTGACACCACAAATGTGCTCTTTATTGTTGGTGGAGCATTTGCTGGACTTGAGAAAATTATCGAAGGACGTAAAGGCAAGGCTGGCGTTGGATTTAACGCCACACTTCAGACCGACAAAGATAAGCAAACCAATGATCCGTTTGCAGATGTCATGCCAGAAGATCTATTGAAATTCGGCATGATTCCTGAGTTTATTGGCCGTCTGCCAATTGTTACATCGGTAGAAAGCCTTGATCGAGCTGCTCTTCTCCAGATTCTTACCGAACCAAAGAATGCTCTTGTACGTCAATATCAACATCTCTTTGAAATGGATGATGTGGAATTTGAAATCACAAAGGAAGCACTTGAAGTAATCGCTGACCAAGCTATCGCGCGAGGCACAGGAGCGCGAGGACTACGTGCCATTATGGAAGAAGTTCTCCTTCCTGTTATGTATGAAGTGCCGAGCAAGAAAGAAATTGGCAAGGTGCTCGTTACTCCAGAAGTGATTACCGCAAAGGCTGCTCCGACTTATCTTGAGCGCGGACCAAATAGCGTGAAGCGTTCTGCGAAACGTGGAGAAGAGAAGACCGCTTAATAATCGGTAGTATCTCGCCTTATGTCAGAGTTGCCTTCACAATTTTCTCCTAGTGAGATTGAAGGTGCGCTCTACCAAAAATGGCTCGACGCTGGATATTTCAAAGCTGATTCTCAATCTTCAAAACAACCTTTCTCAATAGTAATTCCACCACCCAACGTCACCGGTAGCCTCCACATTGGCCATGCTTTGGATCACACAATTCAAGATTTATTGACTCGCATGAAGCGAATGAAAGGTTATGAAACTCTCTGGCTTCCAGGAATGGATCACGCAGGTATCGCTACCCAGAATGTTGTTGAAAAACAATTAGCAGCTCAAGGAAAGTCTCGTCATGACCTTGGCCGTGAAGAATTTGTTAAAAAAGTTTGGTCATGGAAGGCGGAATCAGGCGGCGCAATCCTTGGCCAGATGAAACGACTTGGCGATAGCGTTGATTGGAGTCGAGAACGCTTCACGATGGATGAAGGACTATCCGAGGCAGTTCTGACTATTTTTAAGCGACTTTATGATTCTGGTCTTATTTACCGCGCCGAAAAAATCATTAATTGGTGCCCGCGTTGCTTAACGGCGCTCTCGGATATTGAAGTTGACCATAGCGATGATGCCGGTGAATTTGTTCAAGTTCGTTACGGTGATGATGAATTAAGCATCACGGTTGCCACAACTCGTCCTGAAACGATGTTAGGTGATGGCGCGGTCGCTGTTCATCCGAGCGATGAACGCTATAAGCACATGATTGGTAAGTCAGTGCTACTTCCATTAGTGAACCGAATGATTCCTATCATTGCCGACGAGTTAGTAGAACCAGAATTTGGTACTGGCGCTGTAAAAGTTACTGCAGCACATGATCCCAATGACTTTGAGATGGGTATGCGCCATAACGTTCCGCTTATAGTGATTATGAATGAGCATGGAATTATGGAAGGCACAGGCACAGAATTTGATGGCATGGATCGCTTCGATGCTCGAAAAGCAGTAGTTGAAAAACTACGAAGCATGGGTCGTGTAGTTTCAGAAAAGCGTCCATATATTCACGCAGTTGGACATTGCTCGCGTTGCGATACAACGGTTGAACCGAGACTTTCAAAGCAATGGTTCGTAAAAGTTGCACCACTTGCGAAGGCAGCCGGCGATGCCGTTCGCGATGGCAAAGTAAAGATTGATCCTGTCTCAATGGAGCCGAGATATTTTGAATGGGTCGACAACATGCATGACTGGTGTATCTCACGCCAACTTTGGTGGGGGCACCGAATTCCTGTTTGGTATGGACCAAATGGCGAAGTGGTTGTAGTTGGTCCTGGTGAAAGCGCACCTGCAGGTTACGAACAAGATCCAGATGTTCTTGATACCTGGTTCTCTTCAGCGCTCTGGCCATTTTCAACTCTTGGCTGGCCCAACAACACTGATGACTTAAAGAAGTTCTATCCCACAAGCGTTTTGGTCACTGGCTACGACATTCTTTTTTTCTGGGTTGTTCGCATGATGTTATTTGGTCTTTTTGCTATGGATGGAGTTCCGCCATTTAAGGTCATTGCCCTTCACGGTTTAGTACGCGATAAACATGGCAAGAAAATGAGTAAATCTCGCGGCAATACTGTCGACCCACTTGAGTTTATGGATAAGTACGGATCAGATGCGCTGCGTTTTACATTAGCGCGCGGAGCCAATCCTGGAACTGATCAAGCGCTTGCAGAAGAGTGGATTGGTGGGGCTCGCAACTTTGCAACAAAGGTATGGAATGCATCTCGATTTGCGATGATGAATGGCGCAAACGTAAATGGACCACTTCCGGAACGCTCTGAACTTAATCATATTAATCGCTGGATATTGAGCCGTCTTGAGACAACTATAAGAAATGTTGATTATCTCTTCGAAACGTTTGAATTTGCTAAGGGCTGTGAAGAAATTTATCACTTCGCTTGGGATGAAGTCTGCGATTGGTACCTCGAGTTAATCAAAGACGCATTTGCTAAGGGTGGAGTTGATGCTGATAAAACTCGTCGCGTCCTTGGACATGTTCTTGATCAATTGCTTCGCCTAATGCACCCAACAATGCCATTCCTTACTGAGGCGCTGTGGACTGCTCTAACTTCGGGTGAATCACTCGTTATTTCTGATTGGCCAACCGCGAAAGAAGCGAAGGAAGATACCGAGGCAGTTCGCGTTGTTGAAGATTTACAACGACTTATCACTGAAATTCGTCGCTTCAGAAGCGATCAAGGAATTAAGACTTCTGCGCGTGTAATTGCCAAAATAGATGGTCTTGCTGGCGCGCTTGCTGACTACGAATCAGCGCTTCGTTTCTTGGTCCGTCTTGATGTTCCCGGAGATGCATTTAAGCCGAGCGCAAAGATAGAGGTAGGCGATTTTGTTGTTCACTTTGACTTAACTGGAAGCATTGATGTCAAAGCTGAACGCGCTCGCCTAACGAAAGATCTTGAAGCAATCAAAAAAGATCAAGATACAGCTCGCGTTAAGTTAGAAAACGAAAATTTCATGTCTAAGGCTCCAATGGATGTTGTGAAAACAATCCGGGATCGAATGGAGTTTTGTGAGACAGAAATTGCGCGAATCAATGCGCTACTTGTTGCCTTACCTAAAGATTAATAATGACCAGCAAAGATGACCTTGAGCGTCTTGATGCGATAGAAAAAGCTCTCCTTAATCGCTGGCCCGAAACCAGAATCGCTCCAACACTAGATCGCATCGCAGCTTTGGCCGATGCTCTCGGTTCTCCGCAATTGTCATATCCCACACTTCACATCGCCGGAACAAATGGAAAGACGACAACGACACGTCTGATTGATTCTTTATGTTCTCATCTCGGAATGCGCACAGGCCGATTTACCAGTCCTCACCTAGAGAGTTTCTTGGAGCGCATATCAATTAACGGCGAACCAATTTCACCTGAAGGCATGATTGCTACGTATAACGATATTGCTCAATATCTAGATCTGATCGATTCAAGAATGCCGAACAAACTCTCATTCTTTGAATCAATGTGCGCGCTTGCCTTTGTAGCCTTTGCCGAGTTTCCCGTCGATGTTGGCATATTCGAATGTGGAATGGGGGGAGAGTGGGACTCCACAAACGTCATCAACGCAGATGTTTCAGTTATCACTCCAATCGGCTTTGATCATATGGAATACCTAGGCGACACCCTAGAAAAAATAGCTTTAACGAAGTCAGGAATTATCAAAGAGAGCTCATTCGCAGTTTTGGCTCGCCAAGAACCTGAAGTTGCTCAGGTTTTGATGCATAAGTGCGCTCAGGTCGATGCGACCCCCATTAGGGAAGGTATTGAGTACAGCGTAAGAAATCGAGCGCTAGCGGTTGGCGGGCAACTTATTTCTATCGCGGGAGTCTATGGCGAGTACAACGATCTTTTCTTACCTCTCCATGGTTCACATCAAGCATCTAACGCGGCTACAGCAATAGCTGCGGTGGAAGTTTTTGCCGGTGAAAGCAAATTGGATGAAGAGGTAGTTCGTGAAGCGCTGGTAAGTGCCACATCTCCTGGTCGTTGTGAAGTTATCATGCGTAATCCCACAGTAATCATCGATGCAGCTCATAATCCTCATGGTGCTCAATCGTTAAAGAAAACTATCGTTGAAGAGTTTGACTTTGAATCAATCATTGGAGTTGTGGCTCCCATGGGAGATAAGGATGTTGATGGAATTCTGGAAGAGCTTGAGAGCGTGATAGGCCGCTTAATTGTCTCGAAGAATTCATCTCATCGCGCTGCTGACTTATCAGAACTAAAATCCATCGCAGATGGAATTTTCGGAAGTGATCGGGTAACTGCAATTGAGTCACTTCAAGAGGCACTTGTTAAAGCAATAGAACAAGCAAAGTTGGATAATGGGGTAAGCGATTCAAACACAGCAGTTCTTGTCGCAGGCTCTGTGATTACCGCCGGCGAGGCTCGCGGAATTATTAGACGTCTGAAGGAGAAACGTTAATGAAGATGTTAGCGCGCAACGTTCTCGTGATGGAAATTTTTATTATGGGCTTTGCGCTACTTCTTGCAAAAGATCTTCCCAGTACAAATGGGCTCATTTTTGGTGGAGTCATCGCACTTCTTGCTTTTCTGGCTGCGGGAACGTTAAAGCGGAAGACAGGTTGGATCCTGGGTTGGATAGTTCAAATTCTGATGGTTTCCTATGGTTTTGTTGTATTCACAATGTTCTTTCTGGGGGCGATATTCCTTGGATTATGGGTTGCTGCCATCGTGGTGGGTCGCAAGGGTGAGGCCGCACGAGCGGCTTTTGCCGAGGGTCGCGAAGGTAAAAATTCACAATAGACTTGCCCCGTGACTAACTCGACTTCCTCATCTCAACGCACGCTAATTCTGGTTAAACCAGATGGAGTGCGCCGCGGACTAGTTGGCGAAGTTATTGCGCGGATTGAACGTAAGGGATATTCAATTTCTGCGTTACGCATGTTAACTGCAGAGAAGTCTATGCTCGAAGCGCATTATGCAGAACATCAAGGAAAACCTTTTTACGAGCCGCTCATGGATTTCATGCTCTCTGGACCAATCGTTGCGATGATTGCAGAAGGTGAAAGAGTTATTGAAGGTTTCCGTTCTCTTGCTGGCGCTACTGATCCAACTGTTGCAGCTCCAGGTTCGATTCGAGGAGACCTCGCTCGAGATCAAGGCACACGAGTTGTTCAAAACATCGTTCATGGTTCTGATTCTGTTGAGTCAGCAGAGCGAGAAATCAAGATCTTCTTCCCCAACTTGTAAGGAGTAAAAAAGATGGCAAACCAAGCTAACCGGTGGACATTCTTAGGTCGCGATATGGCGATCGATCTAGGTACCGCAAATACCTTGGTCTATGTTCGAGGTAAAGGCATCGTTCTTAATGAGCCAAGCGTGGTTGCTGTAAATCAAGAGACCGGTGCTGTCCTTGCTGTCGGAACTGAAGCAAAGAAAATGATTGGCCGTACTCCAGGAAGTATTGTCGCAATCCGTCCACTCAAAGATGGCGTTATCGCAGACTTTGATACGACTGCTCTGATGATTAAGTACTTTATCCGCCAAGTTCACAAGCGGACTTACTTAGCAAAACCGCGCATCGTTATCTGTGTTCCCTCAGGTATCACAGGCGTTGAACAGCGCGCCGTTAAAGATGCTGGATACGAAGCAGGCGCACGTAAGGTTTACATCATTGAAGAACCAATGGCAGCTGCAATCGGTGCAGGACTACCTATCCATGAACCAACAGGCAATATGGTCGTTGATATTGGTGGCGGAACCACAGAAGTTGCTGTTATCTCTCTAGGCGGAATCGTTACAGCTCTTTCAATTCGCGTTGGCGGAGACGAGTTAGACCACGCAATCATGAATTGGGTGAAGAAAGAATTCTCTCTCATGTTAGGTGAGCGCACAGCTGAAGAAATCAAAATGGCGATTGGTTCGGCATATCCACTTCGCGATGAACCTGATGCTGAAATCCGTGGACGCGATCTTGCAACCGGACTTCCTAAGACAATCGTCGTATCGTCAGAAGATATTCGCAAAGCACTTGAGGAACCTGTGAATGCAATTGTTAATGCAGTTAAGAACACTCTAGATAAAACTCCTCCAGAACTTGCTGCAGATCTCATGGATCGCGGAATTGTTCTCACAGGTGGAGGAGCGCTCCTCAAAGGTCTTGATGAGAGATTGCGCCATGAAACCGGAATGCCAATTCATGTTTCTGAGCGTCCACTTCAAGCTGTTGTAGAGGGATCCGGCAAGTGCGTTGAAGAATTCGAAGCTTTAGAGAAAGTTTTAATCTCCGAGCCTCGCCGATAGATAATTTATGGCGAACCGAGGAACCAATAGAACGCGACTCCTATGGGTCTCGCTCTTGGTCACTTCGCTATTCCTGATTACTCTCGATTTGCGTGGGGTCAGTCTGATTTCTTCAATTCGAAATGGCACACAAAGTTTCTTAGCTCCAATTCAGCGCGTTGGAAGCAATTTCCTCTCGCCAATCAGCAATCTCTTTGAAGATATTACAAATTTAGGACGCACTAAATCGAAGATTGATGCACTCCGAGCTGAGAATGAATCACTAAAAAGCCAACTGATTCTCAATGAAAATGCCGTTGGAGAATTAGAGCAGCTCAAGGGCGTTTTAGATCTAGCCGGTAAGGCTCGATTCAAAGTTGTTTCTGCTCGCGTAATTAGTAAAGGCGGTACCGGAACTTTCGGCGAAACAATTGTGCTGGACTCCGGTACTAATGCCGGGATAAAGCGCGACATGACAGTAATCGCGGCAAGTGGACTTGTCGGAGTAGTGAAGTCCACAACAGCAACATCCGCTGTTGTTTTGTTGATGAGTGATCCATCCTTCCGAATCGGCGTGCGCGTAGCGGGTAGCCAAGATATGGGAATTCTTTCGGGTGAAGGTGAAGGAAAGTTCTCCTTGAGAATGCTCAGCGCTACCGGGCAGATCAAAACTGGAGATGTGCTTCTATCTCGCGGAAGTTCAGGAGATAAACCATTTGTGCCAGGCGTTCCAGTCGGAAAAGTAATTACTGTTGATAATGCCACGGGTCAATTAACAAAACAGGGAAGAGTTCAAGGTTTTGTAGATCTCAATGCGCTAGGTGTTGTTAGCGTAGTTATCGGAAATATTGGTGGAAATCCTGGAGATGCTTTAGTGCCACAAGCGCCTCGTCCCGCGCCTACTGTAACAATTTTTGTAACTCCCACACCTACTGCAAAAGAGTAGAGCTGTGACTTTAAATCGCCTACCATTAATTTTTGGAATCTTTTTCATGATGTTCTTGTTTCAAGAAGCTCTACTCGATCGAATTGATTTCTTTGTTGGTGGATTTTCTCTTTATCTAGCTTTCTTTATGGCATGGATTATGCAAGATGAAAGAAACAGCGCCGTGACTACCGGCTTTATCGCTGGTTTTATTCTCGATTTATCTCCAACGCTTGAGGCGCCATTCGGATTATGGACATTAGTTCTTACCGGAATGAGTTACATTCTTGCCACAAATGTGAGAGCAGCACTTGACTCTGAATTAAGTCCAGTTGTGATGACGGCGGTAACGGTATTTGGAAGTTCAATTGCTCTCATCCTCTTCCTTTTGTTTGGCACAATTCTGGGGCAAGACGTTGGATCGGGCGCATATGTCACGCAAGAGATAATTGGAAATGCGCTCTGGGCGCTTTTGCTTTCACCAATATACATTCCTGTAACTATCGCTCTTTATCGAGGCACTCTTACTGCGAGGAATCGCTAAATGCGTAATCGCTCGCAACTCAGCCTATTTGTAGTACAAGTATTTGTAGCGTCATTGATGCTTGCTCTCGTAGGACGTCTTTTTTACCTCCAAATAGCAGATGGCCCTAGGTACCAAGAAGCGGCGCTGGATATTCAAAGTCGAGATATCGTAACTCCAGCGCTGCGCGGATTGATTGTCGATAATGAAGGAAACCTTCTCGCCACAAACAAGGCTGGATTGATGGTGACCGCGGATCGGTCAGTTCTTGATAAACAAAGAGATAAAGGTGAGTCCGTACTTTCGCGCGTGGCAGAGATTTTGAAATTGGATTATGCCGACATTTATGCGCGAACCCGACTTTGCGGTGAACTTGCCAAAGGTGATCGGAATGGTTGCTGGAATGGCAATCGCTATCAACCAATTCCAATCACAAAAGAAGCAACCGAGAATCAGGTACTCACAATACTCGAACAATCTGATCTCTTTCCTGGAATTGGAGCGGAGCCAGTATCGATTCGCTCTTACCCGGGATACGCAGGAGAACGCGCAACGCACGTCCTGGGATATTTAGGGCCTATTACGGAAGCTGATTTAAATAACGAAAAAGGGAAGCGTTACTATCGCAATGAATTGATTGGTAAAGCGGGAATAGAAGTTGTTTATGACGATGCCATGCGAGGTAAAGCTGGAGTAAAAACTGTAATTGTTGATCGAAAGGAAGCCGTAACACAGGAATCACGCAATACCCCATCTGTTCCTGGAAATCATGTCATTCTCAACATCAACGCGAAGCTCCAAGCGGCAGTTGAACAAGAGTTAAAGAACGCTGTATTGCGCGCACGAGGGATGGGTTATCGTGGTGATTCAGGCGCTGCAATTGTTCTAGATGTTAAGACAGGTGGAGTTCTGGCGATGGCCTCCTATCCAGATTACGATCTAAATATTTGGGAGAATGGGATCACAGTAAAACAAGCGAAAAATCTTTATAGTCCGAAATCTGGAGTGCCGGCGTTATCGCGCGCGATTCAAGGAACTTTTGCTCCAGCATCCACTTTTAAAGTTGTTTCATTATCGGCAGCGGTTGAAGCGGGCTACAGCCTGAAAGATACTTATTTGTGTCCGGCTGAAGTGCAGATCGGTAATCGCACATTCCGTAACTTTGATAGCAAGGCAGCGGGTCGAATCAATCTAACGACCGCAATTGCAATTTCCTGTGATTCGATCTGGTACCAGATTGCTTATGACGAATGGGTCCGTGATGGGGGATTGAAGCCAAAATCGGAACCTAATGATTACTTCTTCAAGACCGCATCTGGATTTGGAGTTGGTAAGAAGACAGGCATAGATCTTCCTTCAGAATTGAAGGGTCGGCTACCCAATCGTGATTGGAAAACCGCTTGGTACCAAAAAAGTAAAGATTTTTATTGTAATTATGAAAGTCGAGCCAAGAAGTCTCAACTCACCCAATATTTGATTGAGCTAGCTCGGGAAAACTGCATTGATGGCGACAAGGTTCGCGCTGGTGACATGGTTAACTTTTCAATTGGTCAAGGAGATACATTAATGACACCGCTTCAGATGGCTGTTATGTACTCTGCTATTGCTAATGGAGGAAATCTTGTCGTTCCACAAATTGCAAAAGCCATTGTCGAACCGAGCGGAAGAGTTGTAAAGAAATTTGCTCCTCAAGTAAGTGGAACACTTCCTATCGAAAAAAGCACTTTGAAGTTTCTACAAAATGCTCTCCGGGCAGTTGTGACCTCAGGTACCGCTCGTGGAGCTTTTGCTGGAGTTGGAGTTGAGATAAGCGGTAAGACTGGTACTGGTCAAGTTTTCGGTAGAAATCTCGATGGATCAAGTAAAGATGACACATCATGGTTCGCATCATTCGCGCCAAGCAAAAAACCACAATACGCAGTTGTGATGATGGTCAGCCAAGGAGGTTTTGGTGCTAGCGCAAGCGGCGTCGGTGTTAGAAAAATATATGAACATATTTTTGGAACCAATGGTCAAGTTGCAATCTTCCCGAATGGAATACCAACCACTCTTCCTCGAATTGATGCATCGAAAGGTTCGTTATCGTGACGACATCTTTTATGAGACGCGGAAAAGAGAAGCGCGGTTTCTTCTCCGGTTCTGATCGCATTATGAATTCGGCGGTTTTGCTACTGCTTATTATGGGAATTCTCTTGGTATATGCAGCGACAAGAGATTGGTTCGCTTCAAATGGACTGGACCCCGAGTATTACTTAAAGCGACAGATCATTAACGTGATTATTGGTATTGCGCTGGCGTACGGAACAACCATTATTGATTACCGCTTATTACGAGCATATACCCCCATCGTTTGGGGAGTAGGAGTCCTTGGATTAATCATTGTGCTTATTCCGGGTCTTGGTTCAACAGTGAATGGGGCGAAGTCTTGGATTTCTTTCCCGGGTGGCTTTCAAATTCAGCCCGCAGAGTTAGCAAAGATTTCAATCATCGTCGGAATGGCTCTCATTCTCTCTGAGCGAATTGCTGGAGAAGATGAACCGACTGATCGACAAGTCATGCAATCTCTTGCGGTTGCGGCATTGCCAATACTCTTGATTGTTGCACAGCCAGATCTTGGAACTGTTTTGATCATCGCTGCTTGCATCATCACAATGATTGCTGTCTCAGGAGCTCGTTTACGTTGGGTGATTGGATTACTCATTGTTGGGATAACCGGTGCTTACATAGCTGTCGCAAGCGGAGAAGTTAGCCAGTACCAATTAAATCGACTTCGATCCTTCGTAGACCCTTCGGCAGACCCGCAAGCCAGTGGTTACCAACTTCGACAAGCTCGTATCACAATTGGTTCTGGAGGATTTTTTGGAAAAGGTTTATTTGATGGCCCCCAAACAAATGGTCGTTTTGTTCCAGAACAACATACCGACTTCATCTTTACCGTTGCAGGTGAAGAGGTTGGTTTCTTAGGTGCTGGCTTAATACTGATTCTGTACATTGTAATTTTGATGAGAGCTTTCGCAATTGCTCGACGTACCAATGATTTGTTTGGTCGAATGGTTTGCGTGGGTGTTATCGCTTGGTTCTCATTTCAAATCTTTGAAAATATAGGAATGACGATGGGCTTAATGCCCATGACTGGAGTTCCACTTCCATTCCTTTCCTATGGTGGTTCAAGTATGTTTGCTAATCTGATTGGAATTGGCTTACTTCAAAACGTCTACCAACGGACCCGATAAAGCCGACATCCACACGGGAATTAGGCGGGAAACCGCCTTTTCTGCCATACTTCACCTGTTCGAATCGCCTCACGTTCTTGAGGTCGCCAGGACCGCTCTTTAGGTGCGGTCGGCTGATCCAGATAAAGGCGCCACCAGAAGATTTTTAAGCATATGCCTGAAAGGGCATTACAAAAGGATTTGATCGTATGGCTGATGAGCCAAAAAAAGTGCGTAAGCGCGCTGTAAAGAAAAGTTCAACGAAAGCTTCTGCTGATTCTCAGGCAAGCGACGCTCCAACAAAAGAGAAGAAATCAAAAGCCGCAGGCGTAATTCCTGCTCCGATTTTCCAAGCTGCTCCGGTAGTTGCCGCTGCTCCGAAAGCGCGTCCAAATCAGAAGTCAACTTCCCAGAAGTCACCCGCCCAGAAGTCGCCTGCAAAGAGCAGTGACGTTGTCTCTGATTCGGAAACCGACAATGAGAATCGACGCCGCCGACGTCGTAGAGGCGGACGAGGACGCCGCCGTTCCGATAAAGAAGGTGGAGAACAGAATTCGCAAGAGACATCACAATCTCCCGTAATTGATGATGAGAGTCCAACCTCCGTCGGTTTTAAGAAACGCCGCCGCCGTCGTCGCTCTGGCTCGGATGGAGTTACTCCAGGAGAAGTCGTTGAAGAAGATGGCGTGGTTGCCGTTGTAAAAGTTCGTGAAGCGCGCCCAGCTCAAGAACGTCCTGCGCGCGAGCGAAAGAATTTTGATCGAAATGATCGAGGTAATCGCAATGATCGTCGTTTCAGAGATCGGGATAGAGACCGTGATCGTGGGCGTGACCGTGATCGTGGACGCTATGGGGAATACCGTGAAAATCGCCGTCGTGGAACAATTCTTACCGACGCTGAATTCTTAGCGCGTAGAGAATCTGTCGATAGAGAGATGTTGGTGCGCCAACAAGGAGATCGCACTCAGATTGCAATCTTGGAAGACAATATTCTCGTTGAACATTACGTTAATCGAAATAGCAATATCTCTTACGTAGGCAACGTTTATCTTGGAAAAGTTCAGAATGTTCTGCCTTCAATGGAAGCGGCTTTCGTTGATATTGGCAAAGGACGTAACGCTGTTCTTTACGCAGGTGAGGTTAATTGGGATGCTGCTGGTCTTACCGATAACCAAGAGCGGAAGATTGAGCGAGTACTCAAAACTGGGCAATCTGTTCTCGTTCAAGTAACTAAAGATCCCATCGGACAGAAAGGCGCACGTCTAACAAGTCAGATTTCACTACCTGGCCGATATTTAGTTTACGTTCCTGGTGGTGGAATGAGTGGAATTTCTCGCCGCCTACCCGATTCAGAGCGCGCACGCCTCAAAGACATTCTTAAAGGTCTCATCACTGATGAAGAAGGCGTCATCGTCCGAACTGCCGCAGAAGGCGCATCTGATGAAGAACTCACTCGTGATGTTGTTCGTCTCAAAGCGCAATGGGAAGATATTAAGAAGAAGTCAGAAAACACCAGCACCAACGCTCCAACCTTGCTCTATGGGGAGCCAGACTTAACAGTTCGCGTGATCCGTGATATTTTCAATGAAGATTTCCGCAAACTCACTGTTCAGGGTGATGGCGCTTGGGAAGATATAAATAATTATCTTGGTCATATCGCTCCAGAACTTCTTGCAAAGATTGAGAAATGGACAGGAACGAAGGACCTATTCACAGAAAATCGTGTAGATGAACAACTAGCTAAAGCCCTTGACCGGAAAGTTTATTTGCCTTCAGGTGGTTCACTTGTTATTGATCGCACTGAAGCGATGGTTGTTATTGACGTCAACACAGGAAAGTTCATTGGTAAAGGTGGAAATCTCGAAGAGACTGTCACAAAAAACAACTTAGAAGCGGCAGAAGAAATTGCTCGCCAACTCAGATTACGTGACTTAGGTGGAATTATTGTTATCGACTTCATCGATATGATTTTGGAATCAAATCGCGAACAAGTTTTGCGTCGCTTAGTGGAATGTCTTGGTCGAGATCGCACCAAACATCAAGTTGCCGAAGTAACGTCACTTGGTCTAGTTCAAATGACTCGCAAACGCGTTGGTCAAGGCTTGATTGAAGCCTTCTCCACAACCTGCGAAAGTTGTGGTGGTCGAGGAATCCATGTTCATATGGAGCCGGTAAATAAGAAGAGCCTTGATCGTGAAATTGCTCCCACCTTTGATAGCAAGAGTGAAGATGATTCTGAGGTCGAGGAAGTCGCTGAATCGCAGACTTCTTCAGATGAGCCGTCGAGTGACGCAGGCGAAAAGGACGGTAAATCCCGCTTTGGTCGCCGTCGCCGCAGGGCATCCAGCTCTGGGGTTGTGACCGCCTAACTCAGTTTGACCCTACCTAGGCTCAATCCGTAACCTAGCCCCCTGCTCACGAGCGAGGTTCAACTCGGACATCAGCTCGAGAAGCTATTGAAGAAAGCATCGGAAGGACAATCGTGTACGCAATTGTTAAGGCTGGCGGACGCCAGGAGAAAGTCGCTGTTGGCGATACCGTCTTTGTAGATCGTATCGACGCAGCTGCTGGCTCAACCGTTAGTTTCCCTGCGCTCCTTGTTGTTGATGGCGCTGCTGTCACATCCGATCCGAAGGTTCTCTCGGGCGTAAAAGTAACTGGTGAAATTGTTGAAGAAGTTAAGGGTCCAAAGATCCACATTCTTCGTTACAAGAGCAAGACTGGTTATCGTCGCCGTCAAGGTTTCCGTTCAAAGAACACTCGCGTGAAAATCACTGCGATTAACGGTGTGAAGTAAGGGGCTGAAAAAACATGGCATCCAAAAAAGGCGTCTCCTCTACCCGTAACGGTCGCGATTCCAATCCGCAATTTCTTGGTATCAAGCGCTTCGGTGGCCAGGTAGTCAACAGTGGCGAGATTCTCGTCCGCCAACGTGGCACAAAGTTCCACCCAGGTAAGAATGTAGGAATCGGTAAGGACGACACACTCTTCGCACTTGCTTCAGGTGCAGTTGAGTTCTCAAACGCTCGTGGTCGTCGCGTTGTAAATATCGTTCCGGTTTCCTAACACAACGGACTTAATAATTTGCGGGTCCGTATCCACGGGCCCGTTTTTTATTTCTATAATCGAAAGGAGAGTTAAGTAATGACAACATTTGTTGATCGAGTAACTCTCCATGCCTCCGCGGGTAAAGGTGGAGATGGTTGTGTATCAGTTCACCGCGAAAAGTTCGTTCCACTCGGTGGACCAGATGGTGGAAGCGGTGGTCGTGGTGGCGATGTCATTCTCGTCGTTGATCCAAGCGTCACAACTTTGCTGGATTTCCATCATTCACCACACCGAAGTGCAAGTTCTGGTCGTCAAGGTTATGGCGCGCTCAAGAATGGCCCTGATGGTGAAGATCTAATCCTTGGAGTTCCCAACGGAACAGTTGTGATGACTAAAGATGGTCGAGTTCTTGCTGATTTAGTTGGCAACGGAACTCGATTTGTTGCGGCAAAAGGAGGCGTTGGCGGTCTAGGAAACAACGCGCTTGCATCGTCACGTCGTCGTGCACCTGGATTTGCACTTCTTGGTGAACCGGGTGAGAAGCGCACACTTATTCTCGAACTTAAATCAGTTGCTGATATTGGGCTTATTGGTTATCCCAGTGCAGGTAAGTCATCACTCGTTGCTGCTATTTCTGCTGCTCGACCTAAGATTGCAGATTATCCATTCACAACGTTGGCGCCAAACCTTGGCGTTGTTCAAGCAGGAGAATCACGATTCACTGTTGCTGATGTTCCTGGACTTATTCCAGGCGCATCTGAAGGTAAAGGACTTGGACTGCAATTTCTTCGCCATGTTGAACGTTGTGCCGCTCTTGTTCATGTCCTTGATTGTGGAACTTTGGAGAGCGATCGTGATCCCATCAAAGACTTTGACATTATTGAGAATGAGCTCAAGATGTATGCCGAAGATTTGAGCGATCGCCCACGAATTGTCGCGCTCAATAAAGTTGACCTGCCAGATGGAAAAGCAATGGCAGATATGGTGGAGCCAATACTTCGTGAACGTGGTTACGAGGTTTACCAGATTTCGGCCGCTGCTCGCATTGGTCTTGAGCCATTGCTTTATGCAATGTCAAAACTTGTTCACGAGTATCGCGCTCGCCAAACTCAAGAAGAGAAAGCAAGAATTGTTCTTCGCCCAACCCCCATCGATGATGCCGGATTCAAAGTCTCTGCTAATGAAGATGGTTCATTCACGGTTGTTGGCGCTAGACCAGAGCGCTGGGTTCATCAGACAAATTTCAGCAATGCTGAGGCGGTCGGTTACCTTGCAGATCGTTTAGCAAGCCTTGGAGTCGAAAAAGAATTATTTAAGTTGGGCGCAAAACAAGGCGATGAAGTGCGAATTGGTATGGGTGACGATGCCGTTGTCTTTGACTGGGAACCAACTATCGAAGCTGGCGCCGAATTATTATCTGGCCCACGTGGTGATGACATGCGCATCCCACGTGGCTGGGAGAAGTATGACGAAGAGGCTATTGATCAACTTGATGATGATGAATTGGCACAACAGTGGGAGTACAAAGTTGAAGATCCCACAAATCCACAGATACAAAGTACGCCAGAAAAGGAGACGACATGACTCGCAATGAAGTTACTCAAGCGCGTCGCATCGTCATAAAGATTGGTTCTTCATCCCTTACTGGTAAAGATGGAGCTGGACTCGATAGCGCAGCCGTCTCAACCTTGGTCGACTCTGTCGCGCAATTGAAGAGAGATGGAAAAGAAGTCATCGTCGTTTCCTCTGGCGCGATTGCTGCAGGTCTTGCTCCACTTGGTTTACATTCCAGACCACAAGATCTGGCGACCCAACAAGCCGTTGCATCGGTCGGTCAAGGACTTTTGATTCATAGTTACACAGAGTCGTTCCGCCGCCATTCAATAACCGCATCACAAGTGCTCCTGACCATTGAAGATATTGTCCGTCGCTCGCATTATCAAAATGCCCAACGAACTCTCTTTAAACTTCTTCAACTAGGAGTTGTTCCAATCATTAACGAAAATGACTCGGTTGGAACCCAGGAAATCCGCTTCGGAGATAATGATCGAATTGCTGCACTCGTCTCACATTTAGTTGGCGCCGATCTTCTTGTTCTCGTATCTGATGTCGACGCGCTCTACGACGCGCCTCCATCACAAGTTGGTGCAAAGAAAATACTCCGCGTTGAAAGTATTGACGATGTCGCCAGCGCAGATATTGGTGGCGCAGGTTCAAAAGTCGGAAGTGGGGGAATGCTTACGAAAATCGAGGCTGCGCGTATTGCGACAGGCGCGGGAATTCCAATGTTGCTGACTTCGCTAGCAAAAGTCTCTTCTTCGCTCACCGGAATCGAAGAAGGTACGCTCTTTGTTGCCTCAACTTCAAAGAAATCTTCACGACTGCTCTGGTTAGCACACGCGGCGACACCTCGTGGACGACTTATACTTGATGCCGGTGCAGTTACGGCTCTTAAGGAACGTGGCGTTTCTTTGTTACCTGCTGGAGTGACTGCTGTCAGTGGTGAATTTAGTTCGGGCGATACCGTTGAAATTGCGGCGCAGGATGGCACAGTTATTGCACGAGGACTCGTTGCCTTTGATTCAGAAGAGATACCAATAATGTTAGGTCGTTCCACAAAAGACTTAGCAAAGGAGCTCGGTCCTGAATATGAGCGAGAGTTAGTTCATCGCGACGACATGGTAATGCTATGAGTAATGACATATTGATTGCTGACCTCGCTGACACCGCTCGCAAATCGGCTCGCACTCTGGTTGCCGCTTCATTTGAGGAACGAAAGAGCGCACTATTGGCAATCGCTGATGCGCTCATCGCTCGTCAGTCCGACATCATCGCCGCCAATAGCGAAGATATGGAACGCGGCAAAGCAAGCGGATTGAACTCTCAACTCCTTGATCGTTTACTTCTCAATGAATCTCGAATCCAAGGCATTGCTGGCGGAGCAAGAAAAGTTGCAGCTCTCCCAAATCCACTTGGAAATGTTCTGCGTCAACGCACACTAGAAAGCGGCTTGAAACTAACCCAAATAACCGTGCCCTTTGGTGTTGTCGGAATGGTCTATGAAGCACGCCCTAACGTTACGGTCGACGCCGCGGTCATTCTCCTTATGTCAGGAAATGCCGCACTTCTTCGCGGTTCTTCATCGGCGGAGAAAAGTAATGAAGTTCTAGTGAAAGTAATGCGTGAGGCGCTGGCAAAAACGGCAATCTCTCCAGATGTTATTCAACTCATTCCTTCACATGATCGAGACACAACTCGTGCACTTCTACATGCACGAGGCAAAGTCGATCTTGTTATTCCACGTGGTAGCGCAGCTTTAATTCGCATGGTGGTAGATGAATCCACAGTTCCCACAATCGAAACTGGCGCAGGCGTATGCCATGTTTATATCGATGAGAAAGCTGATCTTGAAAAAGCCCTCCCAATTCTTATCAATTCAAAGACCCACCGCCCAAGTGTGTGTAATGCGGCGGAAACTCTTTTAGTTCATGAAAAAGTAAAAGATGAATTCCTTCCAATTGCACTTAAGGCGCTCCATAATGCAAGTGTTAAATTACATTGCGACGATGATTCTTTACGAGTTGCGAGGGAATTACACATTCCTGCCGAGAAAGCAACCGAAGAGAGTTGGAGTACTGAATACGGTGTTCTTGAGATGAATGTTGCCGTAGTCCCAAACCTTCTTGCCGCTTCTGATCACATTTTGAAATACGGCACCAATCACACAGAAGCCATTGTCACTGAGTCGCAAGAAAGCGCCGATAGATTTATTGCGCTCTCTGATTGCGCAGCAGTCATGGTTAACGCCTCCACTCGATTTACAGATGGAGAGGAGATGGGCTTTGGCGCTGAGATTGGAATCTCCAACCAGAAACTTCATGCGCGCGGTCCAATGGGGCTCGAGCAAATGACAACCACCACATGGATAGTGAGAGGGGAAGGCCAAATCCGAAAGTAATTCGCGTCAAATGCGAAGCACTCGGTAAGGTGACCTTTATGTCGAACATTTCTCGCGATGATGTTGCGAATCTAGCCAAGCTCGCGCGTATCGACCTTTCCGAAGATGACCTTAGCCATCTTTCTAATGAATTAGCTGTTATTTTGGAAGCGGTAGCTCGGGTTCAAGAAGTTGCGGGAGCAGATGTTCCCCCAACATCACATCCACTTCCGCTAAAAAATGTTTTCCGTGAAGATCAAGTTCGCCCAAGTTTGACACCTGATGAGGCGCTATCTGGTGCTCCAGCGCAAGAAGAACAACGTTTCAAAGTTCCACAGATTCTTGGTGAAGAGTAATGATTAAGAAGTCTGCCTCGGAAATGGCATCCGCGCTTAGCGCAGGAGAAATTACCAGCGTCGAATTAACTCAGGCGCACCTAGACCAGATCGCTAATGTGGATGGAGATGTACACGCCTTTCTTCATGTTGATGTCGATGGCGCAATCGCTCAAGCTCGCGCTGTTGACGAGAAACGCAAATCAGGGGAGAAGGTTGCTCCGCTTGCTGGAGTTCCTCTCGCGCTCAAAGATGTCTTAGTTCAAAAAGGAATTCCCACTACGTGTGGCTCCAAGATGCTTGAAGGTTGGCGTCCACCTTATGACTCCACAGTTGTAACTCGTCTAAAAGAAAATGGCATTGTCATTCTTGGTAAGACCAATATGGATGAATTTGCGATGGGATCATCTACAGAAAATTCAGCATACGGCCCGACCCATAATCCTTGGGATCTATCACGTATTCCTGGTGGCTCCGGCGGTGGATCATCTGCTGCACTCGCAGCATTTGAAGCGCCTCTAGCAATTGGAACCGATACCGGTGGATCAATCCGTCAGCCTGCTGCAGTGACCGGAACTGTAGGAGTTAAGCCAACTTATGGTGGAGTTTCGCGCTACGGACTCGTTGCTTTCTCTTCCTCACTTGATCAAGCAGGTCCATGCGCTCGCACAGTACTTGATGCTGCTTACCTGCATGAAGCAATTGGCGGATATGACCGCATGGATTCCACTTCAATTAATGAACCGGTTCCTGCTGTGGTTGCAGCTGCAAAAGATGGAAATGTAAAAGGAATGAAGATTGGAGTTATCAAGGAACTTCAGGGCGATGGATACCAACCTGGAGTTTTGAAGCTATTCAATCAATCACTAGAAATTCTTGCCTCACTTGGCGCAGAAATTGTTGAAGTCTCATGTAAGTACTTTGATTATGCACTTGCCGCGTATTACTTAATTGCGCCCAGTGAGTGCTCTTCTAATCTCGCTCGATTTGATGCGATGCGTTACGGAATCCGTGTTGGTGAGGGATCTGCTGAAGAAGTTATGAACGCTACTCGCCAAGTTGGTTTCGGTCGTGAGGTAAAGCGCCGCATCATTCTTGGTACATATGCGTTATCTAGTGGTTATTACGATGCCTATTATGGAAGCGCACAGAAAGTGCGAACTCTTATCTCACGTGACTTTGAAAACGCATTTACTAAAGCAGATGTCCTTGTTTCGCCAACTGCTCCAACGACGGCGTTCAAGATTGGTGAGAAAGCAAATGATCCAATCGCTATGTATCTCAATGACATCGCCACAATTCCAACTAACTTAGCGGGTATTGGCGGAATGTCAGTTCCCTCTGGATTAGCGGAAGAAGATGGACTGCCTGCAGGATTTCAAATTATGGCGCCAGCGATGAAAGATGATCGCATGTACAAGGTTGGTTCAGCGTTGGAAGCTGCGCTTCTTACGAAGTGGGGTAGACCAATTCTTGAAAGCGCTCCTGCGTTAGGAGCCAAGTAATGGCTCTGTCTTATAGCGATGTGATCTCAAAGTATGAGCCGGTTCTTGGCTTGGAAGTTCACGTGGAACTTGGAACTGAGTCGAAGATGTTCTGCGGATGTAACACTGTATTTGGCGCTGCTCCCAACACCCAAACCTGCCCAGTCTGCTTAGGTTTGCCAGGCGCCCTTCCAGTAGTGAATGGCAAGGCAATCGATTACACAATCGCTATTGGTTTAGCTCTTAATTGTTCTATCGCTCCCTACAGCCGCTTTGCCCGCAAAAATTATTTCTATCCTGATATGCCGAAGAATTTTCAAACCTCGCAATACGACGAGCCAATCTGCGTCAACGGGTATCTCGATGTAACTGTTGATACAGAAGATGGTCCCAAGGAATTTCGTATTGAAATCGAACGTGTACATATGGAAGAGGACACCGGTAAATCACTCCACATGGGTGGCTCAACTGGACGAATTCACGGAGCTGATTACTCGTTATTGGATTACAACCGAGCCGGAATTCCCTTGGTTGAAATCGTTACCAAAGTTGTCACTGGCACAGGCAAATACGCTCCAGAAGTTGCGCGCGCTTATGTCTCCGAGCTTCGCGACATTCTCCGCGGCCTCGGTGTTAGCGATGTAAAGATGGAACAAGGTTCTTTGCGATGTGACGCCAACGTTTCCTTGCGCCTCATTGGAGCTGAAAAACTTGGTACCCGAAGTGAAACTAAAAATGTTAATTCCCTTCGTTCTGTGGAACGCGCAGTTCGAGGCGAAATGATTCGCCACGCTGAACTTCTCGATAAAGGTGAGCGGGTAACTCAAGAAACTCGTCACTTCCATGAAGATACTGGGCTCACAACTCCTGGTCGCTCAAAAGAACAGGCCGAGGACTACCGTTATTTCCCAGAACCAGATCTGGTTCCCGTTGCTCCATCATCTGAATTAGTTGAGAAAATTCGAGCGACACTTCCAGAAAAACCTTCAGTTCGTCGCAAGAAACTACAAGAGGCATGGCAAGTTCCTGAGAAGGAAATGGCGGCCATGATTAATGCGGACGTTCTCGATCTAGTTGAAGATACGGTGAAATTGGGCGCTGATCCAACTCGCGCTCGCGGATGGTGGCTTGGAGAAATCGCACGAATTGCCAATGAAAAAGCTGTTGCTGCTTCAGAACTCTCAATTAACCCTCAGGATGTAGCCGAAATTGTCGCTTTGGTCGCTCAAGGAGAGCTCACAGATAAATTAGCGCGCCAAGTTGTTGAAGGCGTCATTAACGGCGAAGGCCGCCCGACTGAAATTATTGAAAAACGTGGCATCAAAGTTGTTTCGGATGATTCTGCATTGATGGCCGCTATTGAAAAAGCGATCGCTGCTCAACCGGATGTCGCAGAAAAAGTTCGTGGCGGCCACATTCCAGCTGCGGGAGCTCTCATCGGTGCAATTATGAAAGAAACAAAGGGACAAGCTGATGCAGCAAAAGTTCGTGAACTACTTCTTAAACATTTGGGTCAAGGCTAAGTAAGATTCCCGCTATGACAGACCCAACTTCTAATCCAATGAAACCTCGTTCCAGTATTGTCACAGATGGAATGGAACGAGCGCCACAACGCGGGATGCTCCGCGCAGTAGGAATGAAGGATGAAGATTGGGTTAAGCCACAAATCGGAATTGCATCTTCGTGGAATGAAATCACTCCATGCAATCTCTCACTTGATCGTTTAGCAAAAGCTTCAAAGCAAGGCGTGATTGATGCTGGTGGATTTCCTATGCAATTTGGAACAATCTCAGTATCTGATGGAATTTCTATGGGCCATGAGGGTATGCACTTTTCGCTAGTCTCTCGCGAGATTATTGCCGACTCTGTTGAAACGGTCATGCAAGCCGAACGCTTAGATGGAATGGTTACTTTTGCAGGTTGCGACAAATCACTTCCAGGAATGATGATGGCAGCTGCGCGACTTGATGTTGCCAGCGTATTTGTTTATGCAGGATCAACTCTTCCAGGACAAGTTGATGGACGTGATGTCACCATCATCGATGCATTTGAAGCTGTTGGTGCGTGCGCGCGCGGACTAATTTCACAAGCTGAAGTCGACAAGATTGAGCGAGCTATCTGCCCCGGCGAAGGTGCATGCGGCGGTATGTACACCGCAAATACGATGGCAACTATCGGTGAAGCAATCGGGCTTTCATTGCCTGGCTCTGCTGCGCCCCCAGCTGTGGATCGCCGCCGAGATACATACGCAGTTAAATCGGGCGCAGCGGTTGTGGAGTTGATTCGCCAAGGTATCACCACTCGCCAAATTCTCACCAAACGCGCCTTTGAAAATGCAATTACTTCGCTCATGGCTCTGGGTGGCTCCACCAATGCTGTGCTTCATCTTTTGGCCATTGCACATGAAGCAAGAGTTGATTTAACACTGGCAGATTTCCATCGCATTGGTTCAAAGGTCCCACTCCTTGGAGATTTGAAACCATTCGGACGATTTGTCATGAGCGATGTAGATAAAGTTGGTGGAATTCCCGTAATTCTTAAAGCACTTCTTGATGCTGGATTACTTCATGGCGATTGCTTAACTGTTACTGGAAAAACTATGGCGGAAAATCTTGCTGATGTAAATCCACCTGATCCTGACGGTGAAATTCTGAAAGCAACAAGTAACCCGATGGCATCCTCAGGCGGCATCACAATCCTAAGCGGATCACTCGCACCTGATGGCGCAGTTACAAAAGTTGCAGGCGTTGGCGTTGAAGTTTTTGAAGGTCCAGCTCGAGTATTTGAACGTGAGCAATCTGCGATGCAAGCTCTTGAAGATGGAACAATTCAAGCTGGCGATGTAGTTGTTATTCGTTATGAAGGTCCAAAAGGTGGACCAGGAATGCGCGAGATGTTGATGATTACTGGTGCAATTAAAGGTGCAGGTCTTGGTAAGTCAGTTTTGCTTCTCACCGATGGACGATTTTCTGGTGGTACGACAGGGCTATGTGTAGGTCACATTGCACCGGAAGCAGTCGATGGCGGACCGATTGCATTTGTAAAAGACGGAGATCGCATCCGTATCGATACTAAAAATCGCACTTTAGATTTATTGGTTGATGAGAAAGAACTTGAAATTCGTCGAGCATCTTTCACACCTGTTCCTCATAAGTTCACAAGTGGGGTCCTCGGAAAGT